>ERZ795049.1545-NODE-1545-length-29835-cov-7.965850_pt1 | contig 29835 bp, 21 predicted proteins | sample MGYA00375133_ERZ795049 | MGnify/ENA primary metagenome ERZ795049 (study PRJEB30178, sample SAMN05720147) | activated sludge metagenome | isolation source: anaerobic digester from wastewater treatment plant | place: Japan | collected 2015-04-20 ... | reverse complement strand
AGGAGGTATCAATCTATGGGTTGAGTTTTCAAGCAGGACTTATTGCGTTATCCCACAATGGCGGGATGCGTGATGCGTGATGCGTAAGGGGCGTCACGCACGGCGTCGGCGGGCGCTCCCCGTGAGTGCGCTGATGGAACGCGCAACGCCCTTACGTCGTACGCATTACGCATCACGCAGTACGCATAAGGAGTTGCCATGCTCATCGACATCCATGTCGGCGACATCGTGCGCCTGCGCAAGCGCCATCCCTGCGGCTCGACCGATTGGCAGATCACGCGGGTGGGGGCCGACATCGGCCTGCGCTGCCTGGGCTGCGGCCGCCGCGTGATGCTGCCGCGCGACGAGTTCCGCCGCCGTGCCAGGTGCATCGTCACCCCGGCGTCGCCGGAGAGTTGACCCGGGCTCCCCAACTTGTTGGGGCGTTCCCCTGCCCGAACTTGTTCGGGGCTCCAGGCAAGCCGCGGCTCGGACTCCCCAACTTGTTGGGGCGTTCCCCTGCCCGAACAAGTTCGGGACTCCAGGCAAGCCGCGGCTCGGACTCCCCAACTTGTGGGGCGTTCCCCTGGCCGCAGCCCGAACAAGTTCGGGGCTCCAGGCAAGCCGCGGCTCGGACTCCCCAACTTGTTGGGGCGTTCCCCTGACCGCAGCCCGAACAAGTTCGGGGCTCCGGCCGAGCCAAAGGGCGTTGCCCGAACAAGTTCGGGACTCCAGTTGACGCCCTTGGGTTTCTATGGTATCGTCGTCAGCAAGTAGACCGGGGCCTGGTGCCCTAGAGAAAGCAGATGAACGAGAGTGTCACCTCACCGCCGCTTGAGGCGAGCGGCTGCCTGCTGTTGACCTCCTCCGTCATACACCTCGACGCCGGCCACGCCGTCGTCCTGCTGGCGGCGCAGCCTGACCCCGCGCGCCCGGGGCAGTACCGCCTCGAAGCGACCGTTGTGCCCGCGCAGCCTCTGCCTGCGGGCCTGCGCCTCGTGGCATCGTGGGCTGGGGGGCAGCGCACGGCCCGGCTCGACACTAGCGGCTGTGCGCGACTGCGTGGCGTGCCGGCGACGGCACTCGCGGCTGGGGGGAAAGGGACGCTCCTCGTGAGTATCGAGAAAGTGATGGGTGAGAGCAATGCGTTGGGGTGAGTTGCGAGTAGCGCTGCAGGGTGCGCGCCTGGTCGGCGACGGCGAGGCCCGCGAGATACGCGCCATCGTCGCCGACTCGCGGCAGGCCGGCCCGGGTGCCCTCTTTGTGGCTGTACCGGGCGTGAGCGTCGATGGGCACCGCTACCTGGCCGACGCCCTGGGCCGCGGCGCCGTCGCCGCCGTGGTCGAGCGGGCCGAAGCGTTGCCGGCGGGCTTGCCGGGCGCGGTGGTGACCGATGCGCGCGCGGCGCTGGCGCAGTTGGCTGCCGCCTGGCACGGCTACCCGTCGCGCCGGCTCCGCGTCGTCGGCGTGACCGGCACCGAGGGCAAGACGACGACCATCGAGCTCATCGCCTCCATCTTGAGCGCGGCGGGGCTGCCGGCAGGCATGGTCTCCACCGTCAAGGCGCGCATCGGCGGCCAGGAGATCGACACCGGCCTGCACACCACCACGCCCGACGCCCCCGACATGCAGCGCTACCTGGCCCAGATGGTCGAGCAGGGTGCGCGCTATGCCCTGATCGAGGCCACCTCCCACGGCCTGGCCCAGCGGCGCGTCGACGCCTGCGATTTCGACGTGGCTGTGGTGACCAACATCACCCGTGACCATCTCGACTATCACGGCACCTTCGAGGCCTACCGCGACGCCAAGGCCATGCTCGTGCGCCACCTCGCGGCCGCCGCACGCAAGCCCGATACGCCCAAGGTCGCCGTGCTCAATGTCGACGATCCCTCCTTCGGCTACCTGCGCGGCATCCCGGCTGACCGCTACCTGACCTACAGCCTCGACGGCGCTGCCGACGTGACCCTCACCGAGGCCACGCAGCAGGCGCGCGGCTGGCGCGCTCGCGCCATCACCCCGGCGGGCGCGTTTGACATCGAGACGCCGCTGGTGGGCCGCTTCAACCTCTACAACGTCCTCGCCGCCATCGCCGCCGCCCTCTCGCAGGGCATCGCCGTCAGCGCCATCCGGGCGGGCATCGCTGCATTCGAGGGCGTCGAGGGCCGCATGGAACAGATGGACCTGGGGCAGGATTTCCAGGCCGTGATCGACTTTGCCCACACCCCCAACGCCCTGCGCGAGGCCCTGGAGGCCTCCCGCGAGATGACGCGCGGCCGCGTGATCGTCGTCTATGGCTGCGCGGGCCTGCGCGACCGGGGCAAGCGGCCGCAGATGGGCGAGATCTCGGGCCGCCTGGCCGACGTCACTGTCATCACCGCCGAGGACCCGCGCACCGAGCCGCTCGACGCCATCATGGCCGAGATCGCTGCCGGCTGCGAGGCGGCCGGGCGCCGCGAGGGCGAGGGCTACTGGCGCATCGGCGACCGCACCGAGGCCATCGCCTACGCTGTCGCCATGGCCCGCCCGGGCGACCTGGTGCTGGTCACCGGCAAGGGCCACGAGCGCTCGCTCTGTTTCGGCAGCACCGAAACGCCCTGGAGCGACCACGCCGCCCTGCGCGCCGCCCTCACCGCCCACCTGGAACGGCAGGGCGGGCCTAGAAACCACGAATAGACCCATGGGCACGCACGCCACATCACGCGTCACGCAGCAGGCAACGCGTCTCAGGTCACGCGTATTGCGTGTTGCGTATTGCGTGTTCCGTTTCACGCATCACGCGTCACGCGTCACGCATCACGCATCACGCATCACGCATTACGCCATACCCATCCTACTCATCTCCGCGCTCCTCGCCGGCTGCAGCCTCTTGCCGCGCGGGCGCAAGCCGCCGGGCCCGGCCACAGCGCGCCCTTCGCCGGCTGTAGAGCAGCGGCCGGCGGCCACGGCCACCATAGGGCCGGCCACACCGGGCGCAGCGCCCCCGCCCGAGACGCCAAGCCCGCAGCCCACACCCACCTCCACTCCCCTCCCCGTCCTGGCCAACGATCTGAACCTCCTGCTCTTGGGCAGCGATCGCCGCGCCGGCAGTGAAGCGGCCTGGAACACCGACACCCTGATCGTCGTCGCCTTGCGGCCACAGGGCGGCCATATCGCCATGTTCAGCATCCCTCGCGACCTGTGGGTCAACATCCCCGGCCACGGCTATGGCCGTATCAACGTGGCCGACTATCTCGGCGAGACCTTGCGCGGGCCGGGCGCGGGCCCCCAGCTCGTCGCCGAGACGCTCGAGGCGAACCTGGGCATTCCCATCGATGCCTATGCGCGCATCCGCTTCGAGGGCCTGGCGCGCATCATCGATGCCGTCGGCGGCATTACCATCACCTCCGACCGTGCCCTCGATGAATGGTTCATCGACGAGAGCGCGCCCGGCGGCAGGGCGCACATGGTCGTGGTGGAGGGGCCGCAGCACATGGACGGCAAGCTGGCGCTGATGTACGCCCGCGCCCGCCACGACTCGAACGACCTCGAGCGCACGCGGCGCCAACAGCAGATCCTCCTGGCGCTGCGGGCGGCGGCGCTGCGCCCCGAGGTCCTGCCCCGGCTGCCCGCGCTCATCAGTGCCCTGGCCGATACGGTTGAGACCGACCTGCGCCCCACGCAGGCCCTCTCGCTCGCCGGCCTGGCCCTGCGCCTCAAGCCCGAGGCGTTCCGCGAGGGCGTGTTCGACACCACTATGGTGCGCGATTGGACCACCCCCGGCGGCGCCATGGTCCTGCTGCCCGACCGGGCACGCATTGAACAGGCCTGGGCCGAGCTGACCGCGCCCTAAACCCAGGTTCCGCACCCAGCAGTCGGCTCCCACGGGTATGTCCCGCAGTGGTGGGGCACCCGTGTGCTGGCGGGGTTCTCCGCTCCGCTGCCACCCCTTTGGGCGCAGACAAGCCTGCACAGACCATGCCCCCGTGCGCCCGGCCCTGACCCGGGTTAGGGGTTTGGCGGGCTGGCCGGCGTTGCCGGCCAGCCCGCCAAACCCCTAACCTAAAGGCCAGCACCGGGTTCGTGCGAAGCCCAAGAGCCGGTCGCCAACGATGATGGGATATGCCCGCATTGGCCTTGCCCCCCGCTCGCCCCCGTAGTAACCTCAATGGGTCAGCGGCTCCGAATACCGATGGGCCTGGAGGATGGCGATGAGGCGTGCCCTGATCGTGCTGCTGCTCCTGTCGCTCCTCGCCGGCTGCCGCGCCGCGCCGGCCAATCTGCCCGTGGCTTCGCCGGGGGCCGGGGCCACGCCGGGCGAACGGGGGCCGACGCCCAGCCAGCCCGGCGACATGAACATCCTGCTCCTGGGCAGCGACAGGCGCACCGCCAGCCAGGACCCCGGTTGGCGCACCGATGCGATCATCGTCGTCGCTATCCGGCCCAAGGACAACATTGTGGCCATGTTCAGCATCCCCCGCGACCTCTGGGTCACCATTCCCGGCTATGGTCCGGAGCGCATCAACGCGGCTGACTATGTCGGGGAGACGAGCGCCGGCACGGGCGGCGCGGCGTTGACCGCAGCCACCATCAAGCAGAACCTGGGCATCCCCGTACAGGCCTACGTGCGCATCCAGTTTGCGGGCCTCGAGCGTATCGTCGACGCGGTCGGCGGCGTGACCATCGACTCGCCGCGCGTTTTCGATGAATGGGTCGACGAGGGCGACGGCAGCGCCCCCTGGCATTTTACGGTAGATTCGGGGCCGCAACACATGGATGGCCGCACGGCCCTGTACTACGCCCGCTCGCGCCAGGGCACCAACGACATCGATCGTTCCCAGCGCCAGCAGCAACTCCTGCTGGCCCTGCGCGATGCCGCCCTGCGCCCCCAGGTGCTGCCCCACCTGCCGGGGATGGTGCGCAGCCTCGCCGACACGGTGCAGACCGACCTGCGCCCGGCCGACGTGCTGGGGCTGCTCAACCTGGCCCTGCGCCTCGAGCCCCAAGCCTACCACAGCCGGGTGTTCGACGCCTCTATGATGTCGGATTGGGTCACGCCGAGCGGTTCGATGGTGCTCGTGCCCAACCGTGAGCGCATCGAAGAAGTGTGGGCCGAGCTCACCGCGCCAGGCTAGAGCCAGTCAAGCGGAGGCGGCTCCCACGCCGCCTCCGCTTGACTGGGTTCCCAGCAGCAACTTTCCAACTCTTCTTAGGTTAGCCTTGACGGCGCCCGGCCCGCATGGTAGCCTTGTGGCCGGATACCCCGCCCCCCTAGGCGCATCCACTCCGTCGCGAGGAGTCGCAGCCGGTGGAGGAAGAACGTTGGCATGCCGTTTCAGTCGAAGCGGCCCTGCAGTCGGCTCAGGTCAACCCCAACCATGGGCTGAGCTCGGCAGAGGCTCGCCGGCGACTGGACGAGATCGGCTACAACGAGCTGGCGGTCGTCCAGGGACCCTCGCCCCTGCAGTTGTTTGTCGGCCAGTTCAATGACTTTATCGTCTGGGTGCTGCTGGCTGCGGCGATCGTCTCGGGCCCCGTCTTGGGCGAATGGACCGATGCTATCGCCATCACCGTCATTGTCATCTTGAACGGCCTCCTCGGCTTTGTACAGGAGTACCGGGCCGGCAAGGCGCTGGAGGCGCTGCGGCAGCTCACGGCGCCGACGGCGACGGTGGTGCGCGACGGGCGGCCCCACGAGATCCCGGCCCGCGAGGTGGCGCAGGGCGACATCCTCATCATCGAGACCGGCGACCTGGTCGCCGCCGACGGGCGCCTTGTCGAGACGCGCAACCTCTCCATCGACCAGGCGGTGCTCACCGGCGAATCGGCGCCGGTCGCCAAAGAAGCCGAGACGACCGCACCCGCCGACGCCCCGCTGGCCGATCGCGACAACATGGTCTACTCTTCGACCGTGGCCACCCGCGGCCGCGGCCGCGCCCTCGTCGTTGCCACTGGGCCGCGCACCGAGCTGGGCAAGATTGCCCGCATGGTGCAAGAGATTGCCCCCGAAGCAACGCCGCTGCAGCAGCAGTTGGATCGCGTAGGGCACTACCTGGTCTACGCCGCCCTGTTCATCGTCGCCATCATCTTTGTGCTCGACGCTGCCCGTGGCGAGCCGCTGCTGCAGGTCTTCCTGGTCGCCGTCAGCCTTGCCGTGGCGGCCATCCCCGAGGGGCTGCCGGCAGTCGTCACCATCGCCCTGGCCATCGGCGTGCGCCGCATGGCCGCCCGCAATGCCCTGGTGCGCCGCCTGCGCTCGGTCGAGACCCTGGGCTCGGCCTCGGTCATCTGCACCGACAAGACCGGCACCCTCACACAGAACCAGATGACCGTGCGCCAGCTCGTGACCCCCGAGCGGACGATTCAGGTCAGCGGCGAGGGCTATGCGCCCCTGGGCAGCTTTGCCTCCGACGGCGAGGCCATCGCTCCTGATGCGGCAGACGTGCAGGCTGTGGTGCGCGTCGCGATCCTGGCCAGCACGGCCGACCTTGTGCAGGAGGACGGCACCTGGCGCATCCGCGGCGACCCCACGGAGGGCAGCCTCATCACCGTCGCCGCAAAGGCCGGCTACGACGAGGCCGACGCCGAGGCCGAATACGAGTTTCTCGAGGAGCTGCCCTTCGATTCCGAGCGCAAGCGCATGAGCGTGGTCTACACCTTCAGGGGCGACGGCCAGGGGCCCGCCGGCCTCAGCGCAGCGGTACCGTCGGGCGGGCGCGTGGCCTTTGTCAAGGGGGCGCCGGAGGCCATCCTGCCGCTCTGCGTGCAGGTCCAGGAGGCGGGTCAGGTCAAGCCCCTGGCCCCTCACGAGCGGCGCGAGTTTCTCGACGTCAACAGCTTCCTGGGTGGGCAGGCCCTGCGCGTGCTGGCCATGGCGTACCGGCCGCTGCCCGTCGAGGTGCCGCTCAACCCCGACGCCGTGGAGCGCGACCTGGTCCTTGTCGGCATGGCGGCGATGATCGACCCGCCGCGGCCCGAGGCGCGTGACGCCGTGCGCACCAGCCAAGAGGCGGGCCTCACTGTCGTCATGATTACCGGCGACCAGCCCAACACGGCCATCGCCATCGCGCGCGAAATCGGCATCTTTCGCGAGGATGACGTCTCGCTCACCGGCGCCGAGCTCGAGCAGATCAGCGACGAGCGCCTCGACGAGATCGTCAACCGTGTGCGCGTCTATGCCCGCGTCGCCCCCGAGCACAAGCTGCGCATCGTGCGCGCCTGGAGGTCGCAGCACCAGATCGTCGGCATGACCGGCGACGGCGTGAACGATGCGCCCGCCCTGAAGGAGGCCGACATCGGCATCTCGATGGGCGTTACCGGCACCGATGTGGCCAAAGAGGCCTCCGACATGATCCTGGCCGACGACAACTTTGCCACCATCGTCTCGGCCACGGCCGAAGGGCGCACCATCTTTGACAACATCCGGCGCTTCGTCCAGTTCATGCTCTCGGCCAACACCGGCGAGGTGCTGACGCTCTTCATCGCCGGCCTGATCGGCCTGCCCCTGCCCCTCATCCCCATCCAGATTCTGTGGATCAACCTGGCCACCGACAGCCTGCCGGCCCTGGCCCTGGGCGTCGAGACGGCCGAGCCGGGGATCATGCAGCGCCCGCCCCGCGCCCAGGGCGAGGGCATCCTCACGCGGGCCATGGCGTTCAGCATCGGCTGGCAGGGGGCGCTCATCGGGTTCGTGACCCTGGGCGCCTTTGCGCTCGAGCTCTTTGCCCGCGGCGGCGGCGTCGAGCGGGCGCGCGTGCTCGCCTTCTCCACTTCGATCCTGGCCCAGGCGTTGCACGCCTACAACCTGCGCAGCCTGCGCTACTCGCTCTTCACCATCGGCCCATTCACCAACCGCTTCATGAACCTGGCCTTCATCATCGTCATCCTGGCCAACCTGGCCATCATCTATGTGCCCTTCCTGCAGCCGATCTTTGCCACCATGCCCCTCGACCTCCCCGACTGGGCCATCGTCGTCGGCCTCGGCTTTGCGCCGCTCCTCATCGTCCAGGCCACGCGGGTCATCGGCGAAATGCGCGCGGCGCCTGCGCGCCCCAGCCCCTAAGGTTACGTTTACGTTACCCTTACCAGCCCTTTATGCATGGGCAAGGCGCCTTGCTGCCGTGGCCCCACTATAGTGTGTATGGACGGCAGGCCCTGCCGCAGGCCCGCTGCACTGGCTTCGCATCTCGCCGACATGGCATGTGCCAGGGAGCCATAGGCAGTTGAACCCGCAACGCGTCCTGTTCGTAGACATGCACTCACGCCCGGCCTCGCTGCAACGGGCGGCCACCCGCATCGATGCGCGCCTGTTCGGCCTGATCCTGGGCCTGCTCTCCCTGCTGGCGCTCGCCGCGCTGCTCTACCTCTCGCAGGCCGGCGCGGCGGCCGAGCTGCGCTATGCCGTGCGCGAGCGCGAGCGGACTGCGCAGCGCCTGCAGGGGCGCGTGGCCGCCCTGCGCTGTGAGATTGCCCAGGGTGAGAGCATCACGTCGCTGGAAGCGCGCGCCCAGCGCCTCGGCCTGGTCGATGCGCCGCCGGGCGAGCATCAGGTCGAATACGAGGCCCCAGCACCGGCGGTGGTGGCGAGCCCGCTGCCAGCAGCAAGCTCTGCGCAGCCTGAGGCGCGCCCCACCCCGTGGGAGTGGCTGTTCTCGCGCCTGTGGCCCAGGCGATAGGTTCGCAGCCGGTTCAGTGGGAGGGGCTTTCCAGCCTGTCGCCCAGGTCGGTGCGCGAGGTCAAGGCCGATGATCAACCCAGGGACCAGCCAATCCGTAGGCGCGAGGTGCTTCTCCGGTACCCCGGCGCAGGTGTCGTCACCTCGCCGGAGTGCCGCTGAACGCCTTGCCTCTACTCCCCCATATGGTGTCCCCCGGCCGGTGGCGGCCCGGCCGGGGGCACCACCTGACGAGCGCTTCTTCTGTTAACCACATTTGCGTCGCCCCCCCATCGATGGTATAATCGCGACACTTACAGCCGGGGAGGCTCCTCCCCGGCGTACTTTCCGCCCCAGGCAGGCCGGCCGTCGGCCCACGGCACAGCCACATGTCCTGGGGCTTGCCCATGGAAAGGAGGGCACATCGTGAGAGAATACGAGCTCACCTACATTGTCCGGCCCGACATCGACGACGAGGCGGTGGCCGCGCTCGCGGCGCGCATCGAGCAAACCATCACCGCCAACGGCGGCCATGTGCTCAAGTCGGACTCCTGGGGCAAGCGCCGCCTGGCGTACCCCATCCGCCGCTACAACGAGGGGACCTACATCTTTCTGCGCACCGAGCTCACCGACAAGGCGATCCGCGAGATCGATCGCCAGCTCAAGCTGTCGGAGGATGCCATCCGGCACCTGCTGGTGCGTGTAGAAGCGCCGGTCGAGGCGCCCGCAGAGGCAGCGCCACCCGAGGTCCCTACCCCACCCGAGAGCCCGGAGACTGCGTAGAGGCCGCATCGTACCCTCGGTCGGGCATGCCTGCGTTGAGGGCCGACGCGAGGCACGCAGCCGGGAGTGTGACAGGTCTTTGGAGACCTATCTGGTTTACCGTGACGAGCAGCAGCGCCGGCATTGGCGTCGCGTACAATAAGAGCCTATCTGAAAAGTCGTCTGGTCTAGGGCCTTGTGCCCGTTTGGCCTCGCCCTGGCGCCGAGTTCGCCCGCGGCCACGCCCACAAGGGGCTAGGCTACGACTGTTCGGATAGGCTGTAAGGGAGGCAATACCTTGGCTGACGAGAGAGAAGAGCGCCGCGAAGGCGAAGAGCGCGGGCCGCGCGGCCCGCGGCCGCGACGCGGGGGCCCGGGTGGGCCACGTGGTGGGCGTCGTCCGCGCGTCTGCCCCTTCTGCGAGCGCAAGGCCAAAGAGGTCGACTATAAGCAGGTCGACGAGTTGCGGCGTTTCCTGACCGAGCGAGGCAAGATCAAGCCGCGGCGCAAGAACGCCACCTGCGCCAAGCATCAGCGCCGGCTGGCCGAGGCCATCAAGCGGGCGCGCCACCTGGCGCTCTTGCCCTTTACGACCGAGAGCAGCCGCGGCTAGGTCGCGTTCGCCAACCAGTAGCCTAGCCCCCCTTGGCCGCCGTAGGCGGCTTCGTGGGCGTCACCCACTGGTTGGCGAACACGACGCAGCACGCTTGTCAGAGTACGACGATTAGGTGGCGCAGGCGTCCTCGCCTGCGCGAGGGTGGTACACCTGACAGGTCTCCGAAGACCTGTCAGGTGTACCGCCGCCAGGGGCCGCCAGTGAGGCTGACCAGCCCGCCCAAGCCCCTCAATAGAAGATAGCTTGTCTTGGAGTGGAGGCCTGGATGGCAAAGAAAGGCACGGCGCCTGTCCCTGTTGTGAACCGCCGCGCGTTCTCCCGGCGCGAGCGTGAGCAGCGGTTCGAACGCTGGCTGTACATCGGCGGAGGCAGCGTCCTTGCACTCATCCTCGGCATCATCGGCTTTGGGCTCATCCAATACTACGTCATCGCGCCCGGCAGGCCGGTGGCCACGGTCAACGGCGTAGCGATCCGCACCGATACCTACCAGCGCTTTGTGCAATACCAGCGCTATCAGATGCGCAGCTACATGAACCAGCTCACTGCGCAGCTCAGCCAATTCGACCCCAGCGACGAGAACCAGCAATTCCTCTACAGCTACTTCCGGCAGCAGCTCACGCAGTTGCAGAGCGAATACGGCAACCTGAGCACGACGCAGCCCCTCGAAGACCTCATCAGCAACGAGCTGATCCGTCAGGAGGCCAAGCGGCGCGGCCTGACCGTCTCGCCGGAGGAAGTGCAAAAAGAGATCGAGCAGAGCTTCGGCTACAACCTGGAAACGCCGACCCCAGGGCCCACAGCCACCGTGGCTCCGACCCCCACCGGCGAGCCCAGCCCGACGCCGACCGTGGGCACACCCGAGCCAACCTCCACGCCCCTGCCCACGCCGACGCCGATGACCGAAGAGGCGTTCAGAAAGCTGTATGGCGACACCATGCAGTCGATGCAGAAGAACGCCGGCCTCAGCGAGACCGAGTTCCGCGACATGGTGGCGGTCGACATGCTGCGCCGCAAGCTGCAGGAGGCCATGGGCGCCGAGGTGCCGGCCACGGCCGAGCAGATCCGTGCACGGCATATCCTGCTCGACACCGAGGAGGCCGCCAAGGCCGCGCTCGAGCGCATCCGCAACGGCGAGGATTTCGCCACCGTGGCCCAGCAGGCCTCGACCGACACCGCCACCAAAGACGAGGGCGGCGACCTGGGCTGGTTCCCGAGGGGCCAGATGGTGGCCGCCTTTGACGACGCTGTTTTTGCCCTGCAGCCGGGCCAGGTGAGCGAGCTGGTGCAGACGTCCTACGGCTATCACATCATCAAGGTCGAAGAGCGCCAGGCCGATCGCCCGCTGGATGAGCGCGTCCTGACCGCGAAACGCGCCTCGGCCATCGACGAGTGGCTGCAGCAGCAGCGCAGCGACGTGTCGATCGTCAAGCGCTTCTGGTCGTCGGACATGGTGCCGAGGGAACGCGACGCCTCAGCCACAGCCAGCTAGCGACAATACCGTTCAAATAGCGGACACACCGTAGTAACGACTCTAGTCGTCCCGTCTCAAGCGGCCAATCGTGCATGCCTGCGACACCGACTGTTGTCATCAGACGCGTCGGACCCGTCGGATAGCGCTGCGATGCCGGCTTGGCCGCCATTCTGACGACGACTAGAGTCGTTACTATGGCTGCTGCCTTGTTCGAGAGGTATTGCAGCTAGTAGTCCGTCGCACTGATTCTGATGGGCGTAGCCTAGCCCCTTGTGGGCGTCGTAGCCCATCAAAATCAGTGCGACGGACTACTAGTGAAGCTTGCCTCAAACCGACAAGGATATCCACCGCAGAGGCGCAGAGGACGCAGAGGCGATTGATCCTCTCTGCGTCCTCTGCGCCTCTGCGGTGATATCTCTCCTCAGCCGTTGAGAATCTGATCCATGAAGGTGCTTAGGGTCCAGGTCGCTCCGGCTCTGCGCCGACCTCACACGCATGCGCTCGTGGCCGTTCGGGGTTCTCCACATCGTCGGCCCAGCGCGCCGGGTTGTCAAGCACGTAGCGACGCAGGGCCGCCAGCTCGTGCTCGTCTTCGATGGGGATGTCGCGGTAGCCCGCTTGCCAGAGGGGGCCGCTGCGGCCGCGCAGGGCGTTGATACGCCTGGTGACCACTGCTTTGAACTGGTTGATGGCCGCCCCGAGCACGGCCATCTCCCCGGACCCGCGGCGTCGCGGCGGCCGGCCACGGCGCCGCCCGGCCTTGCCTCGTGCCACCTCACCCAGCCGGATGATGCCGTGGATGTGGTTGGGCATCACCGTGAACTCGTCGAGGCGCACCTGCGGCACCAGGGTGGGCAGGCGGCGCCATTCCTCACCCACAATCGTGCCCGGCTCGTCGAGCACCATGCGCCCGTCGACCACCTGGCCAAAGAGCAGCTCGGGCTCGCGCAGCGTCAGGGTCACGAGGTGGGCGCCCAGCCAGCCGCGCCCACTCGACGGGGCAGGCCGCCCCTGGTCGCCATCCGATGCGTTACCCATCGCGCAGCTCCCTTTGCTCCCCGAGTCCCCAACTTGGGGCCAGGCTACGACGTGGCGCCGAGTATCGCGGGGCATGCCACTCTGCGACACAGCCCGAACAAGTTCGGGACTCCGGGAAGTCCCGCTCGCCCCGTTGACAGCGGCTCCGGCGCCATGCTATACTGCCGCCACTGTTGAACATTGGGGGCATGCACCATGAGCAGCTACGACTATGAGACCTACCTCTCTCCCTTTACCTGGCGCTATGGCTCGGCCGCCATGCGCGCCCTGTGGTCCGAAGCGGGCAAGCGCCGGCTCTGGCGCCGCATCTGGCTGGCGCTGGCGCAGGCCGAGGAGGCCGCTGGCCTGGTCAGCGCGGCCCAGGTGGCCGACCTGGCTGCCCATGTGGACCAGGTAGATCTGGCGCGCGCCCACGCGATCGAAGCCGAGATTGGCCACGACCTCATGGCCGAGGTGCGCACCTACGCCGAGCAGAGCCCGGTGGGGGGCGGCATCATTCACCTGGGCGCCACCAGCATGGATATCGAAGACAACGCCGAAGCCCTGCGCCTGCGCGAAGCGCTGCGCCTCATCCGCCAGGGCGTGCGCGAGCTGCTGGCCGCCCTGGCCGAGCGCATCGCCGCCACCTGCGACCTGCCGGCCCTCGGCTACACCCACCTGCAGCCCGCCGAGCCTACCACCGTCGGCTACCGTCTCTGCCAGTACGCCCAGGACCTGCGGCTGGACCTGGAAAACCTCGACCGGGCGCTGGCCGCCGTGCGAGGCAAGGGCATCAAGGGCGCTGTGGGCACGTCGGCCTCGTACCGCCAACTGTTGGCCGCCAGCGCTATGACGCCCGCTCAGCTCGAGGCGCGCGTCATGCAGGAGCTGGACCTCCCCGCGTGGCCCGTGGCCACGCAGACCTACCCACGCAAGGCCGATTGGCTGGCGCTCAGTGCCCTCGCCGGTGTGGCCGGCTCGCTGCACCGCTTCGCCCTGGACCTGCGCCTCCTGCAGGCGCCGCCCTTTGGCGAGTGGAGCGAGCCCTTTGGCCAGCGCCAGGTCGGCTCGTCGGCCATGCCGTTCAAGCGCAACCCCGTCACTGCCGAAAAGGTCTGCTCGCTGGCCCGCTTCGTCGCCGCGCTGCCTGCGGTGGCCTGGGAGAATGCGGCCCTCTCGGCCCTCGAGCGCACCCTCGACGACTCGGCCAATCGCCGCGCCGTGCTGCCCGAGGCCTTTCTCGCCACCGACGAGATTGTGCGCGCCAGCACGCGGCTGGTGCGCGGCCTGCAGCTCCACGAGGCGCCGATGGCGCGCAACCTGGATGCCTACGGCCCCTTTGCGGCCACCGAGGCCCTGCTCATGGAGCTGGCCCGCGCCGGGGGCGACCGCCAGGCCTGGCACGAGCGCCTGCGCGAGCACGCCCAGGCCGCCTGGGCCGAGGTCCAGGCCGGCCGCGCCAACCCCCTGGTCGAGCGCCTGCTGGCCGACCCGGCGCTGACCGCCCTCGTGCCCGCCCAGCGCGTGCGCCAGCTCCTCGACGTGCGCCGCTACCTCGGCGACGCGCCCGAGCGCTGCCGGGCGTTCGTGGCCGAGTTGGAGGAGGTACTCACGCTGTCCCCGTGTTCACCGGCACGAAGCGATACCCCACGCCGCGCCAGGTGATGATGCGCCGTGGCTTGCGCGGGTTGTCTTCGATGCGGTTGCGCAGGTACCAGATGTACAGGCTGAGATACTGGGCTTCGGAGTGAAAGTCGGGCCCCCACACCTGGCGCAGCAGCTCCTGGCGCGAGACCGTGCGCCCGGCGTTGCGGATGAGGCAGGCGAGCAGGTCGAACTCTTTGGGCGTGAGTGCGACGGAGCGGCCGCCGACAGTGACCTCGCGCGACAGCACATCGATGCTGACATCGCCGGCCTGGTACTTGTGCTTGGGCGCCCGTTCGATGTTGGCGCGGCGCAGCAGCGCCTCGATACGCGCTCTCAGCACCTCGAGGCTGAAGGGCTTGGTCACATAGTCGTCGGCGCCCAGGTTGAGGCCGCGCACGAGATCGGGGCCGCCGGTGCAGGCCGTCAGCATCAGGATGGGCAGCGTGGAGATCTGGCGCAGCCGGCGACAGAGCTCCCAGCCGTCGCAGCCCGGCATTAGAATGTCCAGCACGACGAGGTCCGGCTGGAATTCGTAGAACGCCCGCAGCCCTCGCTCGGCGTCGGTCACGCCGAGCACCTCCATCCCTTCCTCGGTCAATACATCGCTGATGACGCTGACTATGGCCTGCTCATCGTCGATCACCAGGATCTTGGGTCTACCCATCCCTCCCATGATTACCCCCTTCGCATCAGTCACAGACGCGTAACGGAAGCCGGGAAGGCCATACCAGGGTGACCATTGGCCTGAGTGGCGGTATTCTGCTTGCCCAGGGATGAGATCGCCACGCACACGGGTGAGCATCCTCGACCTTGGCCGAGGCACGGCTGCACGGCAGACACGGGGTCCGACCAGGGGAGTGTTGTGGATGTTACACCTTTATTATACCTTGGAAAGCCCTCCGTGACAACAGTAAGTGTACGCATGTAGACCTCTCGGGCACGATTGTTGCTCCGACGCAACAAGCGCGCCCGGCAAAAACACCTGCGAGGGTTGTGTTCGGGCCCCACCGGCGGCATGGGAGCCGCCTCCGCTGGCTTTGTCGGGCGTTGTAGGGCAGTGAGCAGCGGCCGCCGAGGATGTGCGTCTGGAGGGGAAGGGTGCCATGAAAGCCAAGCTGCTGCATCTGCTCGGCCTGGCCCTGCTGGGGGCGTTGGCCTTGGCGAGCGTGTCGTGCATCGCGCTGGATCAGCGGCAGCCACTCAGCTCCAGTGTGACTCCGGGTGACCCGACGGTCATGGCGGCGCCAAGCGTGCCTCCAGCCACGGTGTTGCCCACGAGCGCCGTCAAACCCCAGGCCACAATCACCCCATTGCCGACGCTCACCCCGCGGGCCACGGGCAACACCGCGCCCACCGCCGGCACGGCAGGCCGCTCGGCCACCGCCGAGGCGGCTGCGGGCTCGGGCGCAACGCCACCTGCGGCCCCTTTGCCGGAGACAGGCACAGCGCCGGTCGGCGCTTCGCCGCCGGGGGCGGGCACGGCACCATCCGTAACCCCTGCGGCGGGGGCAGGCACACCCGGCCCAGCACCGGTGGCCACTGTGGGACCTGCCGAATTGCCGGTCACCGGCAGCAGCGACCTCGGCGCGCTGTTCGGTCTGCTGCCGCTCATCGCGCTCCTGCTGCTGGCCATACCTGCCGTCATCGGCTGGAAGTCTGGGCAAGAGTGACGCACCTTGTGGCACAGTTCTTGCTCTACCCCTAGGTTTGTAGTCCTTGTCTGCAAACCGGTAGCCCAGTACTACAACGGCATGTGCTGCGGGCAATTGTAGTACTGGTGCTCGCCTGACACGCCGTTGGGAGGAGGAGGTGGCCTTGCCTCGCTGCCGCTGGGTGCGTCTCGGCCTGGGGGTCCTCCTGCTGCTGACCGCTGCCGGGTGCGGCGTCGTCAGAGATGCCGCTGCGGCATTGTCAGACCGCGCCAACCTCATGATCGTGCCGCCGGGCATAGAGACGCCAACGCCATGGTTCCGCTCCGAAACGCCGGGGCCGCTCACGCCGTTCGCCGTACCGTCGGCCAAGCCCGGTGCCACGGCGACGCCGACGGTGGCGCCGCTGGCAACCAAGCCTCCACCAACCCCGTTGCCGACGGCCACGCCCGTCCTGCCGTTGAGCCAGGTACGCGGCGCTCCAGCGCCGGCGACGAACGTCTTGGGCCATGGTGTGCTCTTGCCGCCAGGTTTTCAGATCGCCGCCTACGCTGAGGGGGTCACGTCGGCATCGTACATGGCCTACAGCCCCGACGGTGTGCTCTTTGTGTCGCAGCCGCAGGAGGGCGCGGTCGTCGCCCTGCCCGATCGTGAGGGCCGGGGGCAGGCCGCGGGCGCAGAGACCTACGCCGGCGGTCTGACCGAGCCCACCGGCCTGGCCTTCTTCGGAGGCTACCTCTACATCGCCGAGGCGCAGCAGATCATCCGCTTCCCCTACAAGCCGGGCGAACTGCATGCCTCGACGGCCCCCGAGGTGGTGGTCCACGACCTGCCGGCGGGCGGCCAGAACGCAACCCATGCCATCGGCTTTGGGCCCGACCAGCGGCTATACGTGGCCATCCCCGCGAGCTGCAACGCCTGTCGTGAGATCGACTACCGCCGGGCGACGATCATGCGCTACGAGCCTGACGGCAGCCACGAGGAGGTCTTTGCCCAGGGTCTGCGCGATCCGGAGGACCTCGCCTGGTATCCGAATGCTCCCTATCCCCTGGTCAGCAACTGCAGCCGGCGTCGCATGGGCGAGGATCTGCCGCCCGATAGCATCGAGCTCTCGTTCCCGCAGGCCAATTTCGGCTGGCCCTTCTGCCATGCGGGCGATGTTGCTGACCCCGAGCTGGGCTGGCCGGACGCATGCAGCGGCGTGCCGCATCCGTTCGCGCAACTGCCCGCGCACACCACACCGCGGGGCCTGTGCGTGTACCAGGGGCGGCAGTTCCCACAGGAGTACTTTGGCAGCGTCTTTGTCGCCCTGTACGGCTCGTGGGAGCGCGCGGTGCCGGTGGGCTACGAGATCGTCCGGCTGCGCATCGAGGGCGGCCAGGTCGCCGGCGTCGATCGTTTCGCCAGTGGTTGGCTGGTGCAGGAGCAGTTCTGGGGGCGCCCGGTCGACGTGATCCAGGCGCCCGACGGCAGCCTGCTCGTCTCCGACGACTGGGCAGGGGCGATCTATCGCATCTATTACAGCGGCTGACCTGTCATTGCGAGCACAGCGAAGCAATGACAATTGGAAAGCACCGGCTAACCTCGCGTTTGTAGTACCGCGGAGTCTCGTTTGTAGTGCCGGAGAGAGGCCGGTGGGTCTGCGCCTGGCGCGGCGCCAGGCGCAGACCCACCGGCCTCTCTCCGGCACTACGAGCGGGCTGTGCTACGAGCGGACTCGCACAAATGGACGGGGTGGGAGACGGTAGCTGGATCTCCCACCCCGGTTGCGTGGAGCCACCCCCGGCGCGCTAGGCGTGGCCCCAACGTGCGGCGGCCGCACTGCGGGGCCTACGCACGGCCTCCGCACTGCCGACCCGCAATTATAGTATAGCCGATATCGCACTCTGTGGAATGCGTCGTTTGGCATAGGGCACCTGTGGGCCGTTGAACCCACGTTCGCTGTAGGCCCGGCGTCAGGTCTGCGGGCCGAGGTGCTCGGTCAGAAAGGCCAGCGCTTGGCGCAGGCCGGCCGCCAGCTCCTCCTGCCAGCCGGGGCCCTTGACCGGCGTAAAGGGGTCGGGTCCCGAGGCGGTGCACTCGACGACCACGTCCCCGGCATAGCCGATCTCGCGCAGGGCGCCAAAGAGGGCCGGCCAGTTGGTATGGCCGCAGCCTGGGGCGGCGCGGTTCGAGTCGGCGACGTGGAAGAGGAAGAGGCGCTCGCCCGCCAGGCGCATGGCCGCGGCCGGGTCGGCCTCCTCGATGTTCATGTGATAAGCGTCGAGCAAGATCCCCGCATCCAGCCCCTCTACCAGCGCTCGGGCCTGCTGCGCCGTGTTGGCCAGGTGGCTCTCGTAGCGGTTCAGAGCCTCGAGCGCGATGCGCACCCCCGCCAGCCGGGCCGCCTCGGCCAGCGTCGCCAGGCCCTCGCGCAGGTAGCCCCACTCGGCCTGCTGCGTCTCGAGCGCGCGCACGCGCCCGACGGCGCCATGGCACGAGAGGATGGGGCAGGCCAGCTCGGCGGCAAACGCGAGCGCGCGGCGATAATAGTCCATGGCTTCGCGGCGCACGGCCGGGTCGGGGTGGGCCAGGTCGACGTTCTCGGGCGTGATCGAGAGCACCTCGAGCCCCAGGCCCGCGAAGAGCGGGCGCAGCCGCGCCGGGGTGTAGGCGGCCAGATCGCCTTTCAGCTCCAGCCCCCGGTAGCCGAGGGCCGCCAGCCGCTGCGCCACCTCGTCGATGGGCATGTCGCCCAAGATCCACGTGCAGACGCCGTATCTCACATCATTCCTCCATTTCTCGTCGCAAAGAGCCCCCCTCACCCTAACCCTCTCCCCTGCGGGGGAGAGGGAACATGGCGGCAAATGTCCCCTCTCCCGCAGGGCGAGCGAACATGGCGGCAAATGTCCCCTCTCCCGCAGGGCGAGCGAACACGGCGGCAACTGCCCCCTCTCCCTCGGAGGGAGAGGGCGGGGGTGAGGGTGAAACGCCGCATCGGCGGCCAACTGAAAACGCCGGCGAGCCATCTCCCGCGCACCCAGAAGCACACCATGCCGCGCAGCCCCCCTCACCCTAACCCTCTCCCCTGCGGGGGAGAGGGAACATGGCGGCAAATGTCCCCTCTCCCCCAAGGAGGAGAGGGCGGGGGTGAGGGTGAAACGCCGCATCGGCGGCCAACTGAAAACGCCGGCGAGCCATCTCCCGCGCACCCAGAAGCACACCATGCCGCGCAGCCCCCCTCACCCTAACCCTCTCCCCTGCGGGGGAGAGGGAACATGGCCGCAAGTGTCCCCTCTCCCGCAGGGCGAGCGAACACGGCGGCAACTGCCCCCTCTCCCCTGCGGGGGAGAGGGAACATGGCCGCAAGTGCCCCCTCTCCCCTGTGGGGCAGAGGGGAGTCGCTCGTGAGGTGGTTGGCCAAGAAGCGCCACGAATCGTCCAGGCCACGCGCGGTAACCACATCCCCTCTCCCCCGCAGGGGAGAGGGTTAGGGTGAGGGCGCTCACCGCCCAGCCGCATAGCGGGCCAGGTTGCGCCAAAAGGCAAGGTTGGCCGGCTCACCGGCGGCGCCCAGCAGGCCCAGGTCGGCCAGCGCCAGCACCTGGCCGCGGCCCTGATCGACAAGGCCCGCCGCTGCCCAGCCGCCGGCCTGCGCCAGCACCCGCCCTTGCGCCAGGCTTAGGGGCACGCCATTGCGTTCGACCAGGCGCAGCGAGCTCAGGCCCTCCAGCAGCGGGCTTGTGCCCTCCACCCACGCGTCGCCGGCGGCCATCTCGCCTTCCTGGTAGCTGATGCCAAAGCGCCCCGCCAGAGCGTTGGCGTCGCTCCAATCCTCGTTGATATCCATGGCCATGTTCATGTACTTGAGGCGGTGCGCGCTGTTCGTCAGCACCAAGAGCCCGCCCTCGGCCACGTACGACTCGAGCGCCGTCACCTCTGCCGGCTGCCAGGCCTCGTCGTACAGCGCCGGGTCGCCGCCGGGGCTGGGGTAGTCGAGCACCGGCAGGGCCACCACCAGGGCGGCGCCCTGCAGGTCGGCCGCGGTCACCGTCTGGCCATAGGGCACCAGGTCCACGTCATAGCCCTCCCAGGTGAGGGCCATACCCAGGTCGATGAGGGCCGCCGGCGTCATGTGCACGGCCTCGGTGTGGCTGGCCACGAACACCGCGCGCCGCTGTGGTTGCAGGGCCACGCGCAGCTCGGCTTCGGCGGGCAGTGGACCCAGCACTGCCAGCAGCGCGATGCGCGCCATCTGCTCGAGCTGGGGGGCCACCTCGCGCGCCAGTGCCACCGTGTCGTAGGGATCGTGCAAGTGGCCGGCATAGTGCACGCCCATCTGCTCCATCCGCGGGCCAAAGTAGCCCAGGTTGGCCGTGGGCACGCCAAAGCCGTCGAACGAATTGTTGTCGGAATCGATGCCAAAGAGAGGGCCGGCGTAGGCCCGCAGGCCCTGCCGGCCGGCCGCATCGGCCAGGAACTGCGGCCAGGGCAGCCGGCTCTGGCCCAGACGGCTGTAGGGCCAGGCCATGAGGGTCAGCATGGCGTCGACGCCGTCGAGCGGGCGGGTCAGGCAGTCGATCTGCAGCATGGCCTGCGTGCGGTCGAGCAGCTCCTGGTGGGTGGCGGCAAAGTGAGCCGAGCCGAAGAGCCCCGCCTCCTCGCTGCCGAACCAGGCCAGGTAAAGGTCCAGCGGCGGCTGCATGCGCGCCTCGTCGAGCACGCGCGCCACCTCCAAGAGCGCCGCCACTCCACTGCCGTCGTCCATGGCACCCGGCACGTTGGGGCTATCGACGTGGGCGCCCAGGATCAGCGCTCGCGAGGGGTCGGCCCCGGGGATGTGCGCCACCAGGTTGCCCGAGGTAGCCGGCGCCACCACATCACCATCCCAGGTCAGCCGCGCCGACTCCACGCGCGCCAGATCATCCCACGTCGCGATGCCGGCGGGCGCCAGGTCTTCCAGGCGAGTGTAGAGCACGGGCGGGGTGGGACCGGCTTTGACCGTGCCGATGACGCTGCCCTCGCCCACGAACGTGCCGTGGCTCTCGCCAGGGCGGTTCGAGTAGGCCGTAATGAGCACCACGCCCGCCGGGTTGGCATTCAGGATGGCGCTCGCCAGCCCGCGTGCCCTGTTCGGCTCCACCACCGTACGGTCCACAGCCGCATAGTCGAGTAGCACCACCTTGCCCCGCACGGCGGCGGGGGTGATGCGCTCCAGGTCGGCCGCCGAATGGATTACGACCGCCACGCCCTCGCCGGTGAGCGGGTTGCGGTCGGTATCGTTGAGGGCGCCGTCGGAGTCGAGCGTGAGCGCCTGGGCGATGTTATCGCGCGCGCCGCGCAGGCCGTTCGCCGGCACCTCGATGGCCCGGCCGCCGGCGGTCAGCGCGAGCCGCGCCTCCCAGTGCTCCATGCTGAGGTAGATGCGGAAGTGCTGCCGCTCCTGTTCGAGCCCCAGGCTGCGCAGGTAGGCCAGTTCGTCCAGCCGGCCGGCCACATAGTCGAGCGCCTCGGCCTCGCCGAGGGTGCCCGAGCTGCGCCAGCCCAGGCCGGGGCGGATGGCGGTCAGGTCTTCGAGCGTGGCGAAGAGCCGTTCCTGCGAGACCAGGGCCTGAGGGTCTCCCAGCGCGGCCGGCGCCTCGGCCGTGGCCTGCGGCAGCAGTGTAGGCGCTGCAGTGGCCGTGGCCTGGGCGATGGCCGGCGCTGGCGCGGCCGTGGCGGACGGCGCCCGCTGCGGTGCAGCGCAGGATGCCGCCAGGAGCACGAGGAGCATACCCAGGCAGAGCAGGGGTCGTCTCATGGGGAGGCCCTCCGGTGGTCGCGACAAATGACATCACATCGTGTGCACATTGTAGCCCAAGCACGGTCTGTTGTCACTTCTTGCCAATCGGCCCACTGATGGCCGGGTAACCTGCTCCGCCACCGCCAACTTGCCCCATACAAGGCCCGTACCGGGGAACGCGAAGCGAGCAGCCCGGTCGCCGCCGGTGCAGATGGGCGTCGGCGTTTGACATCCTGCAGCCTCTTGGATATAATAACGCTCACAAGGGCGGGGCTGTAGCTCAGTTGGTAGAGCGCGTCAATCGCACTGATGAGGCCAGGGGTTCGAGTCCCCTCAGCTCCACCTGTCATACGGAACGACGACGAACGGGAGCAGTAGGCCATCCCTGCAGAGAGCCCGGCGGCACACCAGGTGAGAGCCGGGCACCGGCGCCGTCAGGGAGCGCCACACAGGCCGAACTCGCCCGGGAGTCGCGGCGGTGAAGCCGTGGGGGCGGTTCGCGAACCGCCCGGCCTGACGGAATAGCCGCCGCCGGTGGCACCCGTTACGTGCACGAGCGGGCAGGGAGTCCGCATCATGGGGCTGTAGCTCATTTGGTAGAGCGCCTCAATGGCATTGAGGAGGCGAGGGGTTCGAATCCCCTCAGCTCCACCTTCACTCTCACCCTGCCAAGCGGGGTGGTACCGCGGAGAGGCCCTTCGTCCCCAAGGACGAGGGGCTTTTTCGATTCCGGAGCGGGCACGAACGACGCGAAAGGGTCGCGAAAGGACACGAAAAGAGGATGCCTCGTTTCGCGTCCTTTCGTGGCCTTTCGTGTATTTCGTGCCTCATATCAAGGAGGGGCGCCATGCATCGCGAGCGCTACGACCCCCGGACCATCGAGCCCAAGTGGCAGCGGATTTGGGCGCAGAGCGGGCTCTACCGCGTGGACCTGCACCGGGCGCAGCGGCCGTTCTACAACCTGATGGAGTTCCCCTATCCCTCGGCCGAGGCGCTGCACGTGGGCCACGTCTACACCTACTCGGGCGCCGATACCTACGGCCGCTACCGCCGCCTCTGTGGCGACGACGTTTTCGAGCCCATCGGCTTTGACGCGTTCGGCATCCACTCAGAGAACTATGCCCTGCGCGTGGGCCGCCACCCCATGGGGCTGACCGCCGAGAACACCGAGCGCTACCAGCGCCAGATGCAGGAGCTGGGCACCCTCTTCGACTGGTCGCGCGCGGTCGACACCAGCCGCCCCGAGTACTATCGCTGGACGCAGTGGGTCTTTCTGCAGCTCTTCAAGGCCGGCCTGGCCTACCGGGCCAAAGCGCCGGTCAACTGGTGCCCCTCATGCCTCACGGTGTTGGCCAACGAGCAGGTCATCGGCGGGCTGTGCGAGCGCTGCGACACGGCCGTGGTGCAGAAAGAGATGGAGCAGTGGTTCCTGCGCATCACCGCCTACGCCGACCGGCTGCTGGCCGGCCACGAGCAGGCCGACTTTCCCGCCACCACCGTCACCCTGCAGCGCAACTGGATCGGGCGCAGTGAGGGCGCCGAGATCCGCTTCCAGGCGGAGGGCGGGCCCGAGATCCCCGTCTTCACCACCCGGCCCGACACCCTCTTCGGCGCCACCTACCTGGTGCTGGCGCCCGAGCACCCCGCGGTGGCGCAGGTCACCACGCCCGGGCAGCGCGCGGCCGTGCAGGCCTACGCCGAGCAGGCGCGCGGCAAGCGCGAGTTGGAGCGCGTAGCCGCCGAGCGCGAGAAGACCGGCGTCTCTACCGGCGGCTATGCTGTCAACCCCGCCAACGGCGAGCGCATCCCCATCTGGGTGGCCGACTATGTGCTCGTGGGCTATGGCACCGGGGCCATCATGGCCGTGCCCGCGCACGATGAGCGCGATTTCGCCTTCGCCCGGGCGCACAATCTGCCTATCCGCGTCGTCATCGCCCCTCCTGCTCCCTCTCCCTACGAGGGAGAGGGCAGGGGTGAGGGTGAGAGGCAAGCGAGGCCACCTGTCAACCAGAGCGCAGGCCCCCTCACCCTAGCCCTCTCCCCTGCGGGGGAGAGGGGACAGGACCCCTCATCCCCCCTCGTGGGGGCGAAGGTGGGGGGTGCGTATACCGGCGAGGGCGTGCTGATCAACTCGGGGCCGTTCGACGGCATGCCGTCGCAGCGGGCCAAGGCGGCGATCACCGCCACGCTGGAGGAGCGCGGGCAGGGCGGCCCAGCGGTCACCTACCGCCTGCGCGACTGGCTGATCAGCCGCCAGCGCTACTGGGGCCCGCCCATCCCCATCGTCTACTGCGAGCGCTGCGGCATCGTGCCCGTGCCTGAGGAAGACCTGCCGGTGCGCCTGCCCTACGTGGCCGATTTTCGCCCGCAGGGCGGCGGCGCCTCGCCGCTGGCCGCGGTGCCCGAGTTCGTGCACACTGCCTGCCCCGAGTGCGGCGGCCCGGCGCGCCGCGAGACCGACGTGTCGGATACGTTCCTGGATTCGGCCTGGTACTTTCTGCGCTACCCCTCGGCGCACCGCGAGGATGCGGCCTTTGACCGCGCGCTGACGCACAAGTGGCTGCCGGTGGACCTCTACGCGGGCGGCATCGAGCACTCGACGCTGCACCACCTCTACGCCCGCTTTATCACCATGGCGCTGCACGACCTGGGCTACCTCGATTTCGAGGAGCCCTTCAAAAAGCTGCGCCTGCACGGGCTGATCGTCAAAGACGGCGCCAAGATGTCCAAGTCGCGCGGCAACGTGGTCAACCCCGACGAGTACGTGCACCGCTACGGGGCCGATACGCTGCGACTCTACCTGCTCTTCCTCGGCCCCTACGAAGAGGGCGGCGATTTCACCGACACCGGCATCCGCGGCATCACCCGCTTCTTGAACCGGGCGTGGGCGCTGGTGGTGCGGGAGCTACCCCCCACCGTCCCCCCCGTGGGAGGGGATAGGCTGTCGCCGCCAAGCGCGCTCGCCGCGGGGCCTGTGACCTCGCTCTCATCCCCCCCCGTGGGGGGGACGGTGGGGGGTCACCCCACAGGGGGCGCTAGGGAGGAGGCGCTGGTGCCGATGCACCGCGCCATCGCCGAGGTGCAGGCCGACATCGAAGCGCTGCACTTTCACACCGCCATCGCCGCGCTGATGAGCTACTCGAACTGGCTGGCCGAGGTGCAGGGGCAGCTCAGCCCCGAGGCGTGGCACGAGGCGCTGCGCACCTTTATCATCCTGCTGGCGCCCTTTGCGCCGCACATCGCCGAGGAGCTGTGGGAGCGCGAGGGCATGCCCTACTCGGTGCACCAGCAGCGCTGGCCCGCGTACAATCCCAGGTTCCTGGTGCGGCCGACGGTGACCCTGGTCATCCAGGTTGACGGCAAGGTGCGCGACCGCATGCAGGCCACCGCCGGGCTCAGCGAGGCGCAGGCGCGCGATCTGGCGCTGGCGAGCGAGAAGGTGCAGCGCGTGCTCGACGGCCGCGAGGTCGCCGATATCATCGTCGTCCCCGACCGGCTGGTTAACGTGGTGACCAAGGGCTGAACCACGAAGCACACAAAGGATACTCGCAATGACAGAGGTGAGTGCTTCCTCTGTACCCCTTTGTGTCCTTCGTGGTTCATAACCCCCGTCGGCTGCCGATAGTGGCGCTCAGGCGAAGCTGATTTCCGCGCTGGGCCTGACCTCGGCGCCGGCGGCGGCGAGCTTGCCGTTCCACTCTTCGATCAGCTCGGCGGCCTTCTGGCTGTAGCTCGAATGCCCGTCGGCGACGAGGGTGACGCCATAGCCCAGGCTCAGGGCGCCCTGGCAGGCGGCTTTGACGCAGCCGTGGGTCACCAGCCCTGCCACGACGACGCGCGTCACGCCCCTGACCTGTAGCTCCTCGGCAAGGGTGGTCACCTCGAAGGCGCTGCCGTGGCGCTTGACGATGCGCCCGTCGCCGGGCAGGGGCTGCAGCGCCGGGTGCAGTTGCCAACCGTCCGACCCTTCGGCGAGGTCGCGCTTGTCGGCGTGCTGCACATAGAACACCGGCGCGCCGCCGGCCCGGGCGCGCGCCACCAGGGCGCCGATGTTGGCCAGCAGCTGCTCGGCCCGGTAGATGGGCGTGGCTTTGGCAAAGAGCGCCCGCTGCATGTCGATGACCAGCAGGGCGATGCCGCCGCGGGTGGCCGATGGGTCGCTCATGTTCGTCTCCTTTGCGCTGGAGACCTGACACACCGATTTCCCTGGCGGGTGGCCAGCGCCCGCCTTCTGGCAAGAACTCGACCCAGCCTGGGCCGCGGCTGACAGACGCTTTCTCCTGCTGCAGGGCGGGCCCCCCCTACCGTCCCCCCGTCGCGGGGGAATTGGGTCGCCCGACCGCATCCTGTGTAGCCAAGAAGTGGCAAGCGAGCGATGCTGTGCGGGCGAAGACAGCCCAATTCCCCCGCGACGGGGGAACGGTAGGGGGTCCCACCCGCGGGTATGGCAGGCGTCTGGCTGGGTTATTGCCAATCGCCTGCCCGCCATGGAAATCGGTGTGTCAGGTCTCCAGCCCGGCAGCTACACTCTGACGGCCGGCACCTGGATCTCGGTGACGTACTGGGCCGGATCGTTGCCGTCGCCGGGGCCGCGCAGGTACACCTCGCGCAGGCAGTCGGCGATGCGGTAGCCGTTGGGCTCCAGCCAGGCCATGACGGCGTTGTAGCCCTCGCCGATCCCTTCGTAGGGGCCCAGGTAAACGACGCACGCCATCTCGCCGCCCGGCAACTCGCGCACCTCGGCCGGCGCGCCCTCGGGCAATGGCCCGGCGACGGGCACCGCCACCTCGACATCGACATTCTCGTCTTTGAACTCGTGATCGTGGTAGATTACGAGCGGCGGCCCGGCATACCTGGCGCCCTGCATCTGGGGGCCAAAGAGCTCGGCAGAGAGCGCACCGAGCGCGCCATAGTTGGGCAGCACCCTGCGGATCGCCGCCACCCTCTGGGCGGGAATCTGTTTGAGGACAACCTCGTACATGGGGAACGAGCCCTCCTTCTCGATTTGCCTCAACCTGGTCGCCACCCGTGTGAGCTGCGCCTGCGCCTCCTGAATACGGCTCTGCGCCTCGGCCTGCTTCAGCCGGAGCATGCCGCGGATCTCCTCGGCCGAGACGTCGGCGCTGAGGAGCCCGGCAATCTGCTCGAGCGACAGGCCCAGGTCCTTGAGCGCCAGGATGCGGTTCAGCCGCCCGAGCTGCTCCACCGCATAGTAGCGGTAGCCCGTGAAGCGGTCCACACGCACGGGCTTGAGCAGGCCGAGTTCGTCATAGTGGCGCAGGGTCTTGATCGAAACCAGGCCGAGCCGGGAAAAGTCGCCGATCCTGATCATACGGTTTCCTCCAGGGCGCCTCATGGAGGCAACGGAACTGCGATCGCAGCACCAGTATACAGTCTCCCATAGGGGGAGAGTCAATAGGGTGACGCGGCCATTTTGTCGGATTGCCGCAAATGAAGAGCAGCCACGAGTGTTCGACGCCCTGGGCTGGGTCCGGGCCGCCTGCTCCGCCGGCCCCGGAACCCGCCCAGGGGGTCTGAAGTCTGATTGCCGGCCAGGCGTTGTTCGCCGCCCGCGGGCGGCGAACAACGCCTGGCCGGCAATCAGACTTCAGACCCTTAAGGTATGGTACCGGTTTGGCGCGGAGCCTTCACCCGGTCAAGGCCATCCGAAAAGACCAAGTCCGCGAGACTCTCACGGCCCTCACACTCAAATCCGGTAGAAGCGGACGCGATTGGCGACCTCTGCTGCCACGGCCAGGGCCAACCCAGGCAGCGGCGAGCGGTCGCCAGCACACAGCGCCCAGGCGACGGCAAGGACGAGCAGCCCCACGTGGGCGGCCTGCAGGCCGGGGCTGGGGCGCGCGGGGGCGCGCAGGCCGCCGTACACGGGCGAGGGCACTGGCCGCAGCCGCCACAGCCCAAGCGCAATGTCGACCAGCGCCGCGGCGGCGACCAGCCACACGACGCCCGAACCGGCCCCCGGCGCCAGCACCAGCGCCAGCAGGCCGCCCAGCACCAAAGCCGTGGCCGCGAACGAGAGCAACACGGCCGGCGTGTCCCACGCCTGCATGGTGCGCAGCATGTAGGCGCGCGCCATGCAATAGACCACGCTGAGCCCGAGGAGCGCGACGACGAACGTCAGGGCTGCCGGGAAGCGCGCCGCGCCCCAGAGCAGCGCCACGCCCGTCTGCAGGGCCAGGCTGCCGGCAAAGAGCGCCGCGGCGAGGATCTCGCGGCTGAGCCACGACGTGCGCAGGCCGCACAGGGCGCGGTAGGCCTGCGACGGCACGCCCAGGTGCCCGAGCGAGGCGGCCATGCCCAAGAGCACGAGCAGCGACAGGACCGCGAGCGTGCGCCAGTCGAAGGGCGTGGCGGCGCCAATGGCGAGCTGCAGCACAGCGAGGATGGCGTAGGTGCCCGCCGCGGCCTGCCCGGCCAGGGTGAAAGCGACGAGCGTGCTCTCTTTCACCTCACACCTCCTCGCGGTTGGCGACGCTGCCCTCGCTGCGCCCTGCATCCTGGTGCGCACGGATGAGCAGCGCCGGCCGGGTCAGCCCCTCGCCGGGTAGAGGACAGACAGCCTTGCCCGCGCTGAGGGGATGGCGCGCCTCCAACTCGGCGCGCTCACCATAGTCGAGGGCGCGCATGGGGCAGGCGGCGACGCAGGCAGGCGGCCGGCCGGCGTCGATCTCCTCCACGCAGAAGGTGCACTTGCCCATGCGCCCCGTCGCGGCGTCGTACTGCGGCGCGCCGTAGGGGCAGGCCCAGGCGCAGTAGCCGCAGCCGATGCACTTGGACTGATCGATGAGCACAATGCCGTCAGGCCGCTTGACTATGGCGCCCGTAGGGCAGACCTCGACACAGATGGGCCGCTCGCAGTGGTTGCAGGCCAGCGACAGGTTGTAGGCGAACACGTCGTGCGCCCACGCCGCGCCCGCGCGCCGCCAGCCGCCGCCCACCACCTCGTACACCCGCCGCCAGAGCGCGCCCAGCGGCAGGCCGTGGCGGTCCTTGCACGCCTCCTGGCAGGCTTTGCAGCCGGTGCAGGCCGTGGCGTCGAGGTAGAAAGCGAGTTGGCCGGCCTTGAAGGTGGCAGGGATGGGATTCACCGCAGAGGCGCGGAGGGTACTGGGAGGGGGCGGGGTGACCCCGCCCCTACCTCCTCCGCGCCTCTGCGGTGAGTTCTCCCGCTCCATCTGCACCATGATCGTATGCTGGGCGTTGCCAAAGGCGTAGGGGGTCCAGCGCTCGGAGGTGAGCACGTTGACGCAGCCGCGCGTGTCGACGCCGCGCTCGTCGGGCGTCCACCAGGCGCCCTGGGGAATATCGACCACCCCCGGCATGATGCGCGGCGTGATGCGGCAGGGCAGCACCATGGCACCGCGCCCGTTCCACACGCGCACCAGGTTGCCATCGGCCAGGCCGCGCGCCGCCGCGTCGACGGGGTTGACAAAGGCGCGCTGCGGAAAGGCCTCCTCCAGCCAATCGACGTTGTCGTGCGTCGAATGGACGCGGTGCAGCGTGTGGTGGCCGATGGCCTGCAGCGGGTACTGCTCGGCCTCTGGGCCGAAGGGGCTCTCCCACTCCTGGATGTACTTGGGCACCGCGGGGACCTCTTCGGGGCGGCCCAGGCGGTGCAGGGGCGCCGAAAAGAGCTCGATGCGGCCCGACTCGGTGGCGAGCGGGTGCGCCACGGGATCGGCGCGGAAATCGGCCAGGGCCACGGCAGGCTCGCCCGCGGGCGGCTCATAGTGGCCGGCGTTGCTGGCGACGAGTTCGTCGAGCGTCGGCATCGCGGGGAAGCAGGTGCGCCGCAGCTCTTCGATCAGCCAGGCCACCCAGCCGCGCTCGTCGCGCCCCTCGCTGTAGGCGGCGCCAATGCCCAGCCGTTCGGCCAGGCCGGCGCAGATGCGATAGTCGCTCTTGGCCTCGCCCGGCGGCTCCACCAACTGCGGCATGAGCAGCACGTCGCGGCTGTACTTCCAGCCGTCCTCCAGGCCCCAGGTCTCGAACTGGGTGCAGGCGGGCAGCACGATATCGGCGAAGCGGGCGGTGGGGGTGAGAAAGTTGTCTTGCACGACGATGCATTCCACCAGGCGCTCGTCGCGCAGCATGGCTGCCGTACGGTTGACGTTGGCGTGCTGGTTGATGAGGCAGTTCGAGGCCACGGCGTAGATCAGCTTGATGTCGCTCTCCAGCCGCGCGGCGCCCACGAGGCCGTCGTCAGGCCCCATCTCGGTGCCACGCCGCACCGCCTCGGTCCAGAGGAAGCACGGGATCGCCGCGCCGAACGGGTTCTCGCCG
>ERZ795049.1540-NODE-1540-length-29893-cov-8.505362_pt1 | contig 29893 bp, 28 predicted proteins | sample MGYA00375133_ERZ795049 | MGnify/ENA primary metagenome ERZ795049 (study PRJEB30178, sample SAMN05720147) | activated sludge metagenome | isolation source: anaerobic digester from wastewater treatment plant | place: Japan | collected 2015-04-20 ... | reverse complement strand
GAGTCGTCGCCAAACATGACAAAGTCGCTCGTGCGATTGTCGTAAGCCTCGGTGTCGAATGTGAACGAACTGGTGTGCAGGCAGCCGCGCATCTCGATGTCGTTGCGCGTGAAATCGACCAGCATCTGGTAGCGCCGCTCCGGCCGACCGATCACAAACGAAGTGAGCAGCGGGCGCGACGCAACGCGCGGCATCGCTTGCTCGAGCTCGAGCGAAACGTGGGGGTCGTTTTCCGCGCGCAGCAGAACAGGAAGGCACAGCAGCAGCAACAGCATTTAGGCTTGCCTCGATTCAAACACCGGCGCGCAATCAAGGTGAGGTTTGTAATCTCAATTTCGCGTTCACTACGCTTCAGCAGTTTCCATCCGATTGCTGTTCACGCCGGCTTCGCCTTCGCCGCTGGCTTCGCCTTCGCCGTCGTCGTCTCCGCTCGATTGTTGCTGCTGTTGTTGTGCAATCACTTGGTCGTGTCCGTGTTTCGCTTGTCGCAGAACGTGTTCGAACAACAAACTGTAGGCGCCGAGGCTGCGCCGCCGCTCGATCGGGCCGAGCATTTCGGCGACGATTCTGGTCAGCGTGCGCAGCACTTCGCGATCCTGCGGCGTGACAAAATTGGCAGGTTCGAGAAGGTCGTGGATCGTTGCGCCAACGGCGTAGGTCTCGTAGTGGGCAAAGCGCTGCGCCAGCGTCGCACGCGTGACGACAAACTGGCCGGCGACAAAGAACGGTTGGTAGATGGCGTAGGCGTCGGGGTCGACGAAACCCTCGGTGCTGCCGTAGCGAAAGAAGCCGAGCTCGTCGGGCATGCAGTACACGCCGTCGGGAACGGCGGGCCTCGGATCGTCGGCGGTTGGCACGAGAGGTACGGGCGGTGTGTCGTAGCAGAGCGTGGCAAAGTCGATCAACAGGAGGCGAAACTTGCTCGGCACGAGTTGTTGCTGCGCCGCCGGCGGCCGGTACTCGACGACAACGTTTTCGGGTTTCAGGTCGCGGTGAAACAGGCCGAATGTGTTGAACAGATGCACCGCTGCGCAGAGCTGCATCGCGGCGCTGGCGACAAACTCGACGTAGAGCAGACTGTTTGTGTCGCGCAGGTCCGGATTCAGTTGCACGCGCGAGCGGAAGCCGTCGACGAAATCAAACAGGTCCTTGCCTTGCACGTTGTCGTACACGATAATGCCGGCGTCGATGCCCAGGCCGCCGGTCGCCGCCGTCACCACGACAAAGCCGACGGCGCAGCTCGCAATCGAATCGCAGATGATGTTTTCGCTGTCGCTGTCGGCGTCGAATTGACGACCGCGCGTGCGCAGAAAGAGATTCTTGGTGTACTCGTCCTGCAGCCGCTCGAGCGGGTACGTGGCGAGATTGACCACTTTGGCTGTGAGCGGCGCCAGCACGCGACGCAGATTGGCGCCTTCCGGCACGCGATCGAGTGTGGCGTTGTAAAACAATCGGCCGTTGCCGCCCGTCGCGCGCAGATTCAACAAGGTCAGCGACTGTCCGTCGGCCAATCGAATTCGTCGGCCGCCGTAGAGATCGCGACCGCCGCCCAGCGTGACGATCGGCGGCTGCGCGATGCGCGTGCCCATGTTGCGTTCTCATTGGTCGACAGATTGCCGGCCGCCAATCGAGTCGATTTCTTTTTAAAACTTTACTCAGAATCCGGTCGGTGCTACGATGCAGACGCGCTCGTATTTCGTGTCGTCGACAGGCGGTGTCCAGTTGGGCAGCATTTCGTACTCGCCGTACTTGCCTTCGTCTGCGATCATCTCGGCGTACTTGTCCATGTCAGAAAACAGCGCCGCCGGCATCGACGCCGGATCGACCAGTCGGTGTACGTTTTGCCGCACCAACAGAAAGTGTGCACGCTTGCGCAACAGCTGCACTGGCTCGCTCATGAAGTACTCGTCCATCGTCAACGCGTGCGCTTCGCCATCGTCGTCGGAACGCGAAGGCTGCGCTAGAACAAACATCTGCCGGTGCTCCATCGTCATCTTGCCGGCCGGCACAAAAAAGTAGAGCTTTGAGCGGTCGATAGCGAGCGGATCGCGAATCAATTCGATCAGGATCGGTTTCTTGTTCAGCGCCGAACCGCCGACTGACGAGCGCCTCCGCAACGCTGTTCGTGGCGACGCCGCAGGCGAAGCTTGCAGCGGACGCGGAGATGACTGCGAACGAGGCGAAGCCGACGCAACCGAGCGTTCCGACGACGGTCGTTCGAGTTTGAAGCTGCTCGGCATAACGATCGGTTGCGTTTTCGATCCGGCCGCAGAACTCGAGAGCGCCAACTGACTGGCGCCGTTTGATGCGCGACGAGCCGATTGCGTGAGAAAGTCGCGGTCGACAGGTGCGTCCACCATCCGCGGCGAGTGAAACGTAGGTGTGAGGGCGCGCGGCGATGGCGACGGCGACGTCGAGAGCGGATGCGAGACGCGCGACGCACTCGAGCAGCGCTTGAGCGGTACTTTGCTGAGCGCCGTTTCGATCGACGTCTTCTCCTGTGCAGCGATGGCGACGACCCGGCTCAGCGCCAGCGGCGTGACGAGTTTTGCCTTGGCTTTGGCAATGTTTTCCGGCGACAGATCGAGCGACATGCGCTTGTTTGTTTGTGGCACGAGTACCTGACTGTCAGGCTGCTGTTTTTCATTTTTTCTTTTCAGCACTGCGGCTGGCCGCCGACGGCAGCTTCTTGTCGGCCTGCATTTCGCGCGACGACGACAACGGCGGCGGAGGTACTTCGAACTCGTCGTCATCGTCGCTCGCCTGACCAAACTCTTCGTCTTCGACCTGCGATTGCGGATTGCCGTCTTCGTCGTCGTTTTCGTCGACTTGCGACTGCGGCGGTTCTTCTTCGGCGGGCGGCGGAATCGTGCGAGCGCTCGGCGTGAACTTGAACAGGTAGTTCTCGCTGGTTTCGCGCGTCGGCGGCGGTCCGGTGACGAGACCGGCCTGACGGCTAAAGTAGATGAACGCCGGCTGGCCGTGCGCCTTCTTGTGCAGATACTGGCCAAACGAGAGGTTGGTTTCGGCAAACGTGCCGTAGACGAGCGACGACGCTTCGCCGAGAATCTCGTAGAGCTCGGCCAGACGGCGCAGCAGCGACGAGTCGCGACTGATGTTGGCGATGTTGACCGCGAGCTCGACGTCGCGCGTGAACTGCGCCTTCTCGATCGGCGACACGCCGGCCGGCAGCGAGAAGATCCAGCCGGTGGCGACGCCGTCGCGCGCCGCGTCCTCGACGAGCTGCGTCACAAAGTTGTAGCGATCCTTGGTCAGGCCAAACGCCATCAGCTTCTCATAGTCGGTGAACAGTGCGTGGTCGGCGGCGCGAAACTTGCCCAACACGTTGCCGATCAGCAGCGCGCGCAGACGCGTGAGACGGAAGCTCAGCATGCCAAACGGCTTGATCACGAAGCGCTTGAAGAAGCGAAACAGGTACGGATGGTAGCCTTCGGCGACGGCCTGTTGCGACTTGCTCTGCCGGTCCTGCACAGGCATGTCGCCCTGCGCGCCGAGCGTCGTCTGCGCCGCAACGATTGTCGCCAGCAACGCCTCGAGCTTGCCGATTGTCTCGCCGGTGCGCACCAGCGGCGTGTCGGGCGAGATCTCGGCCGCCTGCAGACGCAGACGAATGTTGGACGTGTACACGTCGTCGCCCTTCTCGAGCAGGCCGGCGACCGGACCGAGAATCGAATCGAGTGAACGACCTTCGAACGCCAGCTGATAGGCGAGCACGCCGAGTCGGAGCATTTCGCCACGCACCGTCGGCGCCGCGTCGACGAGCGGCACGCCGGTCAGCCACGCCGCGTCGAGTCGATCCGAAAACGGATGCGAGTGGCGCTCGAATTCGGCCACCACATCGACAGGCGGTGGCAGCGGCTGTGGCGTTGGTTGCTTGCGCGGCGGCGACGGCGACGGCTGCGGCGAGGGACGCGGCTGCGGCTGCTCCGGTTGTGGCTGCGGTTTCGCCGGCGACGTTCGACGCTGTCGCTTGGGAGCGACATCTTGTGCCGACGGTCCTTTCGGACGACCCCACTTGAGCAGCGCCGGATAGCCGGGAAAGTTGCGAAAGCGACTGTAGTCGTCGCGCAGATCGACGACGATCAGCGTGTTGGTCGCCTCGGGCGACGCGGTGAAACTCTCAAACGCGGCGTCGAGCGCGGCACGCGTGGCAAACAGCGAACCGTCGATCGGGATCGTGCCGAGCTTCTTCGTCGCGAGATCGTAGACGATCAGCACGACCTTGTCGGGTTTCGACGCGTCGGCGTAGTCGAGCACGTCGTTGCGGCGGCGCGCCTCGAGCTTGAGGTGCAGCGGCACGCCGCCGTAGAACAGGCCGAGGTTGCGCATGTCGACAAACGTCAGCATGCGCAGCTTCTTCAGATCGTTGAGGTTGCGCGCGTGAAACTCGTCGATCTGCGCCTTGGCCTGCGGCGACAGGTCGGCGAACTTGTCGAGCTGCTGCACAAACAACAAGTCGGTCGTCGAGAAGAGCACGATTTCGCCGTCTTCGATCGCCTGGCGCAGCGGCACGACGCGCGACTTCATCTCGGTGCGCGGCACCGTTTTGAGCATCAGCCGTTGCGCCGTGAGATCGACGACAACGACGAGCTCGTTGCTCTTGTCGACCGAGCCGTCGGTCGTCATTGCCGCGAGCTTTTCGCGCAGACGCTTCGTCACCAGCGACCACAACAGCGCCTTGTTGTATTTCGTGCTCTTGTCGGGCGTGTGCTGATCGTCGGGCACCAGCGTCTCCCAGAAACGCTCGACAATCGCCACGATCGCCGCCTTGACCTCGTCGGTCGGCTGCTTCTTCTCGACGAGATCGGCGTATTGTTTGAGAAACTGCGCCAGATCGCTGCCTACGGGCGGCGTTCCATCGAGCTCTGGCGCATCGTCCTTGCCGCTCACATTCATCTGACGCCAGCGTGCAAAGGCGGTGGTAGTGGTGGCCATCGTTGCGGTCGGGTCGTGAGAAAAGGCACAACGGCGCGCAACTTGTGGAAGCGCAGATTTCATTTCCAGCCACGGCGACGCTTGAATGCGGCGCGCAGATCGAGCAGCATGACGCGATCGACGTCGCGCGACATCGTGTCGTACGCCTGGTCGAGTTGGCCCGCCGTCGGCACGTCGATGTCGTCGGCCGTGATCGCCAACAGCTCGCCGACCGCGAAATCAAAGTAGATCGACACCGGGTGATCGACCGAGCCGCTCCTCTCGGCCGCCTCGAGTTTCGCGCGCAGCGCGACGGCGCGCGTGAACAGCGGCTCGCCATTGAGCAGAAATTTCGCCTCCTTGAGAGCCGCCTCGCTGCCGTCGAGCTTCTTCAGCAGCAGCTTGCTATCGTCGACAATGTGCGACAGCGTTTCGACGGCGGCGCTGACGCGCAGCACTTCGTCGGGCTTTGACTTGCCAAACTCGCCCGACAGCGTGCTGGTGAAGAGGCGCAGCGTCGCAAAGAGGCACGCCAGATCGCGCGTCGTGTAGAGCAGCACGGCGTCGTCGGTGCGCAAGCGATCGACGAGCGGCGCAAACGAAAACGTCGCCTCGTTTGTCAGCTTGATCTCGCCGGTCGCCGGCATGAAGAGCAGCGCAAACTGCTCCTGGTCTTCAAAGTCGCCGATGCGACGCAGCGTGAACGCCATCTTGGACCAGAACTTGCCCTTGCCGTACTCGACCTTGGTGCCGCGCACGTCGAGCGAATACTCGTTGAACACCTGCTCCAATACCGCGCGCAGCGGTTCGCGTCCGCGCTCGCGATCCTTGGCAAACTCGAGCAGCAAGCGACGCAGATTGTCGGGCGCAAACTCTTCGGCCGCGCGTTTCTGCTTGCGCTTCTTGGCCGATCCGGGCGTCTTTGCCTTCTTGTCGTCGACATCGGCGTCCGGATCGGACGGCGGTGCGTCGTCGCCATCGTCGTTTGACTCGGCGTCGGTGTCGTTGTCATCGTCGTCGTCGCTGCGACCGACTTGCGGCACATCGAAGCGCGCCTTCTTGGCCTCTTTGCCTGCGATCGCGCCGTAGACGAGCGCCTGAATTTCGTCGATGGTGGGCATTCTTTGTCGCGCGCGTTTGCGAGGAGGGCGGCGCCGGGCGCTTATCACTGGGCCGACAACAAAATGCACCGCGCGCGAGCAGAAAGACTAGTCGGAGCGCGGGCAAGTTTCTGAAAAGTTTGTTTACTCAAGAGTGTGTGCGGCGATTGGCTAGTGTCTTGCAACCGACACCAAATCGATGGCCACCATTCCGGGCGTGTTTCAAGCGGGCGCGTGGGCTTTCACCGCCATCACGCTGGCGATGTTTGTCGCCGGCATCATTATTCAGCAGATTCAGGAGAATCAACGCTGGCGCTCGTCTGATTCGCGCATCGTCAAGACCTTTCTCGGTCGGCCGACGACGCTGGCCAACATTCTCAACGTCGGCGCGCTGGCCTGCGCCGTCAAGGCGATCGCCTACTGGACGCAGTTCTACGGCGTCGCGATTGGCGCCGCGCCCAACTACTGGGGCACCTACCTCGGCTGGGTGTTGTTTCTCTTCTTTGTCGGTCACGCGTTGGCGATCTATCTGTGCATGCGCACCGGCTGGCACCTCGTTTCGCCGTGGCTGTTGGCGCTCGTCGCCGGCACGCTGCTCGCGGCGTCGTTTGTGCCGATCGCCAATCAGCTCGCCTTTGTGCTCATCAGCGTCGGTCTGATGCTCGTCGCGCTGATCCAGATCGGCCTCTTTCGGATTCGCATGGACTGGCAGTCGTTGGTCGCGATCATTCTGCTCGCCGTCGTCTACGCGGGTGGCTACTTTGTGCCCTACGTCCTCTCGCCGCGCTACCAGATCACGATCAGCAACCTCGCCTCGCTGATCTGGTATCTGATCGCCGACTTTGTCGTCGCCGCCTGGTTTGTCTTCCTCGCCGCAACCGCACTGGAGTGCTCCGCCGTCGAAAAAAAGGTCGAAGCGATGCGCGCCGGCCTCGTCTGCAAGAAACAGTGAGCGCGCCAGCGACAGCGCCGCGACCTAGTAAAACGAAAAAATCAAATCAAACTTGCACAAAGAGTGACTCGTTTGTCGGAGTGCCACCATCTTTCATCGCAAGACAGGTTTTCATCTTTCAACTCCGCCCCTCGCTCCGCCATCTTTGCTCACACATTGACACGCAGATCAACTTTGAAACCAACAATGAGCTCTAAACCAATGTCACTGTTCGAGGCGCAGGGGCTGTACGGCACCAAGGCCAAGCCGCAAGGTCACGACGCCAAGCTCGACAGCGAAATCTCGGCGCTCGCCGCCAAGCCGCAGGTCGCGGCCAAGCCGGCGTTTGGCGCGATGCGCACGCTGCCAACTTTCGAAGATGCGCCCAAGGCCTTTACCCGTCAGCCACCGCCGCCCGTCCAGGTGGTTGCGCCGGTCCAGACGGCTGCGCCGATCCAGGCGGCTGCGCCGATCCAGGCGGCTGCGCCCGTCCTGGCGGCTGCGCGTCAGCCCCCGCCACCGCCGACTCTGGCTGCCGTCGTCAAGCCGCTGGCGCCGCCCACCCCGGCCGTCGTCGCCAAGCCGTTGGTGCCGGTCGCCGTTGCCAAGCCGGCGGCTGCCGCGAGCGCGAAACCGGCCGCTGCTCCGGCCAAGGCAAACGGCGCGACCAAGCGCAAGGCTGTGCGGGACGCCGACGAGGACGAGGACGAAGACGAAGACGAAGATTATCAAGTCGGAGACGAAAACAAGAGCGAGGAGAAGCGCGGCGAGGACGACGTGTCGCTGTCCGACGACGACGACGACGAAGGAAGCGGCAGCTACACATCGGAAGAGGAGGCCGAGGAGGGCGACGATGACGATGACGACGAGGAAGAAGAAGCGGAGCAGGAGCCGGTCAAGTCAAAGATCGCCGAGAACATCGGCAAGTTGGCGCGCACAGCCCGGCCGACGTCGTTCAAGGACGAGGGTAGCACGAGCGACGAGGAGGGCAAGAAGGCGAAGCGCGGGCCGACGCCGGCCGAACACCTGCTCGGCAAGGAAACCGTCGCCGCTGTCATCGCCAAGATGAAGAGCATGTCGAAGCTGGCGGACCTGGCCACCGACGACGTGTTTCTCGATCTGAACACGGTCGTGTTTGGCGTGATCGCGCCGCGCGACCCGTCGATGATCGCCAAGATGCAGGGCCTCGCCGGCACCGACGACGACAAAGCGACCAAGGCGGCGGCGCGTCGCTTCACCGCGATGAAGAAGCTCGGCGAATCGGTCGGCGTCAAGGCGTACAACAAGGACGACCAGTTCGCGCCGCTGGCGTTGGCCGCCGCCAACTCGCTGCCGACGTGCATGGTCACGAAGCGCTACAACGAGGACACGGTCGTGTGCGCCTTTGCCGTCGATCCGTTTCGCACCGCGTCGTACGACTTTGTCGTCTCGTCGCTCGGCAAGATCGGCCTCTGGCCCGAGACCGCGGTCGCCAGTCCGATCAAGAGCTTTTTCGGCTGTTTGCTGCGTGGCAAGAGCGAGCTCCCGTTGCCCGATCGCACGACGGCTGCCGCTGCGGCAACCACCGCCGCTGCCGAAGCCGCCGCGCCGATCGACGCCGACGAAGCGACGACGTCCGAAGCGCCACCGCAACAACAACAATGGGCACAGCCAATGATGCAAGATTCCAACGACGCGTACGAGTCGGGCGTCGACGAGGAGGTCGTCGTGATTCGCAGCGGCTCGGTCCTCGGAGCAAAGAAGTCGCTGGTCGGCGAGCTCGCGGCGACGGTGGCGGCGACGACGACGAGCGACACGACCAAGTCCGATTACGTGAGCTTCTCGCTCAAGGACGATCACGTTGTCGCGACGTCGTCGACGCGTCGAGCGCTGGCGCACAACATCGAGGGCTTCCTTACTGGCGCGCGCGTCGAGGCGGCCGTCGTGCCCAACTCGGTGCTGAAGAGCCTGTTTGCCAATCGGCTCAAGTTTCAGCGCGGCTATCTCGCGTTCAGCAACCGCGCGCGCGGCGATCCGCTGCAGTTTGCGTTTCACATGTTTCACTGCTCGAAGCCGTACACGACCGAGAAGGACGCCGAGCGCGCGACGCAATTCGACGCGTTCATGAAGAAGCCGATCATCACGGCCGACGAGCAGGGCGCGCGCATGTTTGCGTTTGCGTTCTACCTGTTCAGCTTTGTGCGCATGTCGACGAGTCTGCTCGGCACCGACTCGGTGTGCGCGCCGTTCATCGACAAGTCGCGCTTCGTCGTCTCGTCGGACGCGCACAGCAAGTCGACGGCGCTCGTGCTCGGCGTCAACGAGCTGCCGAGCGGCGTGTTCATCAAGCTCAATCTGCGCATGCTCGAGCTGCTCAACAAGCTCTGGCTCGAGTATCTCGGCCACCTCAAGCTGCCGGCCAAGCCGACGACGTCGGCGCAGTACGTCAACGCGCGCAACAAGGCGCTCGACGCCGACGCCAAGCTCGCGACGCTGCACGCCTACCTGACCGACGAAGGCGCGCCGAAGAAGAGCGGCACCTACGACGCCGAAGAACTGCCGCTCTTCCAGTCGGTCGAGGACAGTCTGATGACGACGATCGACGCGATGTTTCTGCAGATGGATTAGGCGCCGCGAGGCGAATAAAACTGAGCACTGAATTTGCATATGCACCGCCCACACCGTTCACCAGTGTAAACAGACAGCACTCTTGTCGAGCACAAGTGTTTCTTTCTGCTTTCAGATCAAAGAGAAAACAGCAATTTCGAGCAAATTCAATTCTCTGAGATGAACCAATCGCCCCAACAAATCGAGGAGGAGCGTCGCCGCGCCGCTCAACTGGCGCGTCAGCAGCAGGCCGGCAACTATGGCACGATGCCGCCGCCGCCGCCTCCGCAGATGCAGCAACAGCGTCCCGGCACCACCGTGCCTTCGTGCTACGAGCCGCCGGTCGCCTGCCAGCCGCGTCCCGAATGCGATCAGTCGATCGATCTCTGGCGACTCGCCTGTCTGCTGGCGATCTTTGCGTCCGAGTTTGTCGGCTCGTTTGCGATCGGTCTGGCGTTCTCGCTGCGCGACTTCTGGGTCGGCGTCGGCCTCGCCGATCCGGGCTTTGTGCTGCAGGCCGGCGCCGCCGCGGCGATCTCGGTCGGCATGATCCTGGCGTTTCTGCCCTTCCACTCGGGTCACTTCAATCCGATGTTCACGTTCGTTGCCTGGTGCTGCGTGCCGAAAAAGTACTCGCTCACCAAGATCGGCGAGCACCTGATTCGCTGGCTCGGCCAGTTCCTCGGCTATCTGATTGCGGCCTGGGTCGCGTCGGCGCTGTTTGCGATTCCGCTCACGTGCACCGTCATCAATCCGCTCGTCGGCAACGGCTTCGCCTACCTGTTCGAGACGCTCGGCAGCGTGTTTCTGCTGCACATCTTTGTGCTCGCCGCGCAGCGCAAGCAGTCGGGCATGATGGGCATCCTCGGTTTGGCGCTGGCGATCTTCTCGCTGCTCGTCACGTTTGCGCCGCTCACCGGCGGCTCGTTCAACTTCTTCCGCTCGACCGGCGTCGCGCTCGTCGTCGGCGGCGGCTGCGGCTCGTCGCTCGGCATCTACGTGCTCTCGATGATCACGGCGCTCGTCGTCTCGATCACGCTGCTCTCCGCCGTGTTTCCCGAGAAGTGCGCGCCGGCGCAGAAGGGCGTCTACGTCGCTGTCACCGAGCAGGCCCAGATGAACACGTGCAAGGGCGAGTGATCCAGCGAACGCACGCGAGTGAAAACCTCATCGCGTTTTACTTAGAAAAGAAATTGCTGCTTTCGTCACTTCGTCGACGTGCTCTTGCATGTGCGTAATCAGCGCGACAAAGTAGTTCTTGGCCCTGCGCATGCGTCGCCGCTCGGCGGCCAGCTTCTCTTTGTGCGACGCTTCGCATTCGCGATTGCGCTCGCGATACTGCGCCGCCAGATTCACCATCTCCTGCTCCTTGGCGCCGACCAGGGCGTCCTGCCGATTGTAGCTATCGACGACGCTGCAGTGCATCACAATCTGTCTGACCTCGTGTTCGCGAACTTTGTTCAGCGTTTCCATTGCACGTTCGACGGCGCTCGCGTGCAGCAGCACCGCAATCTTTAGCCGGCTCACTTCGTCGGCCAGTCCGTCGATTTCGATCGTGTAGGCTTCGTCGCGTTCGATGCACTCGGCTTCGTAGTGGTCTTCGATCATTTCCGACATCGTCGCCCAGCGCGTTTCAAAGTGCGAAGCCAGCGCCGTCTTCAGTTCGGCCAACCACTCGCCGCGCTGCAACAGATGTCGCCGATAGTCAAACTGGTCGTAAAGAACATCGATGCGCAGCCGCCCAATGCCCGATGACAGACGGTCGGCAATTTCGGCCGCCTGCTGCTGCACCTGCGCACGCAGCACTGGCAGCAGCGTGTCGTTGAAAAAGGTGACCGCTTCGTTGATCGACTCGATGCTCGGATTGGCCAGCTCGCTTTCGTTGAAGAACGGCACCGGCATCGGCTGGCGCGGCGTCGACGCCGCCGACGACGAAGTCGACGAGCTCGACGACGAAGACAGCCCGCGCGCCGACAGCGACATCGACGAAGCGTCGGTGCGCACCGACATGTCGGTGGCCGACGAGTCGCGGCTGAGCTGCAGTCTCCTCTTTGCGTCGCCATTGTCGACCATCGGCGCGACCGCAACTCGCGCGCTCGCAAGCAAAAAGGGCATCGGAAAAGTATGTATTTTTTCGCGTCAAAAGTGCGGCGAAGAATGAGTCAAGAGGCGTTTTACGAACAGGTCATGACGCTCGACGCCGTTGACCTCGTCGTGCTGTTTGCGCGCGAAATGTCAACCGATCCGACCGTGCTCACAGCGATCAGCGCCGAACTGTCGACGCGGAGGCCCGAAACCAAGAGCCGCAGTCAGCAGGACGCGCTCGTCGCGCAGATCCTCGAAATACTCACCGAACGCATCAACATCGAAGTCGTCGCCACCGTCGTGTCGCGCGAGGATTTCAAGTTTCAGATCTACTTCTTTGGCGTCGACAGGCCGACTTTTTCGTTCTCGCTCAACTGCTTTGCGACGAATCCGACGCTGACGGCGTGCTTCTCGCGCATGCTCACGGGCGGCGTGCAGCGCGCCGGCCACCGCTTCTTTGGCAAACAAGAGTCGCCGCCCGACCGTTCGCGCGTCGTCTACTCAAACTTTGCCTACAACGACCTGTTTGCGGCGCACCTCTTTCGCGGCTCGCTGCTGCTGCACTTTATCCTGACCTTTGTCTCGGGCATCGACCTCTATCTGGCCGATCAGTTTCCGCGCACCGAGGTTGCGACGCGCGCCGAGATTCTGCTCACGCGCGTCGTCCACGACGTCGAGAGTCGGCTCGCGCAGATGGTGCACGTCCGCGGCAAGGACATGCCCTGGGTCACCGACGAGCTGCTGCGCATCGTCAACACGCTGAACAACGAAGAGAAGTCGCCGCAGAGGGTGAAGAATTTGTTCTCAACGGCCATAGTCAGATACATCGCAGCGCAATGAATAAACACACATGAGCGATCCACGCGAATACACGCCTGCCGAACGCACGCGCGTCGCGCGCTTCTACGCGATTGGCGAAGGCATCGACTTCTTTTCCGATTTCTTCAACAACACCGGCCAGCTCACAGGCGTGTGGGTCAAACGCTTCATCACCGACGCTGCCGCGCTGCCGCAAGCGAAAAGCGTGCTGACCAAGCGCAGCACCAACGCCAAGCCCGACGAACGCAACACCATCACCTCGCTGGCGGGCGCGAAACTGCTGCTCGATCTGTCGATGCTCAGTCCAGCCGGCGAGCCAACAACCATTGCGCTCGTCGATTCGCCAACGGCGCAAAACGAAAACTACGTTGTCGGCGCGCGGTGGCTCGCGCCCAACGAATCGATCGGCTACGACCAGTTTTCGTCGCTGACGGCGTCGCTCACGACCGACACACCAAACGCCTATCTACTGCGCTTCGACCCGACTCTGCTGGCCGAACGACATGCGCTGCGACTCGTCGAACACTACGCAGCGTCGGAAGCGCCGCGTCGCACGGCCGACGGCGAGAAACTCGAGCCGCTGCCGGTGCACATCGATTTCGAGATGGACGGTCGGCCGCTGGTGCGCTACGCGTTGAGCGGCTATCTGGTCGAAGAGGTGGCGCAGCCGACGTTTGGCGCGCAGAGCCGGCTCGCGCCGCTGATGTGTGGCGTGCACATGGGCGGCGCGATGTTCAACATTGGCGAGCGACTTGGCTTTGTCGAGTTTACGTCGCGGCAGCAGATTCGCGCCGCCGTCGTGCTGCACGTCGCGCGGCTGTTTTGTTTCGCCAGCGTGTGGCGCGTCTACTTTGCGTTTGTCAACTCGCTCGTCTGTTCGCTGGCCTACGGCGAGCCCGTCGGCGGGACGACCGAAGCGCAGCTGCGCGCCGTCCGCTTGCGCACGTGTGCAACGACGATGGGCGGCTTCATTGTTGGCGTCGGAACGGAGGGCTTTTTCGAGATTGCGCCGTGGAAGAGCGAGCGACCCGATCCGTATCAGTTGCTCGACCCGGCGACGCAGCGGCGCGTGCGCAACGTGTTTGCCGGCTGGGACTCGCCCGAAGAGCGCACGCGCAACTGCGCGACGGCGGCCGAGCGCATCGAGAAGCACAGCTTTGTCGAAACGGCGACGTACGCCGCGCAGAAGCGCGAGGAGCGCGACGACTCGGCGCAGAAGAACGACGAGCTGCGCCAGCTGATTGCACTCTACGCCAACCAGCTGGGCGCGCTTGAGATTCCGCCAACCGCAAAGCGAGCGCTGCAAATCAACCCCGTGGCGCCGGCGATCGATCCGCTTCAGGCGTACAAACTCGACGTCGCCACGCGCCTAAAGGCAGAGGCGCTGCTCGTGGCCGAGAAAACGCCCGACTACAACGCGCGACGCATCTTTGGCGAAGCCGACCGCTTGCGACGCAAGGCGCAGGACGCCATGACGCGCCAGCTGCGCGACGTCGCCGACGACGGCTCGCCGCAGTTGCGGCAAAAGTTTGTGCGTCTGCTCTTTGCGCAGCGCTTTCTCGCCGCCGCCGGCGTGCTGACGAATCTGATGCTGCGACTCGGACCCGACACCGAACGCGCAACGATCGTCGCACCGCTTCGTGCGAGCGAACGGACGCTGGCCAAATTTGCTGCGAGCACGCTGCTCGCGCTGTTGCCGGCCGAGCGACGCACGTCGGGCAAGCAGACCGAAGAGTACGCGGCCGCGCTCGAGGCGATTGTCGGCGCCGACGGCGGCAACGGTCAGGTGCCGGTGCCCGACTCGCAGGTGCTGCACCAGATGATGGCGGCGATCGAGATCAGCGACGAGTACGGCGAAGACGAGTACGTCGTGGCGGTGGCGAGCTTCTACGCCGCCGAGCGCACCTACTTTGCCGACATTGCCGACGTGCCGTGGACGAGCAAGAGCGTCGACGAGCTGACGTTTCGCAACGTGATTCTCGACCGCGCCGACAGCAATCTGGCGTCGCTCTATCTGGCGGCCTCGATCGATCAGCTGCAGCGACTCGGCGCGCAGTTTTTCGGTCGCGACGCCGAGCCGGCGCGTCGCCTCGTGTCGGAAATCGACGACGCCACGCTGCGCCAGCTCTCTGACGTCGTCAATCAGGTCGTCACCTCGGTGGCGCAGTCGGTCGCCGAAGCGCAGCGAACCATCGAGGCTGGCGATCGCAACGGCTCGCTGTTTGTCGTGGCGCTGCTGCGCGGCGCGTTGGCACAGACACGCAACTATTTCGAAGCGACGCGCACGGCGCTTGAGCAGTACGCGATCACCGACGTGCCCGGCCGAACTAACATCATGATTCGCGTCGAGGAGAACATCGTGCGCGTGCTGCAGCTGTACCGCGTCGACATTGCGATGCCGCAGCGCCAGCCGGTCGTCGAAGCAGAGACTGACGATTTGCTGCGCACGATTCTCGGCACCGATCGGGCGCGACGCATGGACGCCGACGCGCAACTGCCATTTGGCATCGGATTCAATTTCAAGCGTCAGAAGCGCGAGCGCGAGCGCAACGACGATGACGACGACGATGACAATGGCATGCTACTCGACATCTACGAACCAGAGTGGCTGAAGGAGATTTTCGCCGGCGCGGCACAGTTGACGACCGAGAATCTGTGGCAAACAATCAGTGAGAATGTGACGAACGACTCGACGGCGACGCTCAGCGAAGCGCAAAAAGGGCAGCTGCTCTTGTTCTTGCAGCAGGCGTTTGCGCAAACGATCGAGCAAATCTTTGCCATGCCGCTCGTCGAACGCCAAAAATACGTGACGCTGTTTGATGCGCTGCCGCCGGCGTTCGGTCCGGCCACCTTTGGCGACGAGCAGGCCACGCTCAACAAGGCGCTGCACTTTAAAACCGCGCTCGAGGCGTACGTCAAAGACACGCTGCGCAAGGCAAAGACGCGCTTCGAGCTGGGCGACAGGCCTGCGCAACTCGAAAAGGCGATCGGCGCAATGACGCGGCCCGAACTCGAGCTCGTTGGCGACGTCATCGACGAGTTTCGCGACCAACTGCAGCGACTCGATGTGCGCGGCCTGCTGCTCGGCGTCGGCATTTCCGAGGCGCCCGCCGTGAAGCCGGCGCTGATCGCGGTGCTGAAAGCCGACGACGGCATCGTGCGCGTCGACGAGTTTGCCGCTGCAAACAAGCTGCTGGGCGAGTGGCGACGCGTCGTCGACGACGTGCGGGCGCTGTTTGTCAACGCCAAGGCGTTTGCGTCGCTCGCGTCGACGGCGTCGGCGATGCTGGCCGATCTGAACAAGGGCGAAGCGACGCTGGCCGGCTTCCGCTCGCTGGAGCGACTGCAGGGCGACGTGCGCAACGCGTTCGAGCCACTCTTTGTGTTTGAACGACGGCAGGTCGAGATCGGCTTGAAGATCGGCGCGCCGGTGATATTTGAGCTGTTCGAGGCGCTGAAGCGAATCAAGACCAACATCGAGGCGCAGCTGGCGGCGTACCGCAAGCGCCTGCGCGCCGACGACGCGGCGACGAGCGAAGCCGAAACAAAGAAGCGCGATCTGGAGCGACTCAAGGAAGCCAAGATGCAGATCGAAGCGGTCAAGGGTCAGTACCAGGACTCGGTCAAGGCGCTGCTCGACGAGGTGAAGCGCGCCGAACAGGTCGAAGGCGAAGCGAGTCGGCTCGACAAGAAGCTCGCGACGCTGCTCAGCAACGCCGACAAATTCGTGCGCACCGCCGCGCAGTTTGAGGCGCGCTTCGCCGCCGCCGACAAGTCGCTGAGCAATTTGCCAAACGTCGACGATCTGCAACAACGCGCGCAGGCGCAATTCGAAAAGGTCGACGACGTGAGGAAAACGGTCGACGAACTCGCCGATTTGTACCGCCAAGCCAAAGACGCCGCCAAGCAGGCGCCCGAGTTGCGACGCAAAATCGACGCCGCACAGAAGGACTTTGATACCTCTGCCAGAGCGCTCGAGGAGTACAAGAAAACGTTGGCTGCTGTGCAGAGGAGCAACACTGCCGCCGAAAACACCTACAACCAAGAGCTCAGACAGTACAACGAGACGACGGAAAAAATCGGACAATTTGACACAAACCTCGATGCGCTTGCCGCGTCGGCCAAACAGACAGCGACGTCGGTCAAACAGCGATTCGATTTTATCAAGGCTGAAGTTGACACGATCGACGATCTCGCGACGCAAATCAGAGAGAAGAAGGCCAACTTTGAGCGACGCAAAGCCGAGTCGGAGCTCGCCGGCGTGCAGGCGCGAAAGGTCATCTCGGATCTGACGCGCGACGTCGCCAACACGACGACGCTCGAGGCGCAGCTCGCACAGCTCGTCTACAGCCGACAGACCGACGAGAACGACTTTCGCGAACTGGCCGACAAGATCAATTCGCTCGACAGCGCGGTTAAGAGTGTAATGGCGAAAGAAGACAAGTCACTCAACGAGGCAGTCAACCGCAAAATCAATGGCTACTTGACGCAGTTTCTCGGTTCGAAAGACTTGCAAAGGGTCGTCACAAGTATCGCCCGAAACACCGAGCCTGACGATGACAATCCAATTACGCCGACAACAAACAAGCGCAACCGCGGACAGCAATCGACAACAACGGTGAACACGACGCCGTTTAAGCCACCAAATACTTCTGCCGACGTCGCTCCTGTCGACGTCACTCCTGTCGTCGTCAAAAACGAAAAAACACAGACCAAGACTCGGCTGTTCGAAGACGACGAAGATTACATTCCTTCGTTTGCCGATTGCTTGGCGCGCTTGCGCGAGTGAAAAGCAGACCGAGTTTCTATTTGGGTGCGCGATAAGTTTTCTCGCCGGTCGATTGTCAGACGACCCGCCGCCGCCTTCCGAATGAGCCTCCTTTACACGTACGACAAAAGCGACAATCCGCTGCTGGCGTCGGCACAGAAAATCGACGAGTCGTTTCTCGCCGGCGACGCGGTGAGCATGCCGGCGCAAACGGCGATGACAATCGCAGCGTTTAAGCACGGCGAAGCGTGCAAGAGCGTCATCTGGTCGTCGAGCTGGAGCGAAGTCGACGCGATGCGACGCAGCAACACACCGACCGGCTTCCAATTCACCGTCGACTCGCAGTCGTGCGTCGTGCCGGCGCTCTTCTCGCACGACATGTACGCCACGACGATGGCGTTTCCGCTCGACGCCGGCGCCAACAGTCGCTTTGTCACTGCCAAGCGGGCGGCGGCTGGCGACGACGAGTTGGAGGTCGTTGGCGAAACACACTTTGCGAGCAACTACGCTGCCATCGCGGGCAATTTCAACGCGCTGATGAGCGACGACGTGATCAATTCAAGCGTGCACAACTTTAGCGGCGTCTTTGCGACCGAGACGCGTTCGGCGACCGGCTACGAGAAGTCGTTCTGGGTCGTGGCGCGCGTCTCGCATCCGGCGGTCGCGGCAAAGATCCGCGCGAAAATCAACGAAGCCAAGAGCGACGACCCGCACAAGTCGGCCGAGTACATCTACAAGTTGTCAGAGGCCAACTTCAACAGCGACCCGACGCGCGTCGGCATGGCGTCGCCGCACACGACGTGGCGCGAGCTGTTTGTCGGCGACTCGGAGATGTTGGCGCTGCGCGATCGGCAGATTGACGCGTGTGCGCGCGTCGTGCTGCAGACGATTCGCGCCAGCGGTCTCGGCAGCGTGGCCAGCGGCAGCAAGTCGACGGTGGCCGAGAACGTCGGTGCGCTGCTCGCCAACCAGCGACTCGTCAAGTCGGTCGTCAACGACGTCGACAACGTCGCGCCGGGCGGTCGCGACCTCGCCTTCCTGAGCGAGATGTCGTCGGTGCACAGCGACACGAATGGCTTTGTTTTTCGCGAAACGCCGCAGTTGGGCGTCTCGCTCTACGGCCCGTCGTCGCGGCCGCCGCCCAAGACGCCCGACGGCAAAGCAACGCTGATCGGCATGCCGTGCAGCTCGGGCCACCTGCGGAGCGTCAACACACACGTCGCGTCCAAGACGCTCGTCGCCAGCGAACTCAAGATGCGAATGCCGTTTGTTTGGTCGTCGGGCAGCTCCGCCAACGTGCTGCTCTCGTCGACGCTGCACCGACCAACCGCCACCGATCAGTGGGCGAAAGCGGCCGACAAGATCGGCCTCTGTGCGTCGTCGCGCAGCGTGCTGCACTTGAAACCGGTCGTTGTCAAGATGGCGACAACGCTACAACCAAAGAAATGAAACGCGTTTTTTTTGTTCATTTCTCCGCCGACGCCCTCGTCGGATAGGCTTTGCTGCCAATGATAAAGACCCACGAGTTGCCGTTGTCGACCTGCGGCCACGCGCCGTCGACGTTGCGCACAAACTCAAAGCTCTCGACGCCGGCGCGCTCCGACACCGTTGGCCTGATGAAGATCTCGTTGTCTTGGTCGTCGAGCTTGACGCGCCACACGCCGCCAAAGTTGGTGTCGACCTGCTCCTTGATGACGCCCAGCACGCGATCGTGGTTGGACGGCGATAGAAAGACAACTTGAGCTCCAACGCGTGCGGTCATATTGTTTGTGTTTGTTTGTTGTTACTCCGCACACACCAACCGCAATATGAGTCGCGATCTTTGTATTTCGATCGGCCAGCGGCATGCTGCACCGCGCGACACCAGTTGCACGTACGGCGTCGTGTTTGGCGACGCCATTGTCGAACCGGATCGCTTCTACATTGGCGTTGTGCACCGCGAAAAGCCGTCGACCGACGTGAGGAGGAGAGTCGTTGATCTATACGTTGTCGAGAGCACGCCGGACGAGAAGAGCACCGTGCAACTGGCCTACGCCGACGTCGACAGCTGGGTGGCGGCGAATCTCGAAGCGGCGTTGCGCTGTCTGATTGCGCAAGAGGCGACGCTCGACGAGTACGAAGCAAGGAAGAAGCTTGCGCTGACGCGCCGTGTGACTGAACTCGAAACGCGATGAGCTTTGGCCAGTGCCAGTTCACAGAGAAGACGTTTGCGCAAAAGTTCCCTGCGTCCGTGTTTACCGCGCTGCCGGCGCCGTCGGGTGTGACGGCCGAGCTGCAATTCGAACGTGCGCAGCAGATCGAAGCCGAGCACGGCGCTGCGCGTTGCACGTCGTCGCCGTGCGCCAGCAACAAACACCGCTTTCTGTTTTTTGTCATGGGAAGCGAAAACAACATGGGCCTCTTCTACGCGTGTCCGCGCGACGTGCTCGAGCTGGTGCACTGGTCGCCGTACTATCCGGGCGCGTTTCGCTTCTTTGTCATCGATCCGCACTCGAGGGAAGAGGTCGTTGCGATGACGACGCTGCTCGACGGCTTCTGGAAGCACGACGCGCAGCTGTGCGCCGACAAGTGGTGGTTCCGGGCGCTGAGCGCGCACAATCTCGACGACGTCGACGTGTGCGGCTACGCCGAGGTCGCAAATCCGAAACAACTAAACAAATGACACAAGAAACACCGACGGCGCAAGCGTCAAAGACGCTGTGCGTTTTCGATCTCGACGACACGTTGATTCTTGGTTCAGTCAAGATGTTCGAGGGCGCCACCGAACTGTGCGTCTACAAATCGCGCGTGTATGTCAAGCTGCGCGCCGGCGCCGTCGAGCTCGTCAAGGCGATGGCCGCGCGGGCCGACGTCGCCGTGTGGTCGGCGGGCCAGCCCAACTACGTCAACAGCGTCGTGGCGCTCTTCTTTGGCGACATCAAGTTTCGCTTTGTGTGGACATTCGAAGAGTGCACCAAAGTCAAGACCTTTATGTCGTCGCTCATGGACGACTCGATCGTGTTCAAGCCGCTGTCGCGAGTCGTGCTGCACGCCGGCACGCCGCTCGAACATATAGTCATTGTCGACGACACCGAGGAGACGGCGATGATGAACCTCGGCAATCTGGTGCTCGTGCCGCGTTTCTATCACAGACAGAACGGCGACGACGACGACACGCTCGCCAAGCTGACGACCTTTCTGTGCAGCCTCGCCGATCGCTGCGCGGATGGCGGCGGACAAATGGGCACAATCGACAAGCGCAACTGGCTACGCGTGGCTGATGCACCCGCGACCGACGGCACAGGTGCGACGCAGCCCGTGGGCGTGTGCGTCCGGGCGCCCGAACTGAGGCGGATCGGCTTTAGCGACTTGCGCGACTTTTGCGAGTGCGCCGAGAACGAACTTGTTTGCCGTCGAGGACGAATCTTTGTGACGCGTCACGGCGTGCGCACAATCTACCACCACAAGCAGTCGCCGTGGGCGAATCCGTTCGTGGTCGACGAATCGGAAGCCGGCTCGCTGCAGCTCGCGCTGCGGAAATACGAAACGCACCTGCGAGCGCTGCTCGACAGCGACTCGGCGGTGCGCGCCGAGTTCCTGGCGCTGAGGAGCAAGCGGCGAATCGGCTGTTTCTGTGCCGTCGGCGAAGACTGCCACCGCGACGTAATCCTACGCCTATTGAAAGAATGACCAATCTGTCGCGCCAAATGGAAACTCGCCTTTCGCTCTATGCAATGATCTTGGGTGTGGAAGACAACAAACATGCGCTCGCCGACATGCAATTTATCATCACCACGCCCGGTTGCGAAGTGGTCGGCTGTTTCAACGACAAGAACGAGCGCACGTTTACTTTTGTCTTTCGACTCGACGGCGAGACCTACAGCTTTCGGCGGACGACCGGCGAGCGCGCGATTCTCGAAGCGCGGCGGGCAGTCGAGAAGCAACTTGACCAAATTAAAACAAGAGTAGCATGAGTAAGGATTGGCACATCGCCTTCAGTGCGTTGAATCCGTACGCCGACTGGATCGATCTTTCGTGGCCCGAAGGCAGCGTCGGCGAGCAGACGGCGTGGTCGGGCTTCTGCGGTCACTTGGAGTATCTGCAACGACACCGAAAACCGCTCGTCGTGCCTGTCGACAAGCTGACGCCGAAACAGGTGGAGGATGCGGTGCGCGACATTTCCGAGCGCGGCTGGGCGGTTGAACGAGTCGTCGACGACGGCGTTCTCAAGCTGCGAATCGAAGCGCCATCGGCTGAAAAGTTAAACAAAACATGACAGAAGTTCCAAATATCAACGAGATCAAGGCGCAAACTGCCGGTAGCGAGCCGGATTACAACGCCAAAAGTCAATTGTTTTTTCGTCGTCTGCGCGAGGACGCTGCGCTGGAGTGCAACGAAAACATCCGAAAAGCGGCAATGCTCGGCCAAGCAAAGTGCGAGTGCAGTCAGTATCTTCCCGGAGAGTACGTCGGCGCGCTGCGCTACGCCGGCTACGCAGTCAAGTCAATTGACGTTCACGACGATGGCGACGACGGTCGTATGTCGAGCATCGATGTCCTCGAAGACAACCATCACATTGTTTCATGGAAGTGAAGCGGGAGTTTCAATTCTTCTTGCGCTTCTTGAGCGAACGTTCCAGAAGGCCGTATCCGGCCGCGACCGAGTTCTTGATTCCCGTAACCTTTTCGCGCTGCAATTTGGCTATTTTCCCCATTTGTCTGTTATTCGACTCAAAAGTGTCGATGAGAGATTCTATCGTATCAAGGGCATCTCCCATCTCTGCAAAGTCATTTTCGGTTAAATTTGCGGTCGAGACTTTGGTCCCTGTGAGTTTTTCTCTCGCAGATCGCATCTCGTTCGCAATTTGAGCATTTTTCGTCAAAAGCTCGATGAATGGCCGGTTGTCGAAAACTTCGTCGAATTCTCTCTTTGAATCGGAAATTTCTTGCACAGGAACGGCCGGGACATTCTGCGATGCCGCCACAGAAGTCGTCGTGTTGCTTGGCACATGGCGATTCGCTTGAACAGGGGCAGCCGGGACATTTTGTGGTGGCGCCGCCACTGAAGTCGTCGTGTTACTTGCCACATGGCGATTTGCTTGAACTGGGGCAGCCGGCACATTCTGTGGCAGATTATTCTGCGTGACAGAACTCATCGTGTTGTTTGTCGATGAATTTAGAATGCGCATCGGATTAACGGCCCTGGTTTCAGCGTCGTCGCTCTCTTCGTCGATCCGACGCTTGTTGTGCGTGTGACCGAAATGAACACCGAATCCTTTCTTATTTTTGAAAACTTGCATGCATCTCAAACACAAGACTTCAGCGTCTTCGTCTCCAGTCGACGACGGCAACGCTGCAGCACTTTTCGACAGCGACATCGTTTTACTTTCGACGTTGTTGGCCATAACCGGTGGCGGCGACGTAGATGTTGAGGCCGGTTGCAAAAAGCGTCCACAGAATGTACGGACCGAGCAGCCAGACGGTCGACCACCACGGCTCGCCGTCTTTCGCTTCGACAATCGCGAGCGCCACCGCCGTCGCAAAGATGAGAAGCGCGCAGACGGCGCTGATCCAGACGAGCCGCAGGCCAAAGAAGAGCACCGACCAGAGCTTGTTCAGGAAGAGATTCGTCAGCGCCAGCACGGCAAACGCCGTCGTCAAGCTCGGCTCGTGAGCGGCGTCGCTGGCGAGCACGTAGTGCGACAGATTCGCGGTAATCGTCAGGTAGAGCGTCGTCCACACCGGTCCAAAGATCCACGCCGGCACCGGCGAGTATCTCTGACGCTGTGCCGGTGCGCTGGCACCTGCGGCGCCGCCCGAACCGCCGTCGCCAAACTGAAAAAACACCAGCGCGGCAATGCCGGCGATCGTGCTGAAATCTTGAACCGTCAACATTGGCACCGGGTGTGAAACGCGGCAGTGGTCATTTCGGTGTTGCAGCTTTTCTTTTTCACTGCGTTTCCGACGGCGGTTTCCATTGAGACGTCAGGCCGAGTTGCATGCACGCCGCAGTCTGCAGTTCAACATCACAAATTGAAGATGAGCGTCAAACCCAAAGTACAAATTGTCACCGTCGATGGCTCGAGTTTCGACAACGGCACAAAACGCGCGAAAGCTGGCTACTCGGTGTTCTTTGGCCAAGGCGATCCGCGCAACCGGAGCGAGCCGGTTCTCGGCGACAAGCAGACGAACAACGTCGGCGAGATGATGGGCGTGCACGAGGCGCTGCGACTTTCGGACCCCGACGTGCCGACGATCATCTACACCGATTCGCAGTACGTCGTCAAAGGTCTCGTCGGGCGAAACGGCAAGCGGCCGTGGTGCGAAACGTGGGAGCACAACGGCTGGCGCACGGCGAGTCGGCAGCCGGTCAAGAACGCCGGCCTCTGGAAGAGTATGCGTGCGATTGCCAAGACGCGCAAGTTGGTGCGTCTCGAATGGGTGCGCGGTCACGCGGGCCACGTCGGCAACGAAACCGCCGACGCAATGGCCAAAGCTGGGGCTCTCATGGCCCGACCACTACTGAAGAAGTAAATCGCCTTTCAATCGTCATCGTCATCGAGCTGGCGCAGAAACGCCCGTCCCTTGAACGATGCGTCGTTCTTCAGCGGCACGACATAGATCTGCGCCAGATTCGCTCGCGCGCTCGGATACAGCTCGCGGCCTTCGGTCGAGCCGGCGACGAGCGGCGTCGTTTCGAAACCGCGACCTTGCAGCGCAGCGACAAACGTGTTGCCGCGACGAAATGCGTAGATGGCGCGCTCGCTCGCCTTCTTCGTCTCTGAGTAAGACAGCTCGCCCTTCAGGAAGGCGGCCGGCGTCGCTTGTTTCCGCGAGATGCGTCGCACGGCGATCGTCGGCGCGCCGCCTTCGACCGCTTCGTAGGCGACGTAGAGATAGTCGGCGCCGCGACCGACCGACGCGTCGATGAAGCGGTAGCGCAAACCCGTCGGCGCCGGCATCTGAAAGTCGGCGCCCAGTTGCGGCGGCAACGAGCAGATGCGACGCATTCCGCGCCGGCCAAACGAGACCTCGTCGATGCCGGCGCCGTCGACCGACAACTGAAACAGCGCTTCGTTTTGGCTCGAATTGTCAGTTGCCAGAATCAGCCCCTGTCCAGCTTTGATCGACGCCATCGCCTCCTTGGAAATCGGCCACGCGTCGTACGGATTGTTGCTCGAGACGCGCGTCGAGATTTGGCCGGCGCCGTCGATGTGGCCGCGCGTGACAATGAAAATGTCGCGCGATTGCGGATAGCCGCGCGTCTCGGCAATAGTTCCGCGCGTCGTCAGATCGCCGACGATGTAGTGGCCGCACGCAAAACCGAGATCGCAGTTGGAAAACACACGCAGATGCAGCGTGTACGGATCGCCGCCAACCGGAATCGACTGGTCGACGACGATCACCGCCGTCGGCACCGTGCGCCCGTCGTCGAGTGTGCAGTTGACGTACGCCGCCATGCCCGACGTCTCTTGAACCGGCAACAGTGTGCGGAAGCAACGTTCGGCGCCCTTGCGACTGACGCTGGCGCGCGGCACCTTGGTGTGCGCAATGTACGAAACCGAACCGAGCAGCTGTGTCCAGTTCAGCGCAATCAGCTCGGTCTGATCCGAGTTGGCGACGTCTTGCATGGCAAAGAGAAAATTACCCGCGTGGCAAACAACGGCGTCGGCTCGCAACTCCAGCTGCGGTTCAAACTTGTTGAACAGCGCAATCGCGGCAGCGTTGTTCGGCGCGAGAACGACGTCGCGCAGCAGTTGAGCGATCGCGGCGAGCCGACGCGCCGGCAGCGGCACGTGCCAATCGAGCGGCATGCCGTGACCGACGCCGAAATACAGCTCGAGTGCTTTGGTCCAATCTTTTGCGCTGGCATTGGCCGCCGGGAAAGCCGACATCTCGTGTATTTTGAGACGAGTCGTCGTCGCAACGCAAGGTGTTGTTTACTTTTTCAAAATCAGAGTCGTCGTCCACACAGCGGTGCTGCTTTTCGTTTGCATTGCGGTGGCGGTAAACTTGCGGTCCTGCAGCATGTTGCGCAGAAAATCGACGACAAAGCTCTTGCGACGCGTCTGTTCGTAGACCACACGCACGAGCGCCAGCTTCATCTGCTGATCGATGTAGCCGAGGCATTTCGACACGAATTCGGCGGCGGTCAGCTGCAGCGACTCGATCTTGTTGGACGACGACACTTCGTCGACGACGAGCTCGCCGGCCGCGACGTCGGCGTGCGCGTAGAGCCGCATCAGCACCTTGAACGGCGGCTTGTCGGTGCGCGTCTCAAACAGCCGGAAGCGAAACAACATCTCGGGAAAACTGTCTTCGTTCTGGAATCGGGCAACGTCGAAAATCGCCGTCGTTCTCGCCGTGCCAATCGACATCGTCTCGCTGAACAGCGACACGGCCTCTTTGAACTTTTCGGAAAATGGCAGCGTGCTCGGCGCGAGCGCGTTCTGATCGTCTTCGCCGTCGGCCGACGAGGTGGTCGACGACTCTTTTCGCGGACCGATTGCGTCGTAGACCTCGGCAATGACGTCGGCCAGTTCGCTCATGCGCGTGCGCTGTCTGCGTTGACGCTCGCGCGTCGATGTCAACCGATACACAACAAAATGCAAAGCTGATTTTGTTGTAGCCTCAACTATTAGCGTCGCCGTGTGACACCTCCAACGCACAGACACGGTCAAAATGGCGTCGGACGACGAAACAGCCGATCTCATCATCGAACCAGACATCGACGAGGAGATCGAAGCGGCGACCGAAGGGAAACGCGGACGAGGCGGCGGCGGTGGGCGCTTCCGCTCGCCGTTCAGCCGGTCAAACGGGTTTCCGAGCGGCTTCCGACTCGAGGCGGCGGTCTTTTGCTTTGGCATGCTTCTGTTGACAGTGGTGCTGGCGGCCTACTTTCTCTACGTGCACACCTACATCGTGTGGACGCAAGAGTCGTCGGCGCCGATCGAGCTGTCGCGCGCCAACGTCCCGTTCTACGCCGCGTCGGCGCCGATCATGGCGCAGACGTCGTCAAAGAGCGAGCGCTACGTGTCGTTTGACTACTTTGTGTGGATGACCGACTACTTGCTGCTGTTGCTGCCGCCCTACGTGATTGGCGTGTTTCTCTTCTCGGTGCTGTTCACAATGTCGTCGGTCGGCTCGACGGGCATCACGATTGTCGGCATTGTCTTTTTTCTGCTGCAACTGTCGAAAGGCGTCTACTGGACGCTGATCTGGGCCAACACCTCGGCGTCGGTCAGCTGCATCAACTACCAGATGTGCATTTCGCACAATCCCGGCGTCGCGGTCGGCTCGCCGTCGCTCCAGTTCATTGTCGCCATCTTTGTCGCCTACGCAACAGCGCTGTTGTCGGTGCTGCTGCTTCTCGTGCCGGGCATGGTGAAGCGAGCCGATCTGCCGTCGCTATCGATCAGCGAAAGCGCAGCGAAACGAGGCAGCGACTTTTCGTTTGCCGTCGTCACCGAAACACAGCAACGACCGACCAAGAGGACATCGATTGCGAGCGCATTTCGAGCGCCGCCGCCAACAAAGAAGCTTTTCTGAAACGCCATCGTTCAACCGCAACGCAAACGCACTCGATGAGTAAACCAGCCACACCCTATGCTTTTCCTTTTTGTACTGGTCGCGGCTGTTTTCGCTGCGCGAAGCGATATGGTGCCGGCGACGGCCAAGGAGTGGGCAGCGTGTCCGCACCAGCGCGCCGACGCGATTGCAGTTGCGCAGCGCTACGCCGATCTCGATCACGACGGCCTGATTTGCGGCGAGGAGATAGCGCGGCTGAAGCGCGACATGCTCGAGTACTACGAGAAGGTCTACCTCTTTCTGGCCGAGCCCGACGACATCATGCGGCGGTGCGGCGGCGGCGACAACTACATCAGCGCGGCCGATTTTGAGAACTCCAAGAGCAGCTGCTTGCGCAACTGCAAAGCGGTGATGGATTTTTTCAAGTATTTCGGCGATCGCGCCGCGGCGCGCCACTACTCGTCGCCGCCCGTCGTGTGCACCGGCGTCAAGCCCGTCGGCGGTGGCGTCGCCGCCGCCCAGCAGAAGAAACACTAAATCGTGCGTTTTTCACTGCAACATCACTGCCGTGTCTGGTTGACCCAATTCCTTCACCGCCTTGTAAAAGACGTCGCTCAGCTGTGTGATGTGGTGCGGATTGGCCGAGTCGAGGTTGTCGGTGCTGATCGGCGTGCCGACTCGCACGTTCATCGACTCAACGACGGGAAACAGCAACGAGCGCCCGACGGGCCACGCCAACTGCGGCAAGTAGGAATGCTGCATGACGCAATCGAATGCGACGTCCTCTTCGGTCGAGAGGATTGGCACGAGCAACATGTGATGCCTGATCGCCAACGCAATGAAGCCGAGTCCGCCTTCGTTCATGCCGCTGCGACTGCTGTTGGCGCCGGCAGTCGATTGGCGTCGCACCACGTGGACGACGTCTTTGTTGCCGAGCTTGGCGTGATTCTCGTCGCGCGGCCGAACCAACGAGGCGTACTTGCCCTGCAAACCGCTCGGACACAGCGCAACGTTGCGGCCGTCTTCGAGTGCGCGATAGATCTGCCACTTGGGCAGCGAAAACACGACGCCGTAGAGCGCAAACAGTTGCGCGACGATCGGGATCAGCGCCAGAATCCAGTGGCCAACGACGACGCAGTTTTGCGCCAACGCCAGTGGCATCGAGTTGCCGCCGTGCGCCGCGGCGGTGAAGCAGAGCGCCAACGCCTGCGAGCCGTGCGGTTCGTAGCAGAACATGTACTGCTGAGTCGGATCGAGTGCGGCGAGAATCGCACGCGACCGTTCATCGAAATTGACGCGTTCGAGACTCCGTCCGATGAAACGGACAAGCGAGCCGGCGCGAAACGATTGGCAGCCGACGGGAAAGAAGAGATCGATCAGGTAGAGCGTGCCAAAGTGCACGACGGCCAGTTTGGCAAAGCCAAGCAGGTAGAGCGGAACGCCGAGAAAGAGCAAAATAAGCAAAACGCCAAGCATCGTTTGTTTTCACTCGACGCGGAGACGCTTGTCGACATAGTCGGCCCAAACGGCGCCACCAACGGATGTGTAAATAGAAACCACGAGACCAGCGAATCGAGATTTGCCAAGGACAGATATTCCAACTGAAGTGGCAACGTGAACCGGAACAAACAATGCGAAAAAGTTCGCGGTGTCGCGCTTCGGCGTTCTGTAACGGGCGAGGTCGGACACATTCGAAGCGACGAGTGTCGCTGTCAGGTTGCGCTCCAGACTTGTCATTGGCATAAAGTACCAAAGTACAAAAGAGCTCATTTTGTTTGTGTGTTTTTTCGCGCGCCCGCCCCACCCAACCAAGAAACAAAAAGATGTCTGCTGTCGGCGAGAAACGCAAAGATAACTTTCAGCAAGATGGAACCATCTTGCAGCAAGATGCGACCAAGAAGATGCGCACGCTCTATCCGATTCCGATGGAAAGACCGCCGACGCTCAAGCACGGCGCCTACACGCGCGAAGAGTTGCGCGCCATGGTCAACGAGCACGGCTTCTGCGTGATCGCCGACGTGATCGGCGCGGAGCAGACCGAACAGCACCGCGCCGCGTTGTTTGCCGCCTACGCTTCAATTCACGACGGCGACGATCCGGAGAAGAAGCCGTTTGGCTTTGACTTGCGCGATCCGTCGACGCTGCTCAGCGCCAATCTGCCGCCGTACAAAGGCACCGGCATTGTCAACATCGTCGAGGCGGCCGGTCTGCGCGAACTCGAACGCATTCGTCGCGACGCCGCTGTCGCCGCCGTGTTTGTCAAATATTACGGTGTCGAAAGCGCGCTCGAGTTGGCCAAGGCCAACGATCGATTCGGCGTGATGGTGCCGACCGATTCGCGCACCGAGCTGGTTCCGCACGTCGACGGCGACATCAGTCGAGTTGCGACGCTCGACACCGAGGACGTGCTGCAAGGCATGCTCGTGTTGCAGCGCGGCGCCGTCGCCGACCAAGGTTTTGTGATCTATCCGGGCTCGCACAAAACGCTGCGTCGCTGGAACACGATCGCCAACGAAGAGAAGCACGGCGGCAAGGACTGGTTTCCGGTGCCGGCCGAAGATCGACACCTGCTCGGCCAAGGCTACGTCATCAATCCACCGGCCGGCTCGATGATCGTGTGGCTGCACGCGTTTCACGGCAACACGACGGGCGCCGGCAAGAAAACGCAAACTGGCCGCGTCGTCGTCTACACGGCGATGTATCCGTGGCAGCGCATCGGCGCCGACGCCAAGAAGAAAATCGCAAACGCAATCGTGCGGCGCACGACGATGAACCACCACCTGCTCCGGCCGGTGGCGCAGAAGCCGGGCGGCGGTCAATGGGGCAAGAAGATCAACTGGCGCTTCGCGCCCGAGTTTCTGACCAATTACGAGTCGGCCGAGCAGGTGCCAGCCGATTTGCTCGAACCCAAACCCAAACCCGAATCGAAATGAATCCCTCTGTCGTTTGCGTCAAGTGTCGCCGCAACTTTGGCCTCGACATACCGCAGTTTGCCGCGCACGTCAAGCTGCAATCGTGTGCGCCGTCGGTGCGCTGGGCGCCGCTGCGCTGGGCGCCGCTGCACTGCACGCCGATGAAAGTCGACGCCAAGGAGTTTGTGCCGCAAGACGTGCCGAGGAAAGACGAGTTGCAGCGGATGGAGCGCGCGCTGATCGGCGACGTT
>ERZ795049.1539-NODE-1539-length-29897-cov-7.116346_pt1 | contig 29897 bp, 20 predicted proteins | sample MGYA00375133_ERZ795049 | MGnify/ENA primary metagenome ERZ795049 (study PRJEB30178, sample SAMN05720147) | activated sludge metagenome | isolation source: anaerobic digester from wastewater treatment plant | place: Japan | collected 2015-04-20 ... | reverse complement strand
TTGTTTTATCCTGATACATCCCCGCCGCGTAAAACTCGCCGCTGAACTTTAAATCAACGGCCATCGCTGACGTGCTGAAGGCTACGATCAGCCCCAGTGACAGCAAAACTAACCAAAATCTCTTCATTTTATCCTCCTGAATATCTAGAGTAAAAATTTTTCCGCCTTCTTCTTAAAACGGGCATTTCTTGAAAAAGGCCACTCCTAATCTGTTCTTTTATCCCCGATACCTGCGATAAAAAACCTTACCGCAAAATATATTGTTGAATTTCTACCATTGGTTTATTGTTTTTGTCAAGATTTTTCCTTAAAAAAACAAGCACAATAAACCTGTCATATTTTTTGTTTTACACATAGCAACACAGATGCCATATCTCAAGAAAATTCAAATCTGGTCGTTTAAAAGCAGTTAAACTTTAAGCAGGAACCTCTCATCACCTCAACCCCGAACCATTAATTAATCACATGTAGATGAATTTATTTACGATATAATCATTCACTCATTACCTATTCCAATACAAAATAATTATTTATGTAATATTTTTTACCACAGATACCTGGCAAGACAAAGAAAATTAACATCAAAAACCGACTTTCAGTCCTCCGATTGTGTTGTTTTTAACACACTTCAATTGAAAATGGCATACAGGGCATTGGTGGACGGTATATGGTGGATAGTGGATAGTGAACAGAAGAATGGAAGATGGAAGATAGGGAATATATGATAATCAGTGAAAAACGAGCAATAGATTATCTACCATGTACGATTCACTATCTACTATCTACTATCCACTATACACCATTCACTATCCACAATGCACCATCCACAAAATTTCATGTGGCCAACTTGTGAATATTCTGATAATGATTACCATCGTAATTCTATAAACCGGAGGTTAGAATCATGGGAAAATCCAAAGACATAAAAAAAGACAGCAAGAAAAAGCCTGCCAAATCGCTCAAAGAAAAAAAAGAAGCGAAAAGAATGAAAAAAGCAGGGAAAGAATAAATATAGCTCGTAGCTGATAGTGGATGGTGAATAGGTCATGGGTTATAGGTTATGGGTTATGGGTCATAGGTTATGGGTCATGGGCTATAACCGGCTCACCATTGCCCGCCGCCTATCGCCTGCAGTTCATTTGAAGCTCATTACCCATCACCCATTACCTATTACCCATTACCCGTTAAGGACATGTCATGAAAATTAAATTTCTCGGAGCTGCCAGAACCGTAACCGGCTCTTGTTTTGTTATTGAAACGGATAAAACACGTTTTGCCATTGACTGCGGAATGCACCAGGGATCAAACCAGATTGAAAAACGTAATCTGGAAATTACTCCTTATGAACCGAAAAAAATTGAATTTTTTATTATAACACACGCCCATATCGATCATTCAGGGCTTCTGCCCCGTATGGTACAAAATGGTTTTCATGGGCCCATCTATGCCACCGAACCAACAGGAGATCTGCTGAAAATACTTCTTCTGGACAGCGCACACATCCAGGAGGTGGAAGCCACCGGAAGAAACAAGAGACTGCAGCGTTCGGGAATGAAAGCAGATGCCGCACCCCTTTATACGACAAAAGACGCCGAAGCCGTCATGCCCCTTGTGAAAACACGCAAATATGATGAAATGTTCAGTCCGGCTCCCGGCATCAGCATCCGGTTTCAGGATGCCGGCCACATTCTGGGCGCGGCCATCGTAGAATTGTTCATCGAAGAAAACGGGGAAACGGTAAAGCTTGTTTTCTCCGGTGATATCGGCCGTCCCAATCAACTCTTGATGAAAGATCCGAGTTCCGTTCATCAGGCGGACTTCCTGTTCATGGAATCGACCTACGGAAACCGCAACCACAAAGGCGAACAGGAAAGCCTGGAAGAACTGGCCGAAGCTGTCCGATACAGTTACAACAACGGGGAAAAGGTGATCATTCCCGCTTTTGCCGTGGAAAGAACACAGGAAATTCTCTATTCGCTTCACCTTCTGATGCGCGAAGGAAAGCTGCCCAAGGACATGCCGGTTTATCTGGACAGCCCCCTGGCTATCAAAGCCACGGAGATCTTCCGCCGCTTTAAGTCCTACCTGGACAGAGAAACTCAGATCCTACTGAGAGCAGGCGAAGACCCCCTGCGCCTGCCCAATCTGAAAATGTCCACCAGTACCGCAGATTCCATTCGGATCAATGAAACACAGGAACCGGCCATTGTAATTTCGGCGAGCGGCATGTGCAACGCGGGACGCATCAAACATCACCTGAGGCACAATCTGTGGCGACCGGGCGCCAGCGTGGTCTTTGTCGGCTTCCAGGCGGAAGGTACCCCGGGCCGAAAGATTGTTGATGGCGCAAAAAATATCCGCATTTTCAACGAAGACATTGCTGTTGCAGCCAAAGTGTTCACCATCAACGGTTTTTCCGCCCACGCAGGACAAAATCAGCTTCTGGAGTGGCTCAGGAATTTTCAAACCAGAGACATGCAGGTATTTCTGGTTCATGGAGAACTTTCGGCCCAGGAACACCTTGCTTCCCTGATCCGCGATCAATTCGGCCTGACCGTGACCATCCCGGAATACCTGGAAGAAATCCAACTGAAAACCGGAAGGCAGTTTGAAGAATTCAAGGTACCTGCAGCGGCAACAACCGGGGTGAACCTGCCGCCGCTGTTTGCCGATTTAAAAACAAAACTCGATGACGTAAGCGGCAAGATGGGAAAATTGCAGACCCTGTCAGCCTCACAGCAGGCCGAGATTGCCGAATTGATCAAACAGGCCGCCGTGAATATCGACAGGATAAAAAACCGGTCGTAGACAGTTAGCTTTTAAAAATTCAGCGTCATCAAGCCGGGGGCAACCTTTTTCCCGGACGTGCTCAATTGTTTTCCTCTTTGTCCTGCTTTCTCATTTTTTGCGGTTTTTTCAATAAACTGCAGACAGTTATTGATATGCCCGATAAATTCATCAGCGGGGATCATTTCACCATACGTGCGGGTGAAAGAGTAAATACATACATCCTCTTTTTTGACGCTTTCAGCAATCTCTCTGGCCATGAGCAGGGCCTGTTGGGCTCTCTTTAAGGCTGTGGCCGTAAGCAGGGGATTTAAATCCGTCAATGAAACGGCATGACAAAAATAAATCGTGGGACGGTAGCTTTGCAGGGTAATGGCATCGTCGTGTGTTTTGGCCTTGACCATCAGCAGCTGTTCGGTGATTTCACCTTGCCAATCTTCGGTCACATCGGGACGGCGAAAACCGATCTGCCAGTGAAGGTTGACCGAAACATCACCGGCAATATGGTGCCTGCACACCAGGGCTTTGCGCGGGTTGATGAAGATTTCCTCATCCTCTTTCAAAATTGCAATGAGCAGGCGAACGCTGCCCAGCAGGTATGCAGAACGGATGGCGGAGGGTGATACAGCAATCCCGTTTTCGAAAAGATCCTGCGCTGCGGCCAGGGAATCATAAACATTACTTTTCAAAAACAGAAGCTCTTCTTTGCTGTTTGCGATCCTGCGGTTCGCACGGCAATGCCGCAGGGTCCGCATGGCCTGTGCCATGTGAAGGACGGCATATTCACAGTAAAAATCCTCCGATTCGCATGAGCAGTTGGTTTCAATGAAACGGGCCTCCTTCATGGCCTGTCGGAACAACCCGCAGGCGGCGCTGAAAGTGGGCGCGTCCAGCGCCATGTTGCGAAGGAGAATCATCCGCAGTGTCCGGGCGATCAGATCGGTCGGATTGATGGATAAAACAACCCGCAGGATTTCCAGTGCCTCATTGAATCGCCGCCGGTAATAAAGCGTCTTGGCAATTTCAAGTCCTAAAAGGGAATTCTGGGGAAACTTGAAAAAGGCGGTCACGGCATTGGCCTCATCTTCAGCATCATCTTTGTCGTCCTGGTCCGGAAGCCGCCAGAGCAGCCGGTTGAGTTTTTCAATGGCAGTCGGTTGATTCTGCAGGATCGGATCGGCCAGCAGCTCGGAGACGAAATCAAAATACAGGGTGCTCCAGAAGGCTTCGATCCACCAGATGGTAAAGGACTCGCCGTTGAAAAGCGTTGTTTCCGTGGGTTCGGGGCACAGCACCACCCGGATGTCGTTGATCAGAACACACTGGCGGGCCATGTCGGATATACGGATCACCGGATCGTCGGGAAGTTTGGCGTTTAAAAGCGGCAGCAGATGATTGTCGATACTCGCATATTCTCCCACAACAATTGCAATGGAGAGAAACCGGTTCTTGGTGGAATAGGGAGACAGCGCCCAGCGGATGGCCATCTGGTGTGCAAGCGATGTGGCGCTTCGCAGGCACTGCTGGTAGTGAATCAGGTTGTTTGAATGAGTTTCCTTCGGAAAATCGACATAAAGAGTGGTAATATCGTGCGCCCTCACCTTCCCCCACCGGCCATAGGAGAAATGAACGATGGACTGGTCGATATAAGATTTAACGGTTTTCTTCAGCCAGCCCAGAATTTCATGGTCAATGACGTCCCCCCTGCTGTAAAGGGCAAAACCAATGCGCGCTCCCTCCCGAAAATTTTCGGTCTGCCGTCCCTCCCGGCATATGGACAGCAGCGTATCGTAATTCCAGCTGAGAGCAATTTCCGGACGCTCATGCCCCAGCCAGAAAGCCAGGCTTCTTAATACATTTTGCTTATAGGTGGTATCAACCGGTTCTTTTTTTAAGCGGGTCAGCATGGAATTGGTCACCTTGGGCAGGGCGATTTGCTTTTCCGACAATAGCGAGTTGATGCGCGCGGTCAGCGCCCGCAGAGATAAATGAATTTTTAAAAGGTCCTCCTTTTTCTCCAGCAGTTCTTCCAGCTCCATATGGCGTGGTGGCTTGAAAACCGAGGGCCGGAAATTCTGCCGAAGAAGCATCTCGAACTTTTCCGGTTCGGGACTCTTGATCAGACCGCAGCGCGCCGCGTAATGAACCATGGTGTCAATGATAAGGGAATTTTCCTTGTTTTGGCAAAACGCAATCCATGTTTCAGAAGAGGGGAAGGCAGCCATAAGGGCGCTGAGTGCTTTTTCTTTTGCATTCATAAGATTAATCCCTTCGATATAATTCACCTAATAATTCTTGACCATCATGTTCCCGTTTCTTTCCACAAACACCGGGAACATGATGGTGTTTTACCATAAAACGGTATTTTTAGTAAAATACTACTTTTCATTGACAGTCATTTTACAGGAACATATACATCAAAAACCGGATGTATATGGAGTGAAAGATTTTATATAAATACTTTACCCGGAGGAGATGCCTCATGGAGCATTACAAATTATTCATCGACGGTAAATTTGTTGATGCAGCAAGTGGAAAGTCTTTTGAGACATTCGATCCGGGCACCGGTGCACCTATTGCCACTGTCGCACGGGCAGGCACGGAGGATGCCGAAGCCGCGATCTCCGCTGCACGAAAAGCTTTTGACAGCGGAGTGTGGAGCGGGTTTTCGCCTGAAGAGCGGATGACCCGAATGCAGAATTTCGCCGATCAGATCGCACGGCAGGGCCTGAGGTTTGCAGCCACGGAAAGTATGAATTCCGGACAGATCATTAATCTGACAAAATACTGGCCTCTTCTGAGTATCTCCTTTTTGCGCAACTTAAGCCTTGCTTCCGTAAAACAGTTTCCGTGGCAGGAAGAGATCCCGGCTTCCGGCAATGTCTTTGCTCCCGGCCGCGATTATATTCGCAGAGAACCGCTTGGTGTCTGCGTGGGCATTGTTCCCTGGAACTTCCCTCTTTATATCGCCATCTGGAAAGTCGCTCCTGCTCTGATTATGGGCAACACCATCGTCTTAAAACCCGCCTCGGTCACACCGCTTTCCGCAATGATCCTGGCAGAAGCGGCCAGAGATGCCGGCATTCCCGACGGGGTTCTCAACGTTCTTCCCGGCCCGGGTGGCGAGCTTGGCCGTGTGCTCTGCACGCATAAAGACGTTGATAAAATATCTCTCACCGGCTCGACGGAAGTGGGACGCGATATCATGAAAATGGCGGCCGACACGGTGAAGAAAGTCACTCTGGAGCTGGGTGGCAAGTCAGCCAATATCATCCTGGATGACGCGGACATCGATCTGGCCGTGGAAGGGGCGTGTTTTGGAACCTTCTTTCACCAGGGACAGGTCTGCTCGTCCGGCACCCGCGTTCTGGTTCACACAAAAATGTATGATGAATTTGTCGAAAAGATGAAAAAACGTGCGGAGGCCATGCGCATTGGTTATCAGCTTGATCCGAACTCTCATCTTGGACCGCTGGTGAACCGTGAGCAGCTCGCTACGGTCGAAAGCTACGTCAAAATCGGCAGGGAAGAAGGCGCCCAGTTGATTACCGGTGGCACGCGAGCCGAAATTCCGGGATTGGAAGGCGGCTTCTATTATAAACCGACGATCTTCGCTAATGTCAAAAACAGCATGCGCATCGCTCAGGAAGAAATATTCGGACCGGTTGTTTCGGTAATCAAATATGAAAGTGATGACGAGGCCGTTGCCATTGCCAATGATTCGCTCTACGGTCTGGCCGGCGGTGTCTTCTCCGCCAACACGACCCGGGCGGAGCGCGTCGCCCGGGCGGTCCGAACGGGAACTATGTGGATTAACAATTACCATATTTTCGCCGATTTCTGCCCCTTCGGCGGGTACAAGCAATCCGGCCTTGGAAGGGATTTCGGCATGGAGTGCCTGCACGGCTATACTCAGGTCAAGCGTATCCACATCAATGCCATGGCCGATGCAAAAACCAATATGACCTGGAATCTTTTATCCGACAATAAAAAAATGGGCGGTTTCAGCTACGCCTGTCCAACAACGGTGATTGCGGGTCACGGATCCCTGTCTTCCGTTATGAAAGCGGTGACGGATCTGGGCTGCAGGAAAGCCCTGATTCTGACGGATGCCGGCGTTAACCAGGCAGGGCTTGCCGAACTGGCAAAAAGCGCGCTTGGAGATTTCTGCGCGGGAATTTACGACAGGATTTCTTCCGACCCTGATCTGGAAACGGTGGACGCGGCAACCGCATACGCCCGGGAGGTTCAGGCCGACTGCCTGGTCAGCGTGGGCGGGGGCAGTGTCATCGATGCAGCTAAAGCGGTTTCTGTTGTGCTGAAAAACGGAGGCAAAGCCAACGATCATCTGAACCTCCTGACGCTGACCCAACCGCAGACACCGCATATCGCCATTCCCACAACATCAGGGACCGGCTCCGAAGTCACAAGCGTGTCTGTCCTGACCAGTCACAGCGCCGGACGTAAACTGTTCATCGTGGACAAGTTCATTACACCCAATGTTGCGATCCTGGATCCGCGCTTTACGATGTCTCTCCCCAAACGCATGACTGTGGCTTCGGCCATGGACGCTATGACGCATGCAATTGAAGCCATGATGAGCACCATGTCCAACCGGATTTGCGACGCTCAGGCTTTGCAGGCCATCCGGCTGATCGCCGAAAATCTTCCTTTGGTGGTGGCTGACGGGAAAAATGAAAAAGCCAGGCTCCATATGCAGATCGCGGCAACCCTGGCAGGCTGGGCGTTCACCGTTGCGCAGGTTGGACTGGCGCATGCAATGGCCCATACGCTTGGAACGATGTTCCACCTGCCGCACGGCGAGGCCTGCGGAATTGTCCTGCCCAAGGTGATGCGGCATAATGTCGATCACGCAACGGATGCTTTGGTGCAGGTGGCGTTTGCCCTGGGGGCAAAAAATGGCCTGAAAGGAAGGGATGCAGCGCTCACCGCGGCAGATGCAGTCGAAGCCCTGATGAAGAAAGTGGGGCATCCCCTGCAATTGCGTGAAGTGGGTGTGAAGGAAGATATGCTGGACATGGCCGCATTCCATGCCATCTGCGACACGGCGGCGATTTTCAATGCCCGGCCGGTCAATGATCCGGGTGAAGTTGCCGCGCTTTACAAGCAGGCGTATTAAAAGAGCCATTTAGGCTATAGACTGTTAGGGTTGGAAATGGCCTCGGCCGTTTCCGGCAGGCTGAAAGGTGAAGGAACAGGAAAGTGCATAATGCACCATTTATTAATGCTTCACGGGTAACAAGGCCAGCCTTGACCCTTTTTCTGATCTCTGATAGAGGTAATTTACCGTTTTGGAAATCAGTGAAGTCGTTCAGTAAAAATTGATCTTTTCTACATCAATATACGGAGGCAATCATGCAAAACGGTTACGCAGGCAAATTCTTACAGGTTGACTTGACCGCCGGTGTTTGTTCGGACTTTACCATCGATGAAGCACGTTTGAAAAAGTTCATTGGAGGCAGTTCTCTTGCTGCTTCTCTGTATCTGGAGCGCTTTGATCTGCACGCGGATCCCCTTTCACCGGAAAATCCGCTGATGCTGATTAACGGCCCGATGGTGGGCAGCGGCTTCCCGGGCAGCTCCCGCTTTGCGATGGCTTCCAAATCCCCTCAAACCGGCATCTGGGGCGAAGCGGCCTGCGGCGGAAACTTTGGCCCGGAACTGAAACGCGCGGGCTATGACGGCATCATCATCACCGGGAAAAGCCCTAATCCTGTCATCCTTTCGATCACCAACAACCAGGCTGAAATTATTTCCGCCGACCATCTCTGGGGCAAAGATATCTACGAAACAACCGATCTACTGAAAGCACCCGACAAAAACATCAAAGTGATGGCCATTGGCCCGGCCGGAGAAAACCGGGTTGTATTTTCCGCCATTGCAAACGATAGGGCGCATTATATCGGCCGCACGGGCTTGGGCGCCGTGATGGGTTCCAAAAACCTCAAGGCCATCACCGCGCGGGGAAACCAGGCGCCCGGAAAAGCCGATGAAGTCAAGTACAAGGAGATGTTCAAGGCCGCCATTGCAGAAATCAAGGATTCCGCATTTGCCGAGTCTCTGCATCTGATGGGTTCGGACGCGGCTATGGACCTTGGCACCATGACGGGCGATGTTCCTTTTAAGAACTGGTCGAGCGCTGAAGATCCTGAAATCTCTTCCAAGCTGAGCGGTCCGACGCTTACGGAACATTACCTGACAAAAGCCCACGCCTGCTCCAACTGTCCGGTGGCCTGCAAAAGGATTGTTGCCGTGAAAGACGGGCCTTATCAGACGGAAGAAGGACCGGGGCCGGAATATGAAACCTGCGGCACCTTCGGGACGCTGATCATGAACAGCGATCTCGCCGCCGTCATCAAGGCCAACGAACTGTGCAACCGTTACGGCATGGATACGATCAGCGCCGGTTCGGCCATTGCCGTGGCCATGGAGCTCTATGAAAAAGGAATCATCAACGCCGAAACGGCAGACGGCATGAAACTGGAGTGGGGCAACATGGAAACCGTGATGGAGCTGCTTGGCAAAATAGCACGCCGCGAAGGCCTTGGCGACATCCTCGCCCGCGGTTCGGTTTCCGCCGCCAGGCATTTCGGGTCGGATGCAGTGGACTCCGTTGCCCATGTCAAGGGGCTCGATCTGCCCATGCATGATCCCCGCGGATACCATGGGATGGGTCTTGCCTACATGATGTCCAACCGCGGCGCCTGTCACCTTCAGCACGCGGCGATGGGCATGGAGCAGGGAATGGTTTCGTGGCCGCAGCTTTTTGACATGAAAGAAGACTACGATGGCCAGACTTCAGTGGGAAAGGCCAGGATGGTCTTCAATGCGGAAAATTACGGTATCCTGGGCAACAGCCTCTCTATGTGCCATTATGTGCTTTACGCTGTGAAACCGGATACGGTTCGCGATGGCTTCAACGCCATTACCGGCTACAATTTTGATTTTAACGATCTGCTGGTCTGCGGCGCGCGCGATTGGACCCTCAAACGCGGAATCAATAATCTGCTGGGCATCACCGTCAAGGATGACGTTCTGCCGAAAAAGATTCTTACCGCTCTGAATGAAGGCGCGAGAGCCGGCTCCGTACCGGATATGCAATTGTTGCGGGATGAGTATTATGCCATTCGCGGGTTGACCCCGGACGGCATTGTCAGCGAAGAGAAGCTGATGGAACTCGGGCTTCTGGAATTGAAAGCAAAACTTTATTCATAGGGAAGGAGAAAAAAATGACTGCTTACAACGCTTTTACGCAGGAGTGGATGGACGCCTGGAAAGAAAAAATCAACAGTTCCAAAGAGTACAAAGAAATCGCCAAAGAATGGGAAGGAAGCGTTTCCATTACGGTCAATGCGGATCCGTCGAAAAATGTTCCGGAACCCGTGTACATGTTTACCGATTACTGGCATGGTGACGCGCTTGATTTTTTAATTTGTGACGAGGCAAAAGCGCAGACGGCAAAATTTATTATGATTGGTGATTATGCCCGCTGGAAACAGGTGGCCAAGAAAGAACTCGACCCGACCAAGGCCCTGATGCAGGGGAAGTTAAAATTAAAAGGCGATTTGACTTACGTGGTGCGCATGGTCAAAACCATCAACAAAGTCGTTGATCTTTTAACGGAAGTTCAAACCATCTTCCCCGACGGGGATTAAAAAAACAAAGGAGACGGTGATGGCTTACGATCAGGATTTATCTTTTGTTTATTTCGGCCCTACAAAAATCGTTTTCGGCAATGGCTCGTCCACTTCGGAGCTGGATTCCGAAATGAGTGCCCTGGGCTGTTCGCGTGCGGTAATCGTTACGGATCCGGGCATCATCAAGGTGGGCATCCTGGAAAAAATCATTAAGGCCCTGGGGAACAAATGTGTCGGCGTTTTCAGCGACGTGCCGCAGGATTCAGGAATGGACGTTGTTGACCGGGCGGCGGCATTTGCCAGGGAGAAGGGCGCGGACATTATCATCAGTGTCGGCGGCGGCAGCGCGATTGATACGGCCAAGTGCATGTGTATTCTGCTGACCGAAGGGGGTTCACTTGCTGATTTTGAAGGAATCCAGCTTTTAACACGGCCGCAGATGCCGCATATCGTTATCCCGACTACCGCAGGAACGGGAAGTGAAGTTACCTGGGCCGCCGTCATTTACGATAAAAGCAAGGGACAGAAAATTTTGATTGTGGAGTCCTACAACGCCCCGCGTGCGGCTATTCTTGATCCTGTATTAACGGCCAAACTGCCGCCACTATTGACAGCTTCTACCGGAATGGACGCCATGACCCACGCTGTTGAGGCTATTTCTTCCATACAGCGTGAACCGATTGCCGATGCAATGGGTCTGCATGCCATCAGGCTTTTATATAAACATCTGCCACAATGCATCCAGAACGGCAGTGATCTTGCCGCCCGCGGGCAGGTGCAACTGGCCGCCACGATGGCGGGTTGGTCCTTCGGCAATGCGATGATCGGAATCGTTCACGCAATGGCGCATTCCATCGGAGCTGTCGCGCATGTACCGCATGGTGTGGCCAACGGCATTCTGCTGCCTCATTGCATGGAATTCAATCTGCCCGATGCAGAAGATTATTACGCGGAAATAGCCCAGGCAATGGGCGTATATGAAAAGGGCAGTTCCACGAAACAGGCAGCCGAGGCCGCGGTGAAAGCTGTTTTTGATTTTACGAAAAAAATCGGCCACCCGCAAAAGCTTTCAGAATTTGGAGTGACGGAAGAAAACATCATCAAAGCGGCGGATATGAGCATGTCTGACGGCTCTATTGTCAACAATCCCCGTATGGTGGCGGATTCCGGTGAAGTTTTGGCAATTTACCGCAAAGCACTGTAAAGGGTGAGGAACTTTATGAACCTGAACATAACCAATCAAGCACAGGATGTCCCCTTTTCCTTCATGGTGCAGGACCTGCTGACCGGCAACATTGAAAAATCACAGGCCAAATACGAAACCTATAAAAAAATGAACGGCATTGCCGCAATTGACCTGCCGGATATTGAAACGGCAATCAGCCTTCATTTCAAAAAAGGCTCCCTGGTAATTGAACCAGGGGTAAATCCGGATGCAGCAGTCGTCATCAAAACGTCATCGGAGAACGTGATGGATTTGAACGCGATCAACATCCGCTGGGGCCTGCCGTATTACTTTGACGAAGCGGGGAAAAAAGTTCTGGGTTTGATATTTTCCGGCAAAATAAAAATCAAAGGCCTTTTAACGCATCCGATCCTCCTGACCCGCCTCACGATCATCATGTCGGTCATGTAACCCCAAATGGCCATTCTAAAATCTGGAGCCCCCGGTGATTACACCAGGGGCTCCCTTCATTAATAACAAGGTGATTGACGGATATTGGATTTTGTGCAAGACTTAAAACCAATGATCGTCAGGGTCTTTGAGCGCCTCGCAATAAACAGGCGCGGACACAAAAAATTGACAGCCTGTGGTTCTGAAAACACGGGCTGCATGGTATAGAACATATCCGTTGATGAAAAGATTTTCCGCATCAGGCCTGCAATGGCCCAGAATCATATTAATTGTTTTTCTGCTGAGTGTGTTTTTGCATCAGCCGACGGCAGCGGCCGTTTCTTCACCCGACAGCATGGGTGCGATCAGCGCTTCCGTCATGAAGCTGGTTGCCTTCTGCAATACCCCTAAGGCAGGGCTTGACCCCCGCGATGTCGCCGTCGTCATCGATTATGTCCTCAAGCCCAAACCACGGAAAGAAATCGCCCTTCCCGAAGTCGAAAAGGCTCCCGGGGGCTATTTCGAATCCGACCTCCGGATCAGGCTCACCGATTTCCTGCAATACTCCTACAACAGCCAGATACCGGCGGCCCTGACAAGTCCGTCTTCCCTGAGGTATTCAAGATGGATGAACCACACCGAAGAACTGAAAAAAATGACCAGCAGCTGGAAATTGCCGGGACCGGGTAACAACCCCCTGGTCATCCGGCAGTTATTGCGAAACGGAATCACCCCCGACCAGACAACGGGTGTTTATTATGAATACGATTTGAAAAGAACGCTCATCCTTCTCCACTACAAAGGCAGGCGGGTGCTGATCACGATTGCGAAACAGGCCGATGTGTCTGATGTAGGCAAAAAAGGCTTTGTGCTGGGCCACGACGATGACTGGAATTACTACTATACCGGCATACCCGGCGCAGCCAAACCGGGCCTGGGTTGGGTCAAGTCCTACATCTATGATTTTTTTGCATTAGGCGTCTACATCGATTCAGTCCCTTCTCCGTCCATGATCAGGTCGGGATATTTTCAATGGCTTCGCGCCGGCTGGTCCGGTGTGAATTTTGTCCAGCCGGAACACATCATTAAAGGGATGAAAAGACACGACAGGCATTCAAAAGCGATTCTGGAATCACCAAACCTGCCTGCATCCAATGAAATCACTTCTGTTTATCAGAAACTTTCGGCGATGCCCCGGAAAGACCTGGTGCAAAGATATGAAGCCCTGCAGAGAGCCCGCGACGCCATGGCCATCCAGAAAGGTAAAATCAAACCGGGCCAGGCAAACAGACAGGAGACATACGCCAACGTTTCCAGGGAACAAATCATCGAAGAACTGATGGTGGAATATCTGAAACTTGCCCTCGGCAAGCCGTCCCCGATCCCCCCAAACCTCATCACAGGTGTTTATTGATTTTGCTTTGCCCGATGATGGAAAACACATCATGAAAGCTAAAATCATCTTACTCTTTTATAATCTCCGGGACAAACAGCGCTCAAACGATGAAAAAAAGGGGCTGCGAACAATCGCAGCCCCTTTTCGAAAATGATTTAAATCAGGTTTCTAGAATGTAAATCCGGCATCAACCAGTTCCATTGCAGACTTGTCGTTGGCTTTGATCGCTTCACAACGCGCCTTTACCGTGGTTACGATTTCGTTCATAAAGAACTTGGCGGAAGCGATTTTGCCCGCATAGAATGCGGCATCCGCATCTTCTCGCTGCAGGCCTTTCTTCTTGCCGATGGTGGTCAGGCCTTTTTCTTCATACATGGCGTTGAGTTTTTCATCTGCAATCGCAGCCCCTTCGAGCAGCAGATTGCCGACAACCATGTCACCGAAGAGCTCCAGATATTTGCAGGCGTTGTAGATGGGGGCAATGAAATCGCCGCCTTTGCCGGCTGCGGCGAAGAACATGGCCACTTCAAAGCAGGCATTGGAGGCTTCTTCGAGCGTGGCGGCCGCCTTGGCAAGTTCGGGAATGTTCTTGCACTTGGCAATCGTCTTTTGAACGGTACCGGCCATATTCATAACGTTTGCGCCTTTGCGCTGTCCCAGCTTGCGTCCGACGAAATCGAGCGCCTGAATGCCGTTGGTGCCTTCATAAATGCAGGCGATTTTTTCATCGCGCAGGAATTGCTCCACGGGGTATTCTGCGCAATAGCCGTATCCGCCGTAAACATCCATGGCCAAAGAGCAGATCAGCAGGCCTTTATCCGTCGAGTAAGCTTTGACGATCGGGGTTAAAAGTTCGAGGTAGCCTTCCCAGTTGGCTTTTTCCGCTTCCGACCCGGCGATCTTGCTCATGTCCATGCAATAAGCACTGAAATAGGCCAAAGCGCGGATGCCTTCGGAATGGGACTTCATCCACATGAGTTTTTTGCGGACATCAGGATGATTGATGATGGTAACGGCTTTCGCATTGGGGTTTTTCATTTCCCAGACCGGGGTACTCTGGACACGCTCTTTGGCATAAGCCACAGCATGCTGAAAAGCGGCCGATCCAATAGCGACACCCTGCATACCAACGCCGAGACGCGCTTCATTCATCATCTGGAACATGATCTTGATACCGGAGCGTTCCTCACCGAGCAGTTCGCCGATGCACTTTCCGTCTTCACCGAAGTTCAATGTGCAGGTGGCGTTGCCGTGGATGCCCATTTTATGCTCGATACCGCCGCAATTTACATCGTTGGGCTCGCCCAGCGAACCGTCGTCATTGACGCGGACTTTCGGAACGATGAAAATGGAAATTCCCTTGGTTCCTGCCGGATCGCCTTCAATGCGCGCCAGAACGGGGTGAATGATGTTCGGGGTCAGATCATGGTCGCCTGCCGAAATAAAGCATTTGGTGCCGGTAATCAGGAACTTCCCGTCGGGAAGGCGTTTGGCCGTCGTCTTCAGGGCGCCAACGTCCGATCCCGCACCCGGCTCTGTCAGGCACATCGTGCCGGTCCATTCGCCGGAAAAACATTTTTCCATGTATTTTTTCTTCTGTTCTTCGTTGCCGTAAACATTGATCAGGTTGGCAGCTCCGTGAGTCAGGCCGGGATACATAACGAAAGCATAGTTGGCAGCACAGAACAGCTCTGAAACCGCGTAACCAGCAGTGTGAGGCAATCCCTGGCCTCCCACATCGGGAGAATCCATTGGATTAATCCAGCCGGCTTCGCAATATTTTTTAAACGGCTCACGGAAACACTTGGGCACGGTTACTTTTCCGTCTTTTATATGACAGCCTTCTTCATCTCCTTCTTTTAAAGTCGGGAAAATTGAAGTGACCGCCATCTTTTCAGCTTCGCTTAGAATCATCAGAACATCATCCTTGGAATACCCTCCATAAGCTTCTGATGCAAAAATTTTCTCCATGCCGAATTGTTCGAAAAGAAGAAACTGCTGATCTTTCGTGTTTACCAATAAATTGCCCATAACTGACTCCCTTCTTAAAATAGTTTAATATGTTGAACGATAACAAACGTCCGTTTACTTCTGTTTTGTTCCCGGCTAAAGAAGTGCTGCAGCAATAGCTGGATGTACTGATAACGTGACTATAATTCCAATTTTGACTGAAAGTCAATCAAAATAATGAGAAATGACTTCTTCCGCGATGATTTGCTAAAAAAAGCAGAACCCGGACGCCTGCCGTTTATTTATCCTTATGATATTCATAGTATTTTGCTGTTTTTACCAGCGCCCTGACCGCCCTGGGAAGCCCCTCGTAAACGGGAATGCCCGACGACATCAGAATATTTGTGAAAACGGGAATCCATCTTCTTGTTTCTTCTGAAGCCTCGTACTGACGCCATACCACCATCATTGGTTTCCCGCAAACACGCTTTTGCCCTTCGCCGGCGAGGTAAGAGGCGATCGTTTTAAGGTAGGCGCCTCCGGGCTCTTTTTTGAACAACCAGTCAAAGGGAACAGAAATGATAAAATTATCGATTTCACCGCTTCGGGCGACAAGTTCCATCACTTCCCCCATCAGCGTCAGGCGAACAAAGGCAACTGCGGCATCGATCGGGTTGCGGATCATCGCTCCGGCAGGCGGAATCAGTTTTCTTAATTCCCGCATCAGGCGCGCTGAAAGGGCCGGAAGCTCGAGGTTTGCCTGTGCACAGTTATCCGCAACCGATACGCCTATACCGCCGCCGAATCCGAGAACGGCTGTTTTCCTGCCACGCACTTTACCCAGACGATGAAACGCCTGCGTGACATCCGCCATTTCCTCGAGAGATTCAACCGAAACGGCACCGCTCTGCCGGAAAAAAGCATTCCAGATCTTTTCCCCGCCGGCCAGGGAACCTGTGTGGGAAGCCACGGCCCTGGCCCCCGATTCCGTCAGGCCGCTCTTATAGATAATCACCGGCTTTTTGCGATTGATCCGGGTCACCAGATCCAGCAGGAGACGTCCATCCTTCACACCTTCCAGATACATTGTGATGATCCGGGTTTCCTCATCATGGGCCAGGTAATCCAGTAGATCCGTGCTATCCACGGTCAGGGCATTGCCGTAACTAATGGACTTGCTGAAATATATTTTATACTGATCGGTCAGATAATTTGAAAAATCCTGGGCATTCCCCCCGCTCTGGCTGATCAAAGAAACCGGCCCGTTTTCCGTTGAGGCGTTTTCCCATGTCAGCATCCGCATCCGGGGAATGTAAAAACCCATGCAGTTGGGGCCGATCACCCGCAGCCCCCCCTCCACAGCAATCGTTTCAATTTCCTGCTGGAGCCGGATCCCGTCCTCTTCCCCTGTTTCCTTGAAACCGGAGCTGAAAATGTGGATGTTCCGGTTGCCCGTGGCAACGCATTCCCGCAGGATATCCGGAACCCGGTGTCCGGGAACCGAGATAATGACCAGATCCACAGGCCCGGGCAAAGCAGACAAATTGGGATACGCTTTCACGCCGTCGATTTCCTGAAGCCTTGGATTGACGGGGTACAGCTTTCCCCGGTAACCAAAATTTTTCATGCAGCCGAACATTCCCGAAAACCCGCCTTCAGACGGGCTTGATGCGCCCACCACGGCAACGGATTTTGCATGGGTCATAACATCGAGAGCAGCGCGAATCCCGGCTGACCGTTTTTGAGACAAGCTCTTGCCTGGCTTTTCGACAGCTCTCGGAACCTTGCGTTCATCGAGCACCACCAGGGCATCCACTGCCACTACCTTCCCCTTCGGAGTAACCATCAATGGATTGATATCCACTTCCCTGATATCAGGACGTTCGATTCCCAGCTTCGCCAGACCCAGCAAAACATTGACCAGCTGATCGATGTTTGCCGGTGCCTCACCCCGGAAATCGCCCAGGAGCTTTCGGGACGAAATTTCTTTAATCATGCGCCGGGCCTCTGCCTCATTAATAGGCGCTATCCGGAATACCGTATCGGCCAGCACCTCCGTAAAAATGCCTCCGAGTCCGAACATGACCATCGGGCCAAACTGCGCGTCCCTGAACAGGCCGGCAACGAGCTCCCTCCTTCCATGAATGAATGGGGAAATCAGGCATCCCTCCCAATCATCGCCCGCCAATGCTTTGATGACGCGAAAAGCTTCACGGATTTCGCCTGCGGATTTCAGGTCTGTTTTTACCAGCCCGCGCTCTGTTTTATGAAGGAGATTTGCTCCGTGTCCCTTGGCAACAACCGGGAAACCGATTTTCTGCGCGTAGGCAACTGCTTCCTTTTCATTCACAGCCACCCTGTCTTCAACAACCGGAACACCATATCTGCTTAACAGCTTTCTGGATTCCGACTCGGTCATCGATAACCGCCCTTCTTTTCTCATTCGCATGATCAGCCTGTCTGTGCCCGTCATCTTCTCTTTTTTTCCTCCGCTCTTTTATACCGTCATGGCCTCCGCGATCGGCTTATTTAATAGATTACTATAACTACAACGAGCAAGAACCGTCAACCTGTAAAAGGAAATCTTTTGTAATAATATATTGACTCCCGGGTTTATTCTTCCTATAATTCACAACACTTATTTTGATTATCCTGCTGTAGTTCCTTTCAACCCTGCGGAGTGGGATTTTAAACCCGCGAAAAGGAGGAATTCATGTTTGATTTTTCTCTATCCCCCGCCCTGGCCTGGGCTTTAGTCGGTCTCGTTCTTCTGATTGCAGAACTTGCAACAGTCAGTTTTATCCTGTGTTTTATAGGGATGGGGGCCTTGATTGTTGCCGCAACAACGTGGATTGGACTTACACCTTCATTCAGCAGCCAATTAATCGTATTTTCGGCATCGTCTCTGGCATTGCTTTTCCTGCTGCGCAAAACGGCAAAGAAGCTTTTTGCAGGACATGCCGATGTGCCGCCCGATTATGCGGGGCAAAAGGTGGATGTTGTCAAACCGATCCCCGCCGGTGGTGAAGGAACCGTACGATACCGTGGCTCGGACTGGATCGCATTCAGCGATACCAACCGGACCATCCCCGAAGGGGCAACCGTGCAGATTGAAACAATCGAAGGCATTCGTGTTAAGGTCAAACCTGTCGAATAAAACATAAGGAGGAATCACCATGGAAGTTGTTCTGCTTGTGCTGGCCGCGCTGGCCGTGATTATCATCGCCAAGGGGGTTTGTATTGTTCCGCAACAAAGTGCCTACGTCATTGAACGGCTAGGGAAATTTGACCGGGTGCTCAACGCAGGCATCAGTTACATTATTCCATTCATCGACCGGAAGGCTTACGTGCATACGCTCAAAGAACAGGCCCTGGATATCCCCGAGCAGATTTGCATCACCCGTGACAACGTTCAGGTGGGCGTAGACGGCGTCATTTTCATTCAGGTGTTCGATCCGCAGATGGCTTCCTATGGAATCAGCAACTATGTGTTTGCCATTGTGCAGCTGGCGCAGACCACCATGAGAAGCGAGGTCGGCAAGATCGACCTGGATAAAACCTTCGAAGAACGAACCGCGATAAATGCTGCTATTGTCAGTGCCATCAATGACGCTTCCAGGACCTGGGGGGTTAAAATCCTGCGCTACGAAATCAAGAACATTCGGCCTCCGGAGAATGTTCTGAACGCCATGGAAAAACAGATGCAGGCCGAACGGGAAAAGCGCGCGGTCATTCTGGAATCGGAAGGCCAAAAGCAGTCGGCAGTCAACGTGGCCGAAGGCCAGAAGCAGAAAGTGGTGCTGGAATCGGAAGCCGCACAGCAGAAGCAGATCAATGAAGCCAACGGACAGGCGGAAGCGATCCGTGCCATCGCCAATGCAACGGCAGACGGACTGAAAGCGGTCGCGGGAGCGGTTCAGACCCAGGGCGGAATGGAAGCGATACAGCTTCGGGTGGCGGAGAAACTGGTCGAGCAGTTCGGCCACCTGGCCAAACAGGGAAATACCATGATCCTTCCCGCCAACTTCGGAGACATCTCCTCGCTGATCGCCACGGCCATGACTGTGGTAAAACAGACAAAATAAATTCCTTCAGGCGGGCGGAATGCTTCCGCCCGCTTTTTTAATGCAGGGAAATCTCTTCACGCTGCTTCGCACCCCGGTCAAAAGTATTTATTTTTCCCGCCGTTTGTGATTAGATAAAATGTCTGCGTAGAGATCATTAACGCGGCGGAGCAGTCAATGAACCTGGAAAGAAAGTCAAAAAAAGAACTGATCGATCTGGTAAATCATCTGCGCGCACCATTATCGATCAGCGATCCCCGGCAGATCAAAGGCCCATCGGAAAAAGACCTTTACAAAATCCTGGCATACAGTTCACAGGTGGGCTGCTATATTTTGCAGAACAGGCGGTTTCAGTTCGTCAATTCCCATTTTCTGGAGTATACGGGCTATCCGGAAGAAAAGATGTATAAAATGAATCCGTCTTCGCTCATTCTGCCGGAAGACCGGCGGAAAACGGCCAAAAACGCGATCATGATGCTCAAGCAAGAGCGCTTTTCCCCTTATGAATTTCGAATCGTCACAAAAGACGGCCAGATTAAATGGATCATGGAAACGGTCATGTCCATTACCTACAGGGGGAAACGGGCCATTCTCGGCAATTCCATGGATATCACCGAGCGCAAAGAGGCGAGCCGCAGACTCGAGGAGCTCGAGGCCCTGGAATCCTCTATTCTTGACGCAATTCCCCAGGCGGTTGTCGGCCTGCACCAGCGGCGCATTAACTTCGCCAATCACGCGGTGAAAGTCATCTTCGGATGGCATCGCGAGGAGCTGATCGGCAAGAGCATCACCATGATCTACCGCAACGCAAAAGAGGCGGAAGTCATCGCCGATCTCTTTTATTCCAGGCTGGAAAACCAGCGGACATATGAAATGGAATTCCCCTGCCTTCGCAAGGACGGACAGGAAATCATCTGCCGGATCAAAGCATCCCGTATCGGGGAAAAGCTGCGTGAAAAACGCATTGTGGTCACGTATGAAGATATTACAACGGAAAAAAAGGTACAGGAAGACCTGGAACGGTCGCGCCAGGAACTGCGCAACCTCTCCATTCACCTTCAGTCGGTGCGCGAGGAAGAAAGAACCCTTGTTGCGCGAAAGATTCACGACGAACTGGGACAGGCACTGACCGCTTTGCAGATGGATCTGTCCTGGCTGTCAGGAAGACTCCCGGCAAACAGTCAGATCATCCGGGAAAAAACACAAAGTATGTCGGATCTTGTTGATGCCACCATTGAAAGCGTGCACAACATCACAACCGACCTCCGTCCCAGCCTGCTGGATGATCTGGGGCTTGGGGCGGCTATTGAATGGCAGGCTGCAGATTTTCAAAAACGATCCGGCATCCGCTGCCAGGCAAATATCAACTGCACAAACAACGTCATCGATAAGGCGCTCGCTACAGACGTCTTTCGTATTTTTCAGGAAGCGCTCACCAATATCGCGAGGCACGCCAAAGCCACGCTGTGCAAAGTCAACCTCACGGGCAACGAAAAGGAACTTTGCCTGGATATTACGGACAATGGAATCGGCATCACGCAATGGCAGGTGGACAATCCCCGCTCTTTCGGAATGATCGGTATGCGCGAGCGGGCCCATCTGTGGGGCGGCGCGGTTCACGTCCGCAACGTCAAGCCATCCGGAACAACCGTAAGAGTGCTGATTCCCCTCAAGGAAAGGAGACAAAAGAAATGATACGCATACTGGTTGCGGATGATCACGCCGTCGTGCGCCAGGGAGTAATACAGATTCTGGCAGAGGTTCGGGATATGCTGGTCAAGGATGAGGCGCAAAACAGTGCAGAGGCGCTGGACAAGGTTTTAAAATATGAATACGATGTTGTTCTGCTCGACATCTCCATGCCGGGAAGAAGCGGGCTGGAAGTTCTGGAAGATATCAAAGCTCAGCGCCCCAAGCTGGCCGTGCTGATCCTGAGCATGCATCCCGAAGAGCAATATGCCGTGAGGGCGCTTCGGGCAGGGGCTTCGGGATACCTCACCAAGGCCAGCGCTCCGCAGGAGCTGATCGGCGCCATCCGCAAGGTGGCACAGGGCGGGAAATATGTCACCGCATCACTGGCCGAAAAACTGGCTGACGAGCTGGATGTCGACATCAGGAAGCTCCCCCATGAACGTCTCTCTAACCGGGAAGACCAGGTCATGATGATGCTGGCCGGCGGGAAATCCGTTTCCGATATTGCGGAAGAACTTTGCCTCAGCGTTAAAACCATCAGCACCTATCGGACCCGCATCCTTTCCAAGATGGGGATGAAAAAGAACGCTGAACTGACCCTTTATGCCGTTCAGAACAAGCTCATCCACTAGATCCTGCATTCGTCTGTCAGACAAAATCCGGCATATCCTACAACACGAATCTGACACATAAATCAGACCACCGCTGATTTTATCCTTTTGTTGACTGTGTTAATCCTCCATCATGCTTCTTCAGGCCGTTAAATGAAACAGCGGCAAATAGGGACGACAACTACCAGGGGGGAGATATGGCAAAGCAGACATTTTCAGCGGTAAAACAGGAAAAACCAAGGGCAGCCGTCAAAGGGCAGGAATCTTCAAACCAGCATCAGAAAATTCTGAAAGACGAACTGGCGGAGGTGATCCATCAGGCGGTGCGGGACAATCGCAGCTACCTAATGGAACATGAAAGCAAAGAAATCCTGGAAGGAATCGGCATTGCGACCACCGGCTACCTGGTGGCCAGATCAGAAGATGAAGCCCTGGCCTTCTGTGATAAAATCGGGTTCCCCGTGGTATTGAAAATCGTTTCACCCGATGTTGTCCATAAAACGGATGCAGGCGGCGTCAAGCTGAATCTGATGAATGCCGCGGATGTGCGCAAGGCATATCGTGACATCCTGGAGACCTTCAAATACCAGCACATCGAAGGCGTTGCCGTACAGAGAATGGCCCCCTCCGGCATTGAAGCCATCATTGGTGTGGCGCGAGATCCCGGCTTCGGTCCGGTCATCATGTTCGGCCTGGGCGGCGTGTTTGTTGAAGTCCTGCGCGATGTTTCTTTCCGCATTCTCCCGATCACCGAAAAAGACGCCACGGAAATGATCGAAGACATCCGCAGTTCAGATATCTTAAAAGGGTACAGGGGCAAGGCCGTCGATCTTGATTCACTCAAACAGCTGCTTCTGAAAATCTCCCGGCTGGTTGTGGAAAATCCCGAAATCAGCGAACTGGATCTCAATCCTTTAATTCTCTATCCGGACGGTTATGTGACGGTGGACGCCCGAATGTTTGTCAGCGAACCGACACAGCAGGACAACGTCACCGCCGGCGGCATGGAAAACCTTCACGATTTCTTCTATCCGCAGAGCATCGCGGTGATCGGTGCTTCCGATGTCCAGGGAAAACTGGGCTATAATGTTTTCAGTAATCTGATCCATCATCATTTTGCAGGAAAACTTTATCCGATTAATCCGGGCAAGGAATCCATCATGGGCGTCCCCGCCTACAAGACCATCCTGGATGTGCAGGAGCCGGTGGACCTGGCCATCATCATTGTCCCGGCAAAACGGGTGGAGGCAGCCATTGCCGACTGCTGCAAAAAAGGGGTAAAGTTTGTCGTGGTGGAAGCGGCAGGGTTTGCAGAAAGCGGTGAGGAAGGGAAAGAATCTCAGGCAAGAATCGAAAGAATCATCCGCGAACACGGTTGCCGTGTTCTGGGTCCCAACTGCTCCGGCGTCATCAACACCCATCACAACATGGTGCAATCCATCGGCCTGCTGTCCGATCTGCGCAAAGGCAATGTCGGTATGGTGGCCCAGGCCGGTGTATACGCCGCCGGCATTCTGACAGGTTTAAGCCATGTGCTGGACTTTGGCATTGTGGCAACCATCGGCAACAAAATGGACATCAATGAAACCGACATCCTGGAACACCTGAGCAATGACGAACACATCTCTGTCATTGTCATGTACATGGAGGACATACGAAGCGGCAAACGCTTTGTCAATGTGGCATCGCGGGCGGCGGTCCGCAAGCCCGTCATCGTATTGAAATCGGGAAGAACGGAAGCCGGGAAAAAAGCGGTATCCTCACACACCGCATCTCTCGCGGGCAATGACGAAGTCAACAACGCCGCTTTCAAACAAAGCGGCCTGATCCGGGCCCGGGACAATGAACATCTTTTCGCGTTGACACGCGCATTTTCCAAACAGCCCATCCCGAAGGACAAAGGCGTAATGGTCATTACCTATACCGGTTCGCTGGGGGTTGCGGCCACCGACATGCTCTATCTCTCGAATATGCGCCTGGCAACCCTGGAACCCTATTTTCAGAAGCGGATCAAAAGCGTTCTGCCCGACTATGCCAGCATCTCGAATCCCATTGACTGTTCTTTCACCATGTCACCCGAACAGGTAAAAAGCCTGATTGAAATCGGCGTGGAATGCGGTGACGTAAATAGTTTCATTGTGGTGATCCAGGGAGAAATTCTGGGCTCTTTCGTGGAAGCCATGAAATCCATTAACTATAAGGGAAAACCGGTTGTCTGTGTCGTGGCCTGCAAGGAATTCATGATCCATGATGTGGTGAAAATGGAGCAGGCCGGATTTCCAGTTTATTCAACTGCGGAAATGGCGGCAGAGGTGCTGGGACAGATGTATCATTATGGGGTCAGACGGCGCAATGCGATTGCCGATTCCATCGCCCGTAACCTGACCAGAGATGCACTCTCTGTGGACGATAACCCCGTACAACTTCGCCTGATCAATCAGAAAGATATTAATCTGTGGACGGATTTCGTGAACAGCTGCTCCGAAAAATCACTGTGGCTGAGGTTTTTATCCCCTTTTTCCGCCACCCCGGAACGCGCACAGCGTTTCTGCAACATCGATCCCGACGAGGAAGTCGCCGTGGTCGCGGAAATGAAAACAAATGATCAGCACAAATTCCTCGGTATCGCACGTCTGATTAAAAACAAACGATGCGAAGGCGAAGCGGAATATGCAATCATCATCTCCGATCCCTGGCAGAACAAATCCCTGGGAATCACCCTGTCCAAACAGTGCATCGAACTGGCCAAAAAGGAAGGCTACCGAACCATTCGTGCGGAAACGCTCCAGGAAAACTATGCCATGATCCGGATTTTCAGGCGGTGCGATTTCAACCTTGACACCAAAGATGAGAATATGGTCTCGATGTCTTTGAATTTGTCGTAGCAAGAGGCTATCAGGCTGTAGACTTTTAGGCTGTTAGGACATGGATATGCTGCCTGCTGAAAATCATATTTATCCCGTGCAATACGAGAGCCGGCTGACGCTCAAAAACGGGAAAGAGGTTCTGATCAGGCCCGTCACATATACAGACGAAAGCCTCATTGTCGACCTGTCCCGCAGGCTTTCTGCCGAATCCCTTTATCTGCGTTTTTTGAGGCCCGTCAGTGCCCTTTCCAAAGATTTTCTTTTTCAACTCACGCATCTCGATTACGATAAAAATTTTGCCCTGGCCGCCGTGATCCGCGAAAACGGGAAAGATGCGATTATCGGCGTTGCCCGCTACGGCTATGATCCTGATAACAGGATTACCGATTTTGCTGTTTCGGTCCGCGACGACTGGCAGCGCTGCGGCCTCGGTAAATCCTTGCTGTTAAAAATCTTCGCCATCGGCAGGGAACACGGCATCACCCGGTTCGTATCCATCATCGATTCGACAAACCATATGATGAAGAATGCTCTCAGGAACCTCGGATACGAGGTGAAGTATTCTTATGAGAATGGTTCTACCCAGGTCGAAGTTCTCGTTTAAATTTCAAAAAAGGAAAATGCCGTTTCCCGGTTTCCCGGGAAACGGCATTTGGAGGAGGGACTTCACAATGACAGAGACAGTTGCTACCGTCCCCGCATTGAAGGAGTGCTAACCCAGTTTCTTCCGATTGTTAACCAAATCGTCAACAACCGCCGGATCCGCCAGTGTGGAGGTGTCACCAAAGTCACCAAACGTCTTAGCCGCTACGTTTCTCAAAACACGGCGCATGATTTTGCCGGATCTGGTTTTGGGAAGACCGTCTGCCCATTGAATCTGGTCCGGTGATGCGATCGGGCCGACAACCTTGCGGACGTGTGCGACCAAGGCTTTCTTCAAGTCATCTGTCTTCTCCACGTTGTTGTTCAGGGTGACGTAAGCGAAGATGCCCTGGCCTTTGATGTCATGCGGGAATCCGACCACTGCCGCTTCCGCGACATCCGGATGAGACGTCAAAGCTGCTTCCACTTCTGCGGTGCCCAGTCTGTGACCGGACACGTTGATCACGTCATCAACACGGCCGGTAATCTTGTAGTCGCCGTCGGCGTCGCGTTCCGCGCCGTCGCCGGAGAAATAATGACCGGGGAACTGAGAGAAGTAATTCTCGACGAACCGGCCGTCCTTGTCATCCCACAACCCGCGGGCCATGCCGGGCCATGAATTTTTAATACACAGCGCGCCTTTGCCTACGCCCTTGATTTCTTTTCCTTCTTCATCCATCAGTACGGGTACGATACCGAAGAAGGGAACCATCGCCTTGGCGGGTTTGATATCAATCGCGCCGGGCAGAGGCAGGATCATGTGTCCGCCTGTTTCGGTCTGCCACCAGGTATCGGAAATCGTGCAGCGGCTGCCGCCGATCTTATTGTAGTACCACCACCAGGCTTCGGGATTGAGCGGTTCACCGACCGAACCCAGAACGCGCAGGGAGGAAATATCATGTGCATCGACCCATTTGTCGCCTTCCTTCGCGATGGAGCGGATTGCGGTGGGGGCGGTATAGAAGTTATTGACGTTGTATTTCTCAACAACGGCCCAGAATCTGCCGAAGTCCGGGTAGTTGGGAACACCCTCGAAAAGAATGCTGGAGTGACCGTTGCACAACGGGCCGTAAACAATGTAGCTGTGACCGGTGACCCAGCCGATGTCGGCGGTGCACCAGTAGGTGTCTTCTTCGCGCACGTCAAAAGCGAGCTGCTGGGTCATGGAGGCATAAAGCAAATAACCGGCCTGAGTATGCACAACACCCTTGGGCTGCCCGGTTGAACCGGAGGTATAAAGGATGAACAGAGGGTCTTCCGCGTCCATTTCTTCTGGTTTGCAGTAACGGTCCGCTTTGGCCATGAGTTCTTCGTACCAGACGTCACGGCCTTCCTTCATGGCAACTTCCGTTCCGGTGCGTTTCACGACAACCATCGTTTTGACGCCGGGGCACTGATCCACAGCCTTGTCGCATGTGGCTTTCTGGGGAACTGCCTTGGCGCCGCGGTAGGTGCCGTCACAGGTAATCACCACTGCAGAACCGCTGTTGTTGATACGGTCTCTTAACGCTTCCGCTGAAAATCCGCCGAAAACAATGGCATGAACCGCGCCGATGCGGGCGCAGGCCAGCATCACAATGGACAGTTCCGCGATCATGGGCAGAAAGATGGTAACGCGGTCGCCCTTTTTAACGCCGAGGCTTTTCAGGACATTGGCAAACTTGTTGATCTCCCGATACATGTCGTAATAGGTGTAAACTTTCCAATCATTGGGATCGTTGCCTTCAAAAATGATGGCGGCCTTGTTTTTCTTGGTTTCCAGATGACGGTCAATACAGTTATAGCATACATTGAGTTTGCCGCCTTCAAACCACTTGGAATGAACGTCTTTCGCGTCAAACGACCAGTCCGACACTTTCTTTTTATCAAAGGGTTTAAACCAGGTGAGCCTTTCCATGGCCATTTTTGCCCAGAAAGCCTCAGGATTATCAATGGACTCTTTGTAGAGTTTGTCATACTCTGCCCTGCTCTTGATGTAGGATTTCTCCCTCACTCTCTCAGGGACAGGAAATACCTTGTCATAAAAATCTTGTTCATTAGCTTCAGCCATTGTTTTTCTCCTTAAAGTTATTTTTTATGCCCTTCATTATCCGCCAAAAAGGCATGATTTCTGCTGTTTTCAAAAGCTTACCCTGTATCTTTTTCCTCTTCGCCATTAGGGTTCATGGAATTTAAAATCTTTTCAGGAGGGGTACGCCCCGCGGATTCGGCTTCGTTCCTGTCAGTCAGACACGCGTATCTGATTTTCCGGCCATAACGTTGGGGCGTATTACATATGGCGGATGCAATACATGTACCCCTTGAAAAGCGTGTATTTAATACTACATGGTTTGGATTTAGGGTATCGGCGTCCGTCCGATTTCGACGTAGGACAAACTCCTACAAAAGGGGAGCTTTTGACGATTATTTTTCAGGTTTCTGATCCCAGCAAAAACTGGCAGAAACCGCGGAAGAATTTCATTTGCGGCATTCTGCAACCAGAAAAACATCCAGAAGGGCAGAAGAATTCAACCCTGCAGTTCGAGAAACTTCCTTCGAAACGCCAGAGGGTCCCGGATATAGGCAAAAGGTTCGCGTGTGCTGCCGGTCCCCATAACGACGATCGTTCCGTAACCCAGGAGGCGCCCCAAAATACTTTGGATGACATTAATGGATTCAATTTTGGAATGATTCATTTCGAATGTGTTGCGGGAAATAAATCCGGTCTTGATCATAATGCGCTTGTTGGTGATGGCAAACTCGCTCGTCCAGTAAGCGATGAGCGGAGCGATAAATAATGTCAGGATCCCCTTCAAAGACACAAAGGTAATCCAGTGCAATTTCGTTTCGTAGACAACATGTTCACCAGTGATCAGATTGCTGTTGACATAACCGCCCATTTTTAATTTACTCCCCGATGTCCCGACTTTTCCTTTTGCTGGTCACAAATTTTACTTTTTTCATTATCTGAAGTATCAGCCTTAAAAAGCCATTTGTTTTCTTGATAAACCATCAAAATGATTATTGCAATGACTATTTGTAATTCTCTGTTGTGATATTCTGCATTTGATCTATAATGAAAATCAAATCAATAAAAGGTAAGAAAGTGCATGGCAAAACTGACACTGGATGAGTGGATCGCACGTTTAAAGAAAAATAAAAGTTTCAAGGCCAACGCAGCGGCAATTGTGGAAATTCCTGCCAGACCGGGTGACTGGGAAGACTATCCGCCATGGGTAAATTCCCGGCTTCTTTCGGTTTTGCGGGCGCGGGGCATGGAGAAACTCTATAAGCATCAGGCCCAGGCCGTGCGCTTTATCAGGAACGGCCAGGATGTCGTTTTGGTGACCCCCACGGCCAGCGGCAAAACGCTGTGCTACAATCTGCCGGTCCTGCAAAGCATTCTCGATGAGCCGGAAACACGGGCCCTTTATCTTTTTCCCACCAAGGCGCTGGCCCAGGACCAGATGCATGAAGCCCACAGCCTGATCACCGAATTGCAGGCTGACATCAAAACCTTCACCTACGACGGCGATACCCCCGATGATGCACGCCAGGCGATTCGCAGGCAGGGGCATATCGTCGTCACCAATCCGGACATGCTGCATGCGGGCATTCTGCCCCATCACACCAAGTGGCAGAAGCTCTTTGTAACCTTAAATACGTTGTGATTGACGAATTGCATACATACCGGGGCATATTCGGATCGCATTTTGCCAACGTGATCCGCAGGCTAATCCGGATTTGCCGCTTCTACGGCGCCAACCCCGTCTTTATCTGCTGTTCGGCCACCGTTGCCAATCCACGCCAGCACGCGGAGAAGATTCTGGAGCGTCCCGTGGCGCTCATCGACAAAAGCGGTGCGCCTACGGCGGCTAAAACCTTTGTGCTGTATAATCCGCCGATCGTCAACCGTGAACTGGGCATCCGGCAGAGCGCGATGACACCGGCACGCAAGATCGCCTCTGAATTAATCGACAATCACATTCAGACAATAGTTTTTGCAACCAGCCGCCTGAATGTCGAAGTGCTGACCAAATATTTGAAAGACAAGTTTGTAAAATCCAAACCCCTTGACGACCATTTTGTCACCGGATACCGCGGCGGTTATCTGCCGAACCTCCGGCGGGAAATCGAAAACGGCCTGCGCACACGTGAAGTAATGGGTGTCATCAGCACCAACGCGCTGGAACTGGGCATTGACATCGGCAATCTGGAAGCCTGCATCATGGCGGGCTATCCGGGATCGATTGCCAGCACCTGGCAGCAGGCCGGACGCGCGGGCAGGCGCACAGGCAGATCGCTTGCCATCCTGATCGCACGCAGCAATCCGCTGGACCAGTTTATCATGGAAAATCCGGATTACTTTTTCGCGCTCTCGCCTGAGCATTGCCGCATCAATCCGGACAATCTGCTCATCCTGCTGCATCACATCAAAAGTGCGGCTTTTGAGCTGCCCTTTGAAAAGGGAGAAAAATTCGGCGGGGAAAACCTGGAAGAGTTTCTGGAGTACCTGGAAGAAAAGGGCGTACTGCACTGTACTAACGACCGTTGGCACTGGGCAGCGGAGAGCTACCCGGCTGACGAGGTCAGCCTCCGGGCGATCAACCCCGAGAACGTGGTGGTGGTCGATACC
>ERZ795049.1525-NODE-1525-length-30116-cov-8.201424_pt1 | contig 30116 bp, 27 predicted proteins | sample MGYA00375133_ERZ795049 | MGnify/ENA primary metagenome ERZ795049 (study PRJEB30178, sample SAMN05720147) | activated sludge metagenome | isolation source: anaerobic digester from wastewater treatment plant | place: Japan | collected 2015-04-20 ... | reverse complement strand
GTTAATAATCTTGATGTCAATACCCAGCTCCTCTTTAGCTTCCCTTTGTGCCGCATGATATAATTAACTTACCACCACAAAATTTCCAAAAGTCATCACCATGCTTGACTAATAATACTTGTTGTTAGGCACACACATTTTGCACTCTGGCTAACGCCTCATTCAGTGTTAGTTCTCCTAGAGTAATAGCTCTAAATTACTATAACTAATCTTCCAGATTATCCAACCACCCCCCATTTGTCGAGAATACCAATAATAGCATTGTTGCTAGAATGCTGATCAAATTAACAGCTAAGTAACTGATAGCTAACAAGCTGCCCAAAAAAACCAAGAGTGCTATACTTTGTTTGTTTATTGATTTTTTTGATAGTTAAATAAAAAGGATTGTCCAAACGACTGGACAAGCGAATCTATATTAGAGATAATTGTTGATTCATCATTATCAAAAAACCCGCCGGAACTCCAATTATTGGTTCCAAAAACAACCGTTTGATCATCTATTATTAGCGCGTGATGATGCAAGAATGAATTCAAATCATCCTGACCAGATAAATCTTTAACTTCTTGATTACGCCGATGATCAGTGATTATTTCCAGCTTATTAAATAGCGATTTAGTCATTATCTGATTAACCGAATACTTACCAGTCCAATTGACATCATCAATGATCATGGTCACCGGATGACGGCGGGCGACTGTTAACATCGCATGGGCCAAATCACGATCAGTAAAATTCCAAATCATACCCTTAAGACTATTCTTAGTGCCGTATATCAAATCAATCATACGGTTTCTTAATCCGCGATTCCGAGTTTGCGGTCCAAACCAAATCTCCAAAAAACCATTGGTATATTGGAATCTCTCTGCCAGACAATCACTGGCTAATATTTTTTTGCGGCCATAATTATTGTTGGCTAACCGATCAATCTCCCGTCCGAAAGAGTCAACCAGCTCAGGTCTTGGACTAATTAATAAAAAACTAGGATCGTATCTGTCCTGCAGCTTAGTAAAATTATATGAACCGAATAAGAGCTGTCCTGACGATTGGCCACGATCAATTATGATAAATTTATGATGCATATAGCCACGTTTGGACTTGATGTCAATCCGCCGAATATTCTCTGGCAAATCACTCAGTAGCTGATTGTTAAATTGGCTCTTGCCAGCATCTAAAATTATAGTAACTTTAACTCCTCTGTTGGCGGCTTGATAAATAGCTTCTTTAATATCTTGATCACTAAAAGAATAAACTGCTAATTCAATAGTGGCCTGCGCACTGTCAATCGCCGCGATGACCAGTTGGGATAACTTATTCTGCCCCAGTTGATCATTGAAATAAAGCTGTCCGGAAAATGGCTCATTAATTTGCTGCACCGGTTCGGAAAAAACAAAAGGATTAAATAATAGATTGGCTTGCGGTTTCAACCAAATAACTAAAAAAATTATAAAAATTAAAAATAAAGCCAACCATATTAATTGAACCAATTGTGTGATTTTTAATTTTTTAACTGATTTCCTGAGCTTTAATGGCATAATGCTGATGATAATTTAAGAACTTATTAGCCTGACCGGAAAAACAAATTATAATACTATCCGACAATTGTTGGCTCATAATATTTAATATCACTCTTATATCGTTATAGCCCAGATCTAACCAAAAATTATCAACAACAATCAATGCTGGTCGATTAATTAAACAGTAAGCTGCTTGCAGAGCAAAAAAACTACTGTGATTATCAATAACTCGGACTGAACGATTTAAGTTACCGTCCGCTGCCACTAAATCTTTAATAATTTTTTGCTTATTTACAACTGCCAAAATTTTCTCAATATCAGCTAAGTCAATATTTTGCTTATCGCGACCCAACAAAAACTCCATCAAAGACTTTTCGGTGGTCGCCAAAGTCTGATCCAGTAAATAAGCGCCGCCAAAAATTTCTTGCCACTGACAATAGTTAAAACGACGGCCGTCTATCTTAACATGAATAGATTTAGGTAAATAGGCGCCTTGACCAGCTAATAAGCGAGCCAGCCTAGTCTTACCCGATAAATTTGGACCGGTAAACAAAATTCGGTCCCCCGGCTTAAAAGAAAAACTCAAGCGCCGATAATAAGCACTCTGCTGAAAAAGTTTAGTTTTTGGAGAATAAAAAACAATTGTTTTATCAATCTTAAATATTTGGGGAAATTTCAATTGGCCGACTGAACGAACAATAGTTAGATATAACCCCAGCTTAGCTGGAAACCAATAAAGGCCAATCCGTAAAGCTTCGTTAGCCAAGCGCGACAAATAAACTATTAAAAATAGCCGCGAAAAATTATGACTATCGCTTAAATTAATTAACGATAATAAATTACCAGAATTAAGTTGTAAAAAACTAACCAATAATAATAAAACGATAAATAATAATCGCGAGCTAGCTTTCAGCCAAACATCGCGACGAATACGAAAAAAAGAATCAAGCGCTACCAGACGATCAAAATGACTTAACACTTGGCCTTCTTGATGAAAAATTTTTAAAAATTCTTTATCACTTAGATTATTATCTAAATAATAAATCAATCGGGAATAAAAAGTTACTTCTTGTGAAATATATCGACGAGCAATAAAATAGGCACCAAAAAAATGGCAACAGAAAAAAGGATTAAAAATAAACCAACTAGCCACCAGGTTAATCCAGCCCAATAGGCCAACAAAATGGTAACTAAAAAACCAACTAGCCAGCGGACTATGCCAAATAATGAATTGGTCACCCCCATTGAAGCCAATGGCAAGTGATAATATACTTTAGCTAATAATTGAGATTTATACTTAGTTTGACTCTTGGCCAACGAGCGATTCAATTGAGAACGAACCAATCGCCGTCGAAGACTGTTAGCCAAAAGCACAGAAAAAGTTTTCTCCTGACGTAATGCCCAGTAAACAATAACAAAAAAACCAATTGCTAATAACCAAAAAATTAACCAAAAATTACTGAGTTGCCAACCGATTGGGCGACCCAACCAAAATCGACTAATGGCTATCAGAGCAGCCTCGACAATTCCTTGAAAAAACAACAAAATAATTAAATTAATTATTAGTCGTCGCTGTTTTTTGAAAAAATTCCATATATAAGACCACTGCCATCTTTCTAGTTGGTAATTAGTATTATCACTCGCCTGTCGACGAGCCATTTGTAACAATCGAGCTTGTGATTTAAGATTTTCCATGATGAAAACGCCAATAAATTTGATAGGGCGATTCAATACCTAATTGACGAAGCTGTTCCGCTGCTAATCGCCGTTGTCGCGGTGTATACGAACGATACAAAAATTTAGTCATAATTATAAAAAATTTCTCGGCTAAATAACGCATTTGCTGATAATCATTAATTTGCGGCTTGGCTGCCAATAAACGGCCAAATTGATAATTATAATTAGTGGCTAAGCTGGCCATTTGTTTTTTAAGCAGCTTATATTTAAGACCATAACTCCAATGTTGTCGAGTTAAAATCTGCCGCCAATTAGCTAATATCCTCTCCACCAAGGCTGGCTCTAAACTAATTTTGCCATTAGCCAATTTATAGCCCAAGAAATTAAAATCTCCAGCGGCTGGGCCAAGATAGATTTTATTTTTATTAAAGACTAGTTCTAACGCAGTTAAGTCAGTAAATAATTGATCCTTGGTTGAAGATAATCTTTGGTAATTATTATCCAAGAACGCAATATCATCGCCAACACGAACATAAAAATTAGCCAGACGCTTATATTTTAAATCAATCTCGGTAAGATATAAATTGGCAAAAAGCGCAATTAGCGGAACCCCCTGGACAAGTCCTTGATCTAGTTGTCCAATTACTCCTTGGCGGCATATAGAATTACCAATAAATAATTTTAGCAAATTAAGAAGCGACTTATCGTTAAAAAAATTTTCCAGCTGACTAATAAGAATATCTTGATTGATCTGCTCAGAATAATTTTTAAGATCTATAACTAATGCTTGGCTAGAGGAAAAATTTCGACGATAATTATGACAAAACTGTTTAGCCGCCAAATATGGTGGACGACCGGGACGATAAGAAAATAGACGTTCGGAAAAATAATTATCCAGTGTTGGTAAAATAATTCGATAAATGGCCTGCGCTTTAATCCGTTCACGAATATTATAAACAAAAACTTCCCGGTAACTATCCGGTTTATTCCTTTTTGGTATCTTAATTGATATAGCTGGACTAATCGGCTGACCGGTCAATAACTCTTTTTGGCAGCTTATCAATAATTGTTGACTGGTTAAATCGTGATCGCACAAAAAATGGCCATCAAGGCCATGATAGCGCCTATTTTTATGATCACTGATAAAACTGCCAACAATTTCTAAATAAGCCTGCTCAAAATTAGCTAGACTGATTATTTTATCTACCAACATATTCTTGAGAATCACCCCCAGGATAACTAACGACTACACGCTAGTTATAATTTAAATTCAAATGATGCCCGTTCCTGGGGAGCAATCCCCAGGGCGTGGCCTTTACCACCTACCGTTAACTTAAAACTAAACCGATATCAACGGCTGTATATTTAGTCTAATCTAACGATTATTGATATCCCCAATAGAGGTTGTGAGGGTGATTCTAAAGAATACTTGTTTTAGTATAACAAAAAAATATTATAAATTCCAGCTAAAGACACGCTATCTCTAATTGGTTAATCTATAATATTTTAATGATAGCTACGCCACCTTCTTTAGTGTCGCTAATAGTGAGTCTCTATTCAACTACCCCGCTACTAAATCTATAGCCATCCTTAATCCGCAGCTTACAAAAATTTTCAAATAATTTTAAAATATTTGAGAGTAGGAATAATGTTCGGTGCCAAGTCTTCTTTATCTAAACTGCCCAGGTCAATCCAGGCCCATTGCTCAATATCCCCACCAGGTATTATATCTCCAATAAAATCAGTCAAATAGTGGACCAAGATAATATCTACCAACCCATCACCGTTATTTTTTTTTACGTAAAACAAAAATGGCTCTGGATTAATAATCTTGATGTCAATACCCAGCTCCTCTTTAGCTTCCCTTTGTGCCGCACTGATTAAACCTTCTCCATTGATATAATCAACCTTGCCACCACAAAATTTCCAAAAGTCATCACCATGCTTGACTAATAATACTTGTCTATTCCGGACAATAACCGGTCCGGAGGCGATTATGATTGACATAAATAGCAAATTAACGATTTATTAAATTATTAAGCCCAACCAGTAATGGTTTATATATATATCCAACTCGCTATCTATAATTAGCTCACCCCCCTATCGACTGGATTATAATATTTAATTGGCGCGCCGCTAATCATGGCTAACGGCTGGCTCTCATCGCCTTCCCCCATACATAAAGCCGCGGCCGTAGCCAAACTGTCGGCAACATTAACCTTAGAAAATTTGAATGGTCGACCAAATAAATCAAATTGACCACCATAATCTTTAATTACAGAAAATCCAGCATAACTCAAAGCCACAGCAATAATAATCTTGATGGTGCTCATAATCTTTAATTATCCTAAGGCTGAAATAATTCTGCCGGCTGTAAATCAACGGCTTGCACTTCTGGAAATTGCCGAGCAACTGCTTCCAGCTGCTGCTTTAAAATCGACACTCGGCAAGACCCCCCGGAGGTCTTATTATAAGGATCGGACAATTTAATAATTAAATTGCCGTCACGCAACGCTAAATCAACTAAAGAAACGCCGGTTAACGGAAATTCACTAGCCAGGCCAGCCGCCCGGTCAGCTTCAGTTAATGGACTACTTAAAAATGCCTGGATGGTATCTTTAATCGGCGAGATTGACAGTGGCAGCTGACGATTAACTGCCACCAAGCCTGACTGACCACAACTAATATTGCCCTGTTCATCCAGGTCTTGAGCAGCATTATAATAATAAAACTTAACTGTCCGCTGCGATTCAGCAGTTACATCAGTTGCAGTAAAAAATTTGACCGGTATCTTAACCTCCGCATCATGTTCGGGGAGTCCAGATGGATTGTCCTTAAATAAAACAATAAAACCGGTACTGGTTGTCGGTTGAGAAAAATCAACTGTCGCCTTAAACGGGATAAAATCATTAGTCATCCAGTCGCTCTGCGCTTGAGCCGAAGCTAAACCTAAAACTTGGTTATGGGCATCAATTATTTTCACCGGAAAAGAGGCTTCAAAAAACCACTGGCCACGAGCTTGGCCGCTAATTATGACTGGACTATTTATTATTGATTCTGCCAAGGGACTCTCTAAAATAACCGGGCTATCGTTTGATAAACCGTCCGCCGGCAATTGATTGTCATGACTAACTGCTAATTGCCCGGACCCAGCCAGATAGATAGCCAAAATAACCGCCGCCGTTAATGACAGCAATATTAGACCAATAATAGCCCGCTTCATAGGATTAACTATTAAAACTCAGCATTCTTAGGCGTGCGTGGAAATGGAATAACATCGCGGATATTGGCCATGCCAGTTAAGTACATAATCGCCCGCTCAAAGCCCAAACCAAAACCGGCATGGTTGACTGAACCATATTTTCTGGTATCCAAATACCACCAATAATCCTCCAATTTCATGCCTAGTTCTTTAATCCGCGCTTCTAGCAAATCCAACCGCTCCTCTCTTTGACTGCCGCCGATAATCTCGCCAATACCAGGCACCAATAAATCCATGGCCGCCACTGTTCGGCCATCATCATTTTGCCGCATATAGAAAGCCTTGATGTCTTTGGGATAATCAGTAATAAAGACCGGTTGGCCAAAAATTTTTTCGGTAATATAGCGCTCGTGCTCAGTCTGCAGATCAATTCCCCAGGCCACTGGATAATTAAATTTTTCGCCACTCTCCAGTAATAAATCAATAGCCTGAGTATAAGTTAAACGGATAAAATCAGCCTCCAAGACTTTATGCAGCCGCTCTAATAATCCGTGGTCAATAAATTTATTAAAAAATTCCATTTCTTCTGGTAATTCGTTCAGCACGCGGTTGATTAAATATTTAATCATCTTCTCGGCCAAATCCATATCATCAGCCAAATCAGCAAAGGCCATTTCTGGTTCAATCATCCAAAACTCGCAAGCATGCCTGGTCGTATTAGAATTCTCAGCTCGAAAAGTCGGGCCAAAAGTATAGACTCGACTAAGTCCGGCGATTAATGTTTCCGCCTCTAATTGGCCGCTAACGGTCAAGCCCACTTTTTTACCAAAGAAGTCTTGACTGTAATCAACTTGGCCGTGGTCGTTCTTAGCTAGCGGCTTAGTCAAATCTAGGGTGGTCACCGTAAACATCTCGCCAGCCCCTTCGCAATCGCTACCGGAAATAATTGGCGTATGAACATAACTAAAACCTTGCTCTTGAAAAAATTGATGGATGGCATAGCTTAATACCGAACGTAAACGAAATATCGCTGAAAAAGTATTGCCCCGTGATCTCAGATGGGCGATTTCCCGCAAAAATTCAAAGCTATGCCCCTTCTTTTGGAGAGGATAATCAGCCGCCGCCTGATTAATAATAATCACCTCCTGAGCCGATAATTCAAAAGACTGACCAGCCGCCGGTGATTCAATCAACCGACCTCTGACTTCAATTGATGAGCCGATGCTGAGCTTTTCAACTTCTAAAAAATTAGGCAAATTATTATTAAAAACCACCTGCAGATTCTTGAAAAAACTGCCATCATTAATTTCAATAAAACCAACTCCTTTGGACACCCTTACCGTTCTGACCCAGCCGCCAACCTTAATTTCCTGGTTGATGTAAGTCGCTGTTTCACGATATAGGCCCTTAATCGCCGTTAATGACATAGGCTAACATTTAATGTAATAATATTTTAACTATACCGTAAATAAATCAGAAAAACAAATGACCCCCTATGCTTTCAGCGACAAGTTATTGTTAAAATAAAATATCCTGTTAAAATTTAATAAAACACTGCTATGAAAAATAATTTAAATAAATTCTTAATTCTAGTCGCTTGTTTATTAGTGGGAGCCTGTTTGCATACGGCCAATGCAGCTAAAGATAATGGCTACCGACCCAAACTAGGTGGTCGCTGGTTAATACAGGTCGAAGAACTGGGGCAGGCCTATTATGTTAATCCCACCGATCAATTAGCCTACCCCTTGGGGAAACTTAGCCAGACTCCTTGTCTAATAAAAACGTTGGCACTCGGTATTAATGAAACTGACTATTATAAATTCACGCAAACTAGAGCGCCGAGCCGCCTGTCTGGTCGCTTGCTTTTGCGAGCCCACGCTCAAGGGCAGGCTTATTATGTAGACCCAATTAGCCGCCGCCTTTATCCTATTAATAGCGTCAATGATGTTAGCCAACTACTAAAAACAGCTGGATTGGGTATTAACAATAATAATCTTAATAAAATCTTGGCTAAAAATAATAAATCGCTACAAATCAAAACTTGCCAGCAATACCACCAAAGCCAACAATCCAATCACAATTCAGCTAATGATAACCAACAAATACCGACCAATAACCAGCCGCTTTGTTTTGGCGCACGTGTTTATATTCATCCTCTAACCCAAGAAATCTGCTCACAATTAACCTGTAATGCCATAACCAGATCAACTCTAAAAAGCCAATGTTTAAAAGGCGTTTGTGGCGCCGAATGTTCGGATAACGAAACTAGAGCCTGTACTATAAACGGAAAAATCGGCAAACAAGGTTGTAACCCGTCATATTGCCAATTCTTTACCTCTTGTGGATTACCAGTACTATCGAACGGCCAAACGTCAAATCCGACCTGTTCCGGTGGGAGACTTGAACCGAATATTACTATTAGCGATGATCGCTCTAATGGGCTAGCGCCGAATTTTTGTTCTAACCAAACAATTACCTTTTCTACAGCTATAACTAACTGCCAACAACCCAGCTATCAATGGTTAATTAATGATGTTGTGCAAGATGGACATACTGATTCACAATATTCAACTACTGTCAATGAAAATGATATTGTTAAAGTAGTTTTAAATTGCGCCGATGATTGTTTAACAACAGCTACGGCTAGCGCTGAATTATTATTTAATACAGCAATTACCAGCCTAACTACCGCTAATTTACAATTAACCGAGACAGATGACGATGCGGTGCATTTATCCTGGGATAATACTCCCTGCGCTGAGATTTATGAAGTTTGGCGTGGCTATGAAAATAATACTAGCACCATGTCTCTAATAGCCACTACTTCAGAGACTAGTTTTGACGACCAAGATCTCTATCTAGCTAATGATTATTATTACGCCATAAAACCACTAAATAATCAGCTACTATTGGCTAGTAACTGGTCTGACATTGTTGCCTACCACCGTTGTCAAGAATCTGGCCAATTATGCTTAATACAAAAATACAAACAAAATTTTGATGATATGGGGACTGGATTGACACTGCCCGACCAATGGACAATAGCCACAAGCAATCTAGTGCGCACGATTAATAATTTCATCAACAGTAGTGCTAATATCAGTTATCTTGGCGGTAACCATTATGATGGCTTTGAATCAGCGAGTAATGGAACATATAATTTTGGGGCTGGCGATAAAGACTCCGCCAGTGATCGGTCAGTTGGAGGACTTTCTTCTAATACTGGTTCTAAAAGTGTTAATATTTATTATGCTTTAACTAATACTACTGGCAACCGTATCAACCGGATTAACGTTACTTACGCGGCTGAAAAATATAGGAACGGTAGTAATCCGGCCGCTTTCGCCTTGAAATTTTATTATTCATTTAACGGAGTTTATTGGTGGCCGGTGCCAGACTTAACTGCTCAATTTGACGGACCCGACGACGACAACTATGGCTTTACTCAGGCTCCAGGAGAAAGACAAGAATTATCTAGCAATATTGATCTAATCCAAGAATTAAACAATAACGAAACTCTATATCTAGCCTGGAATTACAGTGTCGCTAGCAATACTGCCGCCGGTAATGCCCGTGCTCTAGCTATTGACGACATCACGGTAAAAAGTTATATGGAAGTCGGACAAGAAATTGGTTACCAGCAAAATTTTGATGCTATTGGAACCAGCTCCACGGCTGTCTTACCTAGTAATTGGCAAACGGCTCGCGATAGTGCCTCCCCAAGAGTCATTAATACTAACGGTACTCTAGAAAACAAAACTGGACAAGTTGGCGGTAATAATCTGTCAAGCGGAGCAGCTAGCGGCGTCTATAATTTTGGAGCGGGAACATCAACGACCGCCGTTGATCGATCAATCGGCGGACTATCATCTAGTAGTAATAATAAAAGTATTAACTTCTATTATACTTTTACCAATAACAGCACTAACCCAATAACCGGCTTTGATGTTAGTTATGACGTAGAAAAATATAGGAACGGTAGCAATCCGGCCGGCTTTTCTATTAAGCTATTCTATTCCTATGATTTTACCAATTGGAATAATGCCGGGTTGGGCACTTCATTATTAGCCGACTCGGACAATATCGGCTTTACTCAAGCCCCAAGCACAACGACAAATATTGCTGGCAGAATTTCATTACCGACCGCACTAAGTCCAGGAGATCCATTATACTTTGCCTGGAACTATAGTGTCACCACGGGAACAAGCACTTCTAACGCACAAGCTCTGGGTATTGATAATGTTCGATTAAAGTGGTTCAATCAATAATATTAATCTGACCGCTGCAAAAATAGGCTGGCCAATCCGGTAGCAATCGGCATAGATAAAACAACACCGATACTACCAATAAGAGTCCGAACGATTTCGATACTAATTGTTTCCATATTAAACACACGAATCAAACTAATTTGACCAGCATTAACAATAAATAACAATAGAAGCGGCAGCGAAGTACTAGCGTAAGTCAAAAATAGTGTATTAATAATTGCCCCTAAATGAGCATTGCCAACTTTATAGGCCGAATTAAAAACTTGCCGAGCCGACAAAGCTGGGTTAAGTTTTTTAATCTGCTCCACAGCTTCAATCTGGCCAATAATAATATCGTCTAAAACACCAATCGTTCCAATAACAAATCCGGCCAACAAAAGACCACGAAAATTAATCGCCGTCGCGGTAGTGCCAATTAAAAAATTGCTTTCCTCTTGCGACATCCCACTAAGCCGAGTCAGAGTTGTAAAAATAACTGATAAAATTGCTGTTACCGTTAGAGATAATAAAACCGAAAAGATAGCGATATGTGACTTACGCCGAAAGCCCTCGGACAAATAAATAATGAAGGTTAAAATAATTACGCCACTAATTAAACTAATAACCAAAGGATTACCACCGGCCAAAATGCGTGGCAGCATTAATTTGATAATAATAAAAAAACTGATCAATAATCCGAGCAAAGCTCGCAACCCCTTGGACCGACCTATTAATAAAACGACTAAAACAAAAACAACGGTCAGCCAGATTAATGGTCCGCTGCGCACAAAATCAACTACATAATAAACTGTCTGACCAATATCGTTAACATAACTGTCAACGAAAACTTTGTCACCAATCTGGTAAACATTAGCATTGCCGACCTCAATATCGGAAACACCATAGTAAATTAGCTCTTGTCCCTTAAGCCGACCATCCAAAGCTCGCAAACGCAAATCTTGTTGCTCGAAAAATGTTCCGTCTTCACGGAGCTTGTTATCGGTATTAATTATTTCTATGACTTCAGCCTGAAAAGTGTCCGCTTGACCGGCCGGCTGCTCGGCCTGGGCTAAACTGCAACGGCCAAAGAAAAGTCCAATAAACAAAAATAAACAAAGGGCGACTTTTCCAAACTTAAACATATTAATATTGTTCTAATTTCTTAACCCACTCAGCCGGTAAACCATTTTCTTTAGCTCCAGGAATTACCCGATTATTCATATAGCTTCGCGAAGGCCGGCCACCGGATTGATCAGCTGGCTCAATATAAACTATCGCCGTAATTGTCTGTTGCCTAAGAGCAACCTGAACAGCCTGCCGGTTATACATCCGCGGATAACCTTCGTAGCGATCTAACGCTTTTAAACAATGCTGATCGATTTGCCAAGCAACTCCCCAAACCTGCTGACCAGCCTGCGGAATAATATTGGCATAACCGCGCTTATCAAAAGTTAATTCATAATCAGCTAAAAGTGCCGGACCAATTACCTTAGCGCCGGTTCCGCAGCGTCCGTTCATATTATCCAGACTCATATTGGAGCCGTAGGCAAAATAAAATTGCTTGCCGGGCTCCAGCTTTATTATACTGCTGGCGGATTGATTAATTATAAAACAATAAATCAACACGGCGGAGACAATCAACGCCAACGATATAACAACAATCAACAACCTATGTTTTATCAAGAACTTAAACATTAAAAAAATATTTAATACTTAAATTAATCATTCACAGGTGGCCTCATGACCTTTAATACTTGTTCTAAAACTTGTTTATTTGACCCCCTGTTAATTTCAAAATAATGATCAGCCTCGGCAGCTATTGGAACTTCAAACCGATGAGTTTGAATATTGGTTAAAAAATGATTAAAGCCTTGTATTTCCGCCTGATTACCCCCTAATCTCTGGTTATTATTAATCCTCTCAACTAAAACCTCATCGGCTATATTAAAATAAACCATAATGGTTGATCGGCCGCTCTCTTTAGCTAACCGACAAATTTCTTGGCGAAGCTGTTTCTTGGCATTAGAGGTAGTAAAGATAATTGGTAAATTGGTTGATAGTGCCGCCTTATAGATCTCAGCCACGACGGCCAATTTCAAATAATAACCACGAGTCGGCTGGTTACTGCCCTCTTCGTAATCAGCTTGATACAAATCAGAATAGGTTCTTTTTAAGAAATCAGCCACTTCATCAGAATCTAAAAGGCAACACGGGCCCAGCTGCTGAGCCAGTTCGCGGCCAAAAGTGGTCTTGCCGGAATGAGTCTTGCCGACAGTCATTAAAACGAAAGACATAGTAATCTATAAACAAGCTAACTTACTTAATTTTAATTATATTATCTCATTAATTTGCAGCAAAAGCAAAAATTACTATCTTGCTAAACCAGCTTATTTTGGCTATATTAAAATTATCAATCTTTAAATGACTTTAGCTATGAAAAAAATTTATTGCCTCCTGGCTGCCACCCTATTGTTAGCTGGCTGCGGACTGAAAAATCAAACAGTTTCAACCGAACAACAATTATCGACCGAAAAAACAGCCAAAGAAATTATTAATGACACTAATATCTCCACTATGAACACCGAAAACTCCATTAACAATCAAACTGACTTAGTTGGCCAATATAGCCAAGCTATCTTAAAAACTAATTTGGGTGATATCCAGATTAGTCTTTATGGCGCTGACTCGCCTAAGACAGTTAATAATTTTTTGAATTTGGCACAGCAAGGTTTTTATAACGGCACCAAATTTCATCGCGTCATTAAAGATTTTATGATTCAAGGCGGCGATCCCAATAGCAAATCTGATGATTGGTCCACTCACGGTACAGGCGGACCTGGCTATCGTTTTGCTGATGAATTTAACAATCATCTTTTGGTTCGCGGTAGCCTGGCTATGGCTAACGCCGGTCCGGATACCAATGGTTCCCAATTTTTTATTGTTACCGCTTCGGCCACTCCATGGTTGGATGGCCATCATACCAATTTTGGCCAAGTAACCGCTGGTATGGAGGTTGTCGATCAAATTGAAGCGGCTGAGGTTAACCAAAACGATCATCCGTTAGCAGATATTGTAATCAACTCAATTGAGCTAATTAAATAAATTGCAGAACGACGGCTCGTTACCAACCGCCACCACCACCGCCGCCACCACCACCACCCGATGAACCGCTGCCGTAACTCCCGCCGCTGCTCCAATTGGAACCGGATAAATTATGAATCGATTGAGAAATTTGCGTAATAGAATTATTAAGACTGTCGGCTAAATCATTAATATCAGCCAGATGAAAATTGCCGCCGACATACCAGGTCGCCACTGTCGTCTCAATTTTTTCCGGGCCATAAATATCGGCCATTTTTTTGACCCACTGCTTAGTTAAACCAAAAATAATAGCATAGGGCAACAGCTGGTCAAAAATATTTTCCTGCTCATAAAATTGCTGGCGATGTTTTTCCGCCGTCTCCATATAAAGCTTTAAACCCTTAATCTTTAACAGAGCATCCATCCCCTTGGGGTCTTTTTGTGGGAAGTGATGGCATAGAAAACAAACAAAATTATCCCCGCAATTGGACTAACAGCCATTAAGACAATCGCGGCTATTAGCAGAATATTCCGCCACTTAAAAGTAGCTTTCTCAAAATAACCATTCTCTTTTAACTCGTTGACTGCTTGGTGGTGCAAGTTGAAAACTTTAGTATAAAAATTACTGCTCAATTCTGACTTCTTGACGACCGTTGCGCCGTCTTTAAATAATTCGTTAAGCAAAGTTTTTTCTGAATTGCTTAATGAATTTTCTGCCTCGGGATTGTCTGTCAGTTTATAGAAAATATGATCTTTAATCTCTTCTTTAATCTTAATTACGCCCTTAACGGCTAAACTAATAATCAACGCGGTCATAAACTTATTAACCAAAAGACGATCTTGCCAAATTGTTCCGACCGCTAAAGGATCTAAATTATCCGGCGGACCATATTCAGCAATCACCGGCCGCTTATCTTTAGGGTTGCGACCATGCTTCAGATAAATAATTAAACCGGCAATCAGCGCTAAAAATGACAGTAGTAATAAATTAGCTATGGCAAAAAAAGCCAAATATTTAGAAATTATTTTTTCCACTATTGTTGTTTTTCCAACTAATTCAGCTGATTCATCGGGAATAAAAATATTTTGCGCAAAGCTCAAAGAAATGGTAATGCCGTTATTTTTAGGAATAGTTTTAGTTGATTCAAAAACCAAAATATTGTTTAGCCAACGATAATTAGCCAAGTCTTTATTTTTTTGGCCAACTTGACCAGTATAATAATCTATTACAACTGAATCAGCCTTAATCTCTGGCGGGAAGATAATCCAAGCGCTAAAATTATCAATGTCCATATCCCAAAAAGCGCCCAGAATATTCCAATAAAACTCATCAAAATTATCCTGTTGCCGAATAACATTGCTAACACGATACTTAATCTGATAATGATTTTCACCCTTAACCTCTTTGTGCGGATCACCAATTTTCCAAGTAACCGTCTGGTTAATTGAATCTTTAGTGGTTTGATACTTATAGGCTTGACCGTTTTGATCAGTAATGCTAATTAATTCAACCGGTGTCTTGACCGCTTGATCGTCTCGGCCGACCTTGGTCGGAACAATTCGATAAATACCATGCTTGCCGCGAGATTGGCCACAATCAGCTGTAATATACTCAGTGATGGTGGCCGAAGAATCCTTATTTAATTGAATATTAGTTTTAAAATCCTTAATATACCACCCATTAACCGACTGGCGCGCCAAAACTAAACTGGGCTGCAATAATAACCAGGCTATAATCGCATAAACTAATTTTTTCATCATAGCTGGTTTTATTATCTAACCTGATCAACTAAACCACCAATATAACGAGCTTCATAAATAGTCTTTCCATTATATTCTATGCGCTCTTGGCCAGAAAAATTATTAACCTCACCGCGATATTCATTGCTGTACCGATAATCACCATCAACTAATTCCAGCGGCCCGCGATATGGGTGATCCTTGGGAGGCAATGATAACGCTTTTTGTAAAACACTATAAACACTATTGATATCGCCGGCTTCTTCAGCGACAAAACCATAATAAACCATCATATAGACTGGCGCGCCTTGATAAAAAACCACTTCCCGACCGCCATAAGGCTCACCGCCAAAATAATTATCATGATATTTAAAATTGTCATCTTCAAAAACTAAAGTGGTTGATCCATCTTCTTCTTTGATTTTAATAGACTCATCACCGCTGGCGTAAGTTGACTGCTTGGCTTTCACTAAAAAGCAGCAAAGCTCATTGAGGTTAATCATATAATTATTATTTAATTAAACCAATTAATATATTTTATTTTTAGAAAAATTATTAATGGTCAATAATGTCCCCTCAAATAAATTATCTGGCAAATTGTTTAAATCAAACCATCGCCATTCCTCGCATTTATCTGGCTCCATCACAATCACTTCTCCGCCGTTATAAATACCCCTAACCCCTATATTCAAATAATGCTTCCCGTCACTTTGAAGATATCTTAACTCATCGGCCACTGAAATAATTTCAAATTTATCAATATCAAGGTTAGTTTCTTCTTTTGTCTCTCTTTTAGCAGTTTCAAATATCGTTTCACCCATTTCTAAATGACCACCGGGAAAAGACCACTCTCCCGAACCATGTGAGCCCTTTCTTAAACCTAGCAATACTAACCCCTCGGCATTTTGGATCATCACGCCAATACCGACTTTGGGGTATTTCTTGTCTTCAAAAGATATAATCTGGATTCCCTTGTCTTCAATTTCTTGACGACTCCACCATAAATCAGACAATTTAAATTTACGGACATAAGTCACTATTTTTTCTAACACCCGGCCGGTGAATCGCCGACTAACCGGATCAACTGATGTCCATTCCTCCAATACCAAAATGTCGCCCGGTTCCACTTCAAAATCATTAAGCCTTAATTCATACTTCTTCTTACCATCAACAATATCTTGAAAATAATCGGGTAAAACTTTTTTAATTATTCTTTGAGACATATTGATTGTAATATTATATTATCTGAGTGTCCAACCGCCATCAACGACAATGACCTGACCGGTTATATAGCTTGATAAATCAGATGCTAAAAAAACAACAGCACCAGCAATATCTTCCGCCTGTCCCATTCGAGCAAGTGGAATCATTGATATTGTCTGTTTTTTGATATTTTCATCTGGGTTATTGGCGCCAGGAGTTTCAATAGAGCCTGGCGCAACTGCGTTGACTCTAATTTTTCTATCAGCTACTTCTAACGCAAGAGCTCTAATCATGCTGTTTACCGCCCCCTTTGAAGCGCAATAATGAGTAAGGCTATTAAAGCCCACCAAAGATGCAATGGAAGAAATATTGATTATACTTCCTCCGTTGGACATTATTTCTAAAGATTTTTGAGAACATAAAAAAACACTCTTTAAATTTACCGACAATACCCTATCCCAATCATTCTCTGTTATTTCTGTAAAAGATTTAAATGGATAAATTCCGGCATTGTTTACTAAAATATCAAGTCCACCAAAAAATTCTTTGGTTTTATTAATCATATTGTCAACTTGATCTTTTTGTGAAACATCACATTTCACCGCTAATACTTTCACTCCCAGTAATGTGATTTCGGCTTCAACGTTTTTTAGCGCGGCATCATCAATATCGGAAATAACCACACTGCAACCTTGTTTTGCTAAAGCCAGCGCGATTCCTCTACCAATTCCTTTACTAGCCCCAGTCACTAGGGCAATTTTACTTTTTAATAACATAAATTTATGTTAATTTATTTATAAATTACTTTATTCATATCTATTTCCGTCCCCACTATAACATTTTTTCATAACTCCCCTAAATGACTCATTTAAATCAATACTTAAAGAGTTTGCCAGACAAATTACTATAAAAATAATATCTCCTAATTCATCTGACAATTCCCGTTTTTCTTCTTCTGATTTTTTCTGTTTGGGTCCATAAATATGATTTACTGCTCTAACTAACTCTCCTACTTCCTCCATGAGACGAGCAAGAATTTCGTGTAGGGGAAAACCCAATTTTATATTGTTTTACCCAATCATCTACTTGTTGTAATTGCCTTATATTTATTATTTTAATAAAACTGTTTAGTTTTTTAAATAGTTCAAAACTAAAAACACCATCTAAATCATCATAAATTCCTATTAAAAATGCAATGGGTAATTCTTCTTCACTATATTCTAATTTTGGCAAAAAGTAAAACAAAAAGACGTCTTAATAAATAAACGTCTTTCGATTTAATATATGATTCTCGACGCAACTCGGTCACTCAAAACATACATCTTGGCTCCGCGAATCGGTCTTGAACCCACCAACTAGCGACTTATAGGGGGTTTTAAAGATTTTTCTAAAGATAAAATAACGGGAGTCGGACGGACTTTTAAAGATAAAAGGGGGGCCTATAAAAAGAGAGAGAGATTAAAATTTGGGGTAAAATAAAACGTATTATTAGATATATTGACAAATTCTGTCATAAATGCTATAAAAAACAATCGCACCTAAAAATACAAACAGGGAGGCTATTATGGCCAACATTTTAGTGGTCCACGGGCATCAAAACCAAGGTTGGAATCTTAGTTATGATGCCGAAGCTCGTTGCCGTAAGGCAATAGAGCTAATTCGATCGGACCAACCGTTTGATCGAATTATTTGTTCGGGAGGTCTATTCTCTCCTGAACAACAAGGCGTAACCATCGCTGCGGCGATGGCTCAACGCATTAGAGAGGAAATAGTCAATATAGATATTGAAGAGGAAGGCGAAAGTCTAACCACCATTGATAACTGCGAAAAAGTTATTCAAATGGTCGGCAAAGACAATAACTTTTTCGTGATATCCTCCGACTATCACGCCCTCCGCACAATGGTCATCTGGGACTTGGCTGGCAAAAAAATCAAATTCGTGTCAGCCCTCGGCCGAAAAACTGTCAAAAAATATATAGTAGAAGTGATCGGCATAGCCGTCGCTATCTGCTGGGGTTTGGGCTTGAAGTGGCCGGAAATGTATTTCCGGCAAAAAGCTCGTCAAGCCTAACCCCCCAACAAAAAAACTATAAGCCCGATGAAAAATCATTCCGGGCTTTTATTTTTGCTTGTTTAAAAAATTTGTAATTATTAACAACCCTCTTATTTGTAGAGATCGAAACATCATCTAACGAAAACCTCTTTAGCGGAACCAATCCTCTTCCAGTATATTCCAGTGTTCTATACAAATAACCGAGCAATGATCCAGTATAACGAAATCGGCGAATACAGATATCAATATATTTATCTATCAAATTATCATAACCATTCCAAACAGACAAATACTTGTGGCATTCAATCTATCTATAATTAATGCTTTTCCACATATCTGACATGTATGTTTTTGTGGGGTGAACAGCAACTGCAATCCTTGTATAACAACCAGGCTCTATTTTAAAACCGCGCTTTTTACACTGAGCATCCCACCATTTTCTTCTTAACAGGCCATTATCAGTTTTCCCAGTAACCACCCATTTCGCGTCACCATTAGTAGAACGATCAAAAAACCCACTTATAGTTGGGGCACTCAACGATAAACTTGGTATATTTTCTAAAATTCAGGAGCCAAAACCTGGAAGAATCTTCTGATATATAATTTAAAACAAGTTATGTTAACTTTATCTTTATTTTTTAGCTAAGAATCAAAGCAAAAAACATCCCTTTAGGGATGCTTTTTGCTCAAAACACTAATTTTGAAGAAACCGGACGTGTGTCGATCTTAAACACCAAAATATTGTTGGCTCCGAATTGTAAACAATGTTAGAACAATAATTGAACGACAAACTGGGTATATTTATATCCCAGATTTGAGAGAATACACTAACACATAAACCTCCCTACCCTGCTACTCACTATTTCCATTATAATATCTTATGGTTTTTTAACCAGATTTTCAACGAAATCTTTAGCTTCTTGAAGTTTTTGTTTGCTTTCCTCTCGTAGTTCCAAAAAGGACTTCATTTTTTGAGAAATAGCATTTTGAGTTTTTTTATCTACAATCGGAATTTCTATATTAAGAAGTTTTTGCATATTTAAATGCTTAATAACCGAACCAGTGCTCATTTTTACAAACTTTCTGTTAAAAACTGGGTGCGATAAAAGTGCCATCAAAAAATCAATGTCAAAATTTTTATTTTTAAGGTTCAACCTAACAATTCCGCTACTTATTATCATTTTTTCGTCTTTCTGAATTTTTGCAATTAGACCGATTGTGGCATCTTTTGAAAAAAGCAGTTCACCCATTCGGGGCTGATATTTTTCTTTCAGTTCTTCAAACAATGTTTCGTTGATATACTTTGAGCTATCGCCAAGTTTTATTTCTAAATCTCCCAAATCGCTGACCCGAATAAATGGAATTTCTCCCTTGTCTTTATACATTGCAGAGCCAACCTCAATTCCTTTCTGGCAATCAAAAATCTCCCCAAATTTAATGGTTTTAAATCCTTTGAAATCTCCATATTTTTCCTTTTGCCAAAAATTAGGTTCAAGTGTTTTTATAATGTCAATTTCATCGCTTTGCCGCCAAAAACTATTTGGACTTTCTTTTTGAACGCCCGATGATTTGAATACTCTCCATTTTTCCAACACTTCTGGGACATCACTTTCCAAAGCACCTTTCATTTCAACCAAAGCAGGGTCTTGCTTTGTTTTATTTCCTTTACGGTCGGTAAGATATGTAATAACCCGTTTCTCGTCATCAATCACTTCGCCTTTTTCATTTCGTTTATAAATTCTTCTACCTCTGATGTCGTAGCCAATTTCTTGTAAATTAGCGAAAAAAATCGGGTAGCGTTCTGGCAATTTTCCTTTTGGTTTTTTCAAAAAAAGAATACTTGACTTCACACCAGCTCCAAATGGCACAAATGTTTCCTGCGGTAAACTAATTACCGCTACAATCTGGGCTTTATTCTTTAGCCACGCTCTCACAAATTCGGTGTTCTGGTTAGTTAAATCGCCATCAGGCAGGACTATTCCCATACGCCCGCCCTTTTTGAGTAAAGAAAGGCAACGCTCAATAAATAAAATATCGGGCACTTGTCCGCCACCCTTTTTACCAGCCAAAAGTTTTTCTTTTTGAAACTTACCTGTCTTTTTATTTTTTTTCCACGCATAACCAAAATCATATTCAGATAAGATATTCTGGTCTTGCACTTTTCCTTTTGAGCCAAATGGTGGATTGGTCATTATGATATCGGCACATTCTGGAGTAATTGTGCCTCTCGTATTTCTTACGAGCTCATCAAACGGGATAAGTGAATTAGAAGTCCAAATACCAGTATGCCCGTCATCAACCATCACCATATACATCTTGGCAACCTTTGTAAGATCATTATCAAAATCAACGCCTTTAATATGAGAGTTGGCGTACTCTTTAATTTGTCCTCTCAAAATTTCTCTTTGGTCTGGCGTCAAATCAACATCATTTAGGGGGTTGCCTTTCTCGTCAATCCAGCCTCTTTGTTTTTTAATAAAATCTCGGTAGTGGTTAATTGTAAAAACTAAAAAGCCAGATGAACCGCAGGCAGGGTCTAACACCACCTCATCTGGTTCTGGCTCTAACATTTCCACAATAAGTTTTTTTATTGGGTCAGGGGTAAAAAATTGCCCAGCGTCCCCTCTAAATTGACCGCTAATAAATGCTTGAAACGCCTCGCCTTTAGCGTCAGTATTCAGGATGGCTACATTTTCAAATTCACTAACAACATTGGCGATTTGTCTTATGGGTATCTCTATTTTTTCTGTGCCGTCAAAAATATCATTAAATTCTGGACGGCTTTTTGCTTGCTCAAACAAATCAAAAATTCTTTTTTGAAACGCCTTACTCGTGCCCTTATCTCTTATTTCGTCCCACTCTCGGTCATAGATAACAAATTCGCACTCTGGATTATAACTTTTTTCATCTTGAATTTTTGCAAACAAAAGATAAATTACTTGGTAAAAAACCTTTGTTTTATTTCCAGCCTTATAATTGGCGTATATGTCATTATGTATGCGGTCAAACTTTGATTGAAGATTGCTTGCTGGGCGAAGGTCTTTTTTAAGTATCTTTTTATCGCCATATTCTCGCCCGTATTTAGGTAGGTATCCTTTTTCCTCGTAACGGTCTGGCTCTTTAAGTCGTTTCCAGTATTTGAATTCTGTGCCGTTTGTCCAGACGCCAATTTGAGCGGTAGTAGCATTGATGTAGCTTTTGAGTTGCTTTTCGCCGTCTGGGAATTTAATGTCTGGCTCTTTGCACTCAACAATAATATAATGATTTTCTCGTTTCTCTTTGTCTTTTTCGGAGTGATAGATAACTATATCAGCTTTTTTAGTTTCGTCTCTGCCAAGTTGAATTGGCACCTCAACATCAATAAGCTCTTTTGGATAGCCATATTCCTCAACAAGGCGGCGGACATACTCCTGCCTAACTTTTTCTTCGGGCGTCTCAACAATTTCAATGCCACGAATGTAGCAAATTATTTTGTTTGTCATAGTGTGGTTGGGATTTAGTGCTCGTGGAAACAGAAAGTTCCCCACGAGCGGCGGTCTTGCGACCACCCAGTAGTATTCCTACTACTGACCCAACCACAAGTGCTCAATGAGGAACTTACCATCGTGGTTGGGAATTTTATTACCACTACTTAAAATAAGTGTTGGGCAATTACTAAATTGTAAAAAACCTTTATATCATCTTTTCTTTTGGTTCAATAATTTCAAAATATCCTCTTTGCGATAACGCCTGTCTTTTCTCTCACCAAAACGGACAGCAACTAAAATGCCCTTCCTGTCCCATTGCCGTAAAGTGTTGGGATGGCATTTCAAAACATCAGACGCTTCCTGAAGTGTGAGCAATTCGGGTATTTCTCTATTGTTTTCGGTGCTTTTTATCATTGACTCATTACTTAACATTTGATACTATTATTATACAGCAGAGAAAAAATATCTGCAACATTAAATGACAATTACCAGAAATTATATGACCCCAGAGGCAAAAATTTGGATAATTCTAAACAAGATTAATGATGCAATCGCTATTGCTCCAAGCGGTGAGCCAGTTTTTATTGATATTAAAGACTTAAAGAAGAAAATACCAAGAGAAGAACAAGAGCAGATTTTTACAAAACTGGCAAAGGATAACCAATTATTTAAAATCCAGAAAAAACCAGATTATAAAAGTAATTTTCGCTATCAGCTCCAAATAACGGATGCTGATTTATTTCGTGCGGCTCTTAATAACGCCCACATTAAGCATTTTGGAAGTATAGAAATGCTTACAGACGATAATTTCTTCTCCGTAGTTGATGTATCGGCAGATATAATGAACCAATTACAAATGACGATGACAAATAGGGCAACAATTCCGCTACTTCCCTCTGTTGTGCGTTTTCCATCCCTTATGCCCGCTGATGGTATCAATCTTAGGGACAATTACTGCGATTACCGCTGTAAGGCAGTTAGATACCTAAAAGACAATAAACATATTGAGGATTTTGTATTAAATCGTGATTCTCACAGATGGGATCAGACAATCACCATAACGATAGATAGAACTAAATTTACTAAATTTTACGGGCGACTGATGGATGTTTATAAAAAGCGAGTGAGATTTCCAAATAAAGAAACAGAAAATAAAACGGCCGCCACAATCCCGCAATCTCCCTTAAAGGCTGGCGGACAAAACCCATATCAATCTTTTATAGATGTTATTGATGTGCTCTTAAACAAGATTGAAATTACTCCCAAAAACCGACTAACAGAAAACCAAATTCAAATCCATATGTCTGAAACTTCTTTGCCACAGAACGCTTTGGGCGTGAAAGAGTTGGCTCAAATACTAAACACCATAAAACAATCAGGCTCTTTCACTCGTGCAGAGCAAGCAGATAAAGTAGTAGCTTCTGACATAACTCTCCCAACGGGGAATGTAGACCAGCAAGATGCTTTATTTACAATCACCGAACCGAATAAAGATTTATTACTAAAAGAAAGAGAAAAATGGGTGGCAGCGGGCGGTGGTGAGGGGCAATCATCAATACATAAAATTGAGATTGTGCATGGCAAAATAGAAATTGATGGATTACAAGAAGAATTAAATAAAATAGCAGCAGCAAAAAAAGATGATGACAGGCCGAAATTTCCTCATAGGCTACCAGCAGGAACAAAATGGGAAGACATGACAATTAAATTCGTAGATGACGAAAATGTCTATGTCCAAATAAAACAATTTAAGGAGCATGTTAGCTACAAGGATATGGGTTTTGTTGGTAGAGGCAAAAATCCCGATCCAAGCGAAGCGTGGGTATTTTTGAGGATATTAGCACAGGTCGGTGGTGAACTGACAATCAAAGACGCCCAAGCAAGAGATAAATATAAAAAACAAAAAGAATTATTAGTAAAAACACTTCAAAACTACTTCTCACTTGATTATGACCCTTTCTACCCCTATCGTTCATCAACAGAAAAAAGCGGCAATTCTTATAAAATTAAAATTACTCTAATACCGTCAGACAAACAAGGACAAGCTAATGCCAATAAAAACAATAATGATGATTTAGGAATAGAAGAAGAATATAAAAGGCAAGCTCCACAAGTCTATAGCGAATACCAGTAGCGAAATTAACTTTTAGCTTTTAATAAATCTCCTACGAAAAACTCCCTACAAATGGGGAGTTTTTTGATTTTCTGCGACAGAGCGTGAAATTCGCCATCTATTAGTAGAGGATCGCAAACAAATTATTAACTTAACCAAAAATTATATGACCAAAAAATTACAAAAAGGTCAGCCAAAGGAATATCAATACATTCCTTTAAACGACCAGACAAACTATTTTTACACCTTTGATTTGGGGTGTTCAGCCGCATTGATAAGTGTGGATTTTGAGCTTGTCTCGTTAGACAAAGCCAATCCACGAAAAGCCCAGTTCATCTTTCGCCGAGAAGTCGGCATTGAAAAGGTCGTTGATGACTACTGGGCAGATCGCTTGGAAGTTAAGGCACGGGCGTTCTTTGATAATGTAAAAATGTTAAAGAACCGAATTTACTCGGAATAAACCTATGCTGTCGGATGAGCAGATAACAAAATATCAAACGCTTTACAAAAACCGCTTTGGCAAAGAAATTAGCCGAGAGGAAGCGTATGATCAAGGTGCAAAACTCATCCGATTAGTTGAGTTAATTTACAAACCAATGACCGAAGCCACATACCAGAAACTGCAGGAACGCCGCCGACAAACTGGCGACTTAAAAACCTAACAAAACTTAACATTAAAATTATGCAAAAATTACAAACCATTACCATTAAAGAATACCTGACCCGCAAAGGCGTTTCTTTCAAAGAGCAAAACGGAGAATTGATAACCCATTGCCTCTTTAACGACTGCGACAAAGACAGCCGAACCGACGAAGCCCACTTATATTTTAATATGGAAAATGGACAATACGAGTGCAAGAAATGCGGCAAAAAAGGCAACATCATAACACTTGCCAAGCACTTCGGAGACAGTCTGAACGAGATTATCTTAAATCCACGAATTTCCACGAAAAAATCAAGTGGCACGAAATTTGACGCAGAGTTGGTAAAGGCCTGCCATTTAGCACTTCCTACCAATATCCGTCAGTATTTGAACGCCAGAGGCATTTCTGATGCCGTTATAGACGCTCACGAGCTCGGCTGGGGCAAGTTCTATGGCAGGTGGTGGATTACCATACCCATAAAGGATATTTACGGGTCTTTTCAGTTTTTCAAACTACGCCAAGACCCGAACGCTGGAAACGACAAAATAACCTATCCCAAAGGAGTTGAAGCTCAAATCTACGGCTGGGAAATGCTAACAAATGCTAACAATCAACTCTTTATTTGCGAGGGCGAACTGGACAGGTTAGCTCTGCTTTCAAAAGGCATTGACGCTATCACTTCAACGCACGGAGCAATGACCTTCAAGCAGGAGTGGAGCGAAAAAATAGGAAAAAATAAGAAAATTTACATCTGCTATGACAACGATGAGGCGGGTAGAAAAGGAGCGGAAAGAGTCGCAAAAATGGTGGAAAATGGTGGAAACGCAACTTTCATTGTTTCTCTGCCGAAAGAAGTCGGCGAAGGCGGAGACATCACCGATTATCTAATAAAGCTCAATGGTAATTCCAATGACTTATTTAGTAAATACGCCAAACCATACCCAGAGAAAATTGATGTTTCTCAATTTCAACCGCTCTCCGCTAATGACTTGATTAAGATACTTGGCCTGACAATAAAACAAGACGAGGAAAACAAAATCGTAACCTTTCTTTGCGAACTGTCGGCTTATACCGACAACGCTCAATTCAACATCAGCTATAATGCTCCGTCTTCCACTGGCAAAAGCTACATCCCGACAGAGATTGCCCGATTATTCCCAGAAGAAGATGTGCTGGAGTTGGCCTATTGTAGCCCTACGGCGTTTTTCCACGATGTCGGCGAATGGGACAAAAAGATGAAAGAATACATCGTAGACTTATCCCGCAAAATCCTGATTTTTCTTGACCAACCACATACCCAACTTTTAGAAAGGTTGAGACCTTTATTGTCTCACGATAAAAAAGAAATCAATGTAAAGATAACCGACAAAAGCCAGAAATTCGGGTTGAAAACAAAGAATGTTTTACTCAAAGGATACCCTGCGGTGATTTTTTGCACCGCAGGGCTGACGATTGATGAACAAGAAGCAACGAGGTTTTTACTTTTAAGTCCAGAAGTCAACCACGAAAAAATAAGGCAAGGGATTTTGGAAAGTATTAGAAAAGAGGCCGACAATGAAAGCTATAAAAACTGGCTTGAAGAAAATTCCGAACGCAAACTGCTTAAAGAGAGAATACGGGCAATCAAGCTGGAAAATATCCAAGAGATAAAAATTGCCAATTATGAACAAGTCGTTGAGCGTTTTTTGAGTGAAAATAAAGTACTCAAGCCTCGCCATCAGCGGGACATTAAACGCCTGACTTCGCTTATTAAATCCTTCGCTCTCGTCAATCTCTGGTGGCGGGAACGGAAAGGGTCAACCATAACCGCCAACGAAAAGGATATTGAGCAAGCGTTTGTGATTTGGGACATCATATCCGTTAGCCAAGAATTTAATCTGCCGCCTTATATTTACAATCTATATCAAGAAGTAATTTTGAAAGTGTGGAATGAGAAAAACAGCAACCGAAACGAAGGGTTTATTGAAGCAACAGGATTGCTCGGATTATCACGACAAGAAATACTACAAAAGCATTTTGAGGTTTACGGCCGAATGCTGGACACGTACCAGCTCCGCCAACAAATACTGCCAATGCTGGAAACGGCAGGGCTTATCGTACAGGAAGCAGACCAGAACGACAAACGCAAGATGTTGATTTACCCCACTACACTATCCACTAAATATCCAGCTCAAAAGAATAGTGAAAATGAGGGTGGGGTAAAAATTGAGGAGATAAATAATAGTGAAACGAGCGGTGGGGATACTTCAGAAATGAAAATTTTCTGACACTATAAAAAACCGTATGCCCGATAAACAAAAACAGGTAATTAAATTAAAAACTATGAGCGAAACATCACAAAAACAAATTGAGGCAAACCGCCAGAATGCCAAGCTCGGAGGGGTTAAAACCGAAGAAGGCAAGGTGGTAAACAAATACAATGCCTTAAAGCACGGGGTTTTAAGCAAAGATGTGTTACCTAAAGGCGAAGACGAAAAAAGTCTTGAAGAATTGGACAAGCACTTGCGAGCCGAGATAAAACCAGTGAAAAAAGTTGAGATGTTATTTACGGACAGAATTATCTCAAATGTTTGGCATTTAAGGCGAATGTTGGGGTTAAGCGAACAACGATGGAATGGCGTAAGGAGCTGGAACTTTACGACACTTTTGACTTGGATTATTCCTCAAGGGAGCAAACAGCACGGAAAGCTATTCGGAAAATATCTGATTTTATCCGAAGAAGAGTAAGGTCTAAAAGTCGTTAATTTAAGCGGAAAATTGATTTTAATTTCAAAAAATCAACCACACCAATCCTTAATGATTTCGGAAAAAATTTGAAATAAATATGGGCAGATGGAGCTATTCAAACAAAACAGAAGCTGACCACTTAGAGAAAGTTGAGATGTGGTGGCTCAAAAAATATGGGTATCTAAACGGCTGGAAGTCGGGCGGAATTGAGTGGACTATTGGCTCTGGAGACAAGCATAGTATCGGGATTGAGGTTTCGGTAATGGACGAAAAATATGTGCGGTTTCATTACACGCAAACTGACTATAACGGAGAAAAGAAGGATTTTGATTATAAAGTCCCGCTCACTACCACTGCCTGCAATTACGGTGGAGTAAGGTACTGGTTTATCTGTCCGCTCTCAAAAAACGGAGTTTATTGTGGGAGGCGGGTCGGAGTGCTTTATAAGGGTGGTGATTACTTCGGCTGTCGGCATTGCTACGATTTAACTTACAGCTCAAAAAAAGAAAACAAAAGTTATAAGTATTATCCACTATTTAATACTTTGACGCTTGAAAAGAAAATTGAGGACTTGGAAGCTACAATCAAACACCGAACTTATGCGGGCAAAATAACCAAAAAACAACGAAAACTCAATAGAACTTATGAGCAATTTATATCCACCGCCACTTCACTTAAAAAAATAGATGGTGTATAATGTGAATGTTGACCCAGTACGAAACAATCCGTGAGTTTTTTAATAGGCTCCTGCCCTTAAAGGGACGGCCTGTCAGAAGCCTATCCTCACGGAAAAGCAACTGGGTCAACCAGACCGTCCCTTTAAGTTTTTATGAACCAACCAATAAATAAAATTAAATACTTCATCTACGCCAGAAAATCATCGGAGAGCGAAGACCGACAAGTGCAATCCATTGATGACCAAGTAAATCGGCTTAAGAAGCTCGCCAATGATTTGAATTTGGATATTAAGAAAACCTACACCGAAGCCAAATCCGCAAAGAAGCCAGATAACCGTCCTATCTTTGACGAAATGATACAGCGGATTGAAAATGGCGAAGCGGAAGGAATTTTATGCTGGCAAATAAACCGCCTCTCCCGTAATCCGATTGACAGCGGGAAATTAAGCTGGCTTTTACAAAGAGGCGTTTTAAAATCAATCCAGACCATAGACCGCCAATATCTCCCAGAAGACAATGTGTTGCTATTTAGTGTTGAAAGCGGCGTGGCTAATCAATACATCTTGGACTTAAGCAAAAACACCAAGCGAGGTATGCTCTCAAAACTGGAGAAGGGTTGGCAGACAGGTGTGGCACCGCTTGGCTATCTTAATGATAAAGAAAATAAAATCATCATCACTGACCCAGAGCGGTTTAATCTCGTCCGCAAAATGTGGGATTTAATGCTTACGGGAAATTACACGCCACCGAAAATTTTGGATATAGCAAACAACGAATGGGGTTTTAGAACACGGAAATTTAAGCGGATAGGTGATTGCCCATTGTCCCGAAGCGGTATCTATAAAATTTTTACCAGCTTATTTTATGCTGGGATAATTGAAAACAATGGCGTGCAATACGAAGGTAAGCATGAAAGAATGATTACGCTTGAAGAATATGACCGAGTGCAAATGCTTTTAGGTAGAAAGGGCAAGCCGAGACCAAAGACGCATGAGTTCGCCTTTACTGGCTCAATTCGGTGCGGTGTATGCGGCTGTCTCTATACGGCCGAGACAAAAAAGAAAATTATCAAGAAAACTGGAGAGCTAAAGGAATATACTTATTATCACTGTACAAAGAAAAGCACAAAAATTAAATGCAATCAAAGAAAAAATATTTCAGCTGAAGACTTGGATACGATGATTGAAAAAGAAATTGAAAAATATACTATTTTGCCAGAATTTTTACAATGGGCACTGGAAGGATTAAATAAAAATAACGACAAAGAAATTGAAGACAGAACCAAGATTTACGAAATGCAACATAAAAATTTAGTTGAAACACAAAAAGAGCTAGACGAGCTGACTAAAATGAGATACCGCCAGCTCATTGATGATGAAACATTTATCAAAGAGAAAAACGAGCTTCAAATAAAAATTGCCCAGATGAAAGAAAACTTGAGGCAAACCGAAACAAGAGCTGAAAAATGGCTTGAGCTGACTGAGAAAACTTTTACTTTTGCTACCTATGCACGAACTGCTTTTATAAAGGCCAATAATATGGGCAAAGCAGGGTTAGAACTGAAAAAAGAAATTTTACTAGCTCTCGGAAAAACGCCGATGATTAAAGACGGAAAGCTCTATATTGAACCAAATGAATGGCTCGTTCCAATCAAAAATAACTACCCTGCATTAGAGGCTGAATATCAAGGGTTAGAACCAATAGAAACGCCGATAAATAAAACACAAACAGAGGCTTCAACCTCTGTTCGTACACGCTGGCTCCCGGGGT
>ERZ795049.1520-NODE-1520-length-30160-cov-8.769673_pt1 | contig 30160 bp, 31 predicted proteins | sample MGYA00375133_ERZ795049 | MGnify/ENA primary metagenome ERZ795049 (study PRJEB30178, sample SAMN05720147) | activated sludge metagenome | isolation source: anaerobic digester from wastewater treatment plant | place: Japan | collected 2015-04-20 ... | reverse complement strand
CCTTTGGTTCTAATGCTAAAAGAATCTTATCTAGTTTTTCTGTAATACTATCCAACTTCTCTATTAAAGCTATATTATCTCCACCCTTTTGTCCTTTACCACCCTTTGTTTCAAAACATCTACTACAGTAAATAGGTTTGTCAGGAGATGGACTAAATGGAACTTCACATGTTTCTCCACACTCATCACAAACTGCTTTGTACATAGTTGGCTTTTCATTTCTTCTCACAAAATCTCTGCTATTACCCCTGTCAAAAGATCTTCTTCCTCTTCCATCATCTCTACTGTCTCTACTAGGTCCACCCTTTTTCTCAAAACACTGACTACAGTATATTGGTTTGTTTCCAGTTGGTCTAAATGGGACCTTACAATCCTTACCACACTCATCGCAGACAGCATCAAACATCTCTGGTTTGTCTTCTCTTCTGCCACTGAAATTACTTCTTCCTTGATTAAATCTTCCCATTTTTTTATTGCTTACAATCTTAATATACTAGCATCATAGCTTTTTAACGGAAGGATAGCAATGAAGGGAGAATTACTCAACAAAGATACACTTCTCTTCCAAAGGCTTACGAGGTGGTTTGTTTGTTGTTAAAGATGCATATCCAAGAGGAATAATTAGGCGAGGTTCCCAATTGTTGTCAAACTTAACCCCGTGTTTTGTAAGAATTTTCTTTAACTCCTCTTTGATGTACAGAGGGGAACACACCCACCCAGAAGATATTCCCATTGACTGAGCTTGAAGCATCATGGAGTAGGCGGCGTTAGCAACCCCCTGTTCCTCCTTGATATTCAGATTCTTAGATTCCACTTCAGATTCACGATATTCAGGATCTGAATCCCTAAACACAAGTATTGCTGCAGAAGCCTTTGATATAGAAATATCGTTGGAGCCTGTATCTCCTTTCTCGACTCTCTTAAATTCTTCCGGTGAGAGATTTGAGAATTGTTTCTCTCTTCCCGTTATTGCGGCTGTAGAAATTTCCTCTAGGCATTTTTTGTTTAGTATGGTGACAAAGAAGTAGGGTTGTCTGTTTTTCGCAGACGGAGCTGCTTGCCCAGCTTCCAAAATTAGAGTTAGGTCTCCTTTGGAAATTGTTTTTGCACTGTCAAAAACCCTACAACATGTTCTCTCGAAAATCTCTTTCATTCTATTTATCACAAGCCATTAAGGTACACGTTACTTCTCCATTCATACACCCACACATATTGCATCCATCGCTAGATTGAAAACTCTCACCCTCCTTGTATGTATTACCCTCGAATGTGCATGTCTTTGCAGCACATGCTTTTTCTGTACAAACGGTTTTACCGTCATTGCAGAAACATGTGTTACAACCATCTGTGGAGTCGTAAATCTCGCCGTCTGCATATGCCCAACCATTGTATTCACATCTTAGAGGTTCTTTAGATACCTGGTTAGTATAGATAAGGAAACTAATTAAACCAATTACGATTGTTCCAAGGGTGATACTTAAACCAAGGAGAAAGGGATTGTCTTTGTTTTTGTCTGCCATGTCGAAAAGTATATATTATTTTACAACTTCAACGCCATTGCGATGTAATACCCAGCTACCGAGGTAACTGTGGATATGGATGTCCCCCAGATTAGGTCAATTATTGTTACAGAAACAGGCCAATTTTTTAAAGTGGCAAGGTTTGTAAGATCGTAAGTGGAGTATGTAAGGAACCCAAACAGCGCTCCAAGCATTACTGTTTTCCAAATATTCTGTGCTTCATATCCTGGCAATACCGCAAAGATTATTACACCAACTATAAATACAAGGTAGAAGATTAAGGCTGGGAAGAGCTTAGGATTCTCAGCGAGGAGATGGCCAATTTTAGTAGCGTAGATATTTTTTGCAATGAAGTTAAGCCATATGAAGTCGATGGCCAAGAAGACTACAAAGGTTATTATGTAAAGGTATATATATTTCATATTTCTTTTTAGTTATTTTATGTATATATTGTAGCATGTCTCTAAAGGAATTTTTGAAAAAAAACATAAGAACCATTCTCTTAATCCTGATAGGCATTGCAATCGTTTTGGTAAATTTCTTTGTATACCGTTTTGCAATGGATATGATTATTGTTGTCCTTATCCTCCTGGCTATCATATTTAAGAAACAGAATGAATTTTTTAAAGAATGGAGTATTCCAATTGCGCTTTTTTACCTGTACGAATTTTTAAGAGGTAGGGCATATGACATTGCGCAGTGGTTAAACAGACCTCTTTACAACGAAATTTTAGTAACTACAGAAAAAAAACTGTTTGCCATAGGGGGAGACATTCCTACTGTGTTTCTTCAGTATTCATTGTCGAATGCTCCAAGCGGGAATTTTCTACCAAACTGGTATGACTATGTACTCTTCTTCTTCTACATGTCTTTCTTCTGGTTCTGGTTAGTAGCTGGATTTGTAATATGGCGAAAGAGTAGGGACGTGTTTATGAGGTATATATATGGATTGGTGGGCTTTTCTCTTTTTGATACTTTGATATATATACTTTTCCCATCTGCTCCTCCTTGGTATGCAGCACAGGTAGGACTGCTTCCTCCGCTTCAGAGGATAATGCTTGTCCACGATTACTTTGCTTCAAAGTATGTTAATTTAGTTAGTACATATGGTAATAATGATTTTGCCGCCTGGCCTTCACACCATGCTGCATGGTCATTTTATGCAAGTATTTTTCTGATAGGGGTGTTTGGCAAGAAGATGTTGCCATCCTTAATTGTTCCTTTGGTAATCGTTTTTGCTACTTGGTATGGTGCAGAGCATTATGTCATAGATTCGCTAGCAGGATTCGCAATTGCGGGATTTACATACTGGATTGTAATGAGAATAGGGAAGAAAAGGGGCTAATTTTTTTTCTTGTCTAGTTTTTCAACTTTAAGAATTTTTACACCAAAGTAAACAACAAGCGCTATTACTAGGAAGTCGATTGTTGTACTAATGAAGTTCCCCCACATTAGTTGAGATTGTCCAATTTGTATATATGCTTCATTTAAATCTCCAAATCTACCGAGCAGAAGGCCAATTAATGGGTTGATTAAATCAGTAACGATTGAGGATACGACTTTCGATACAGCGCCACCTAATATGAAGCCGACGGCTAAACCTACAACTCCCTGCTCACGAATAAAATTTAGGAAATTTTTCATAAATTAAAGATATATTAAATTATTAACTAATCTAAACCAAGGGGTACGAATTTAAATTCGTCCATTACATATGCCCCAGAAGTGTCTTCGTTTTTTGTAAATACAACTGAATTTTCGCCTTGGTTTAAGCCAGCATATCCCACTTCGTACCATTTCCACCCTTTTGTATCTTCCGAGAAGTGTTGGTAGAGAAGTGTTTTCGATCCGTTAACTACTACAGTTGCATCTCTTGTATTGCTTGAATGCACTCCATCGTCAGAAAGTTTTACCCAAAGGGTATAATCTCCAGCCTTGTCGGAATTTACAATATATGTCGCGGAGGCTCCTTTCTCTGCAAGATATGCCTCCAAACCTCTGGCAGATTCTTGTATGTACGAGAAAGCGCCCCCTCCAGTAAGAGTTCCTTCACCAGCTTCCACATAAATAGTTCCAGCAGGATCATTTATTTGGATTTCTTGGCTATTGGCCTGGTTCTTTGCTCGTTCTTTGTTGTATATAACCAATGCTATTGGAATTGCTATTACAACTAATATAATTGGGATATATATAAGATATTTTTTCATAAACAGAATATTATTTAAATATTAACTAACGCCCCTCCCTTTCAAGTTTTTCCAAAACCTCATCCTCGACAGGGTTGTCATTAGGTTGGTCAATTTTTATTTCATTTAGGCTATGTCCAAGATTAATGGGACACATAGGTCCATGCCCTTTATTGCTCTCTTCTAGCCGATCTATCTTTGTGGATACATTGCCGAGACCATCTCCAAGAGGATTTTTCCCGACACCCTCTATTGGAGCAAGCCCTTCTTTTGCCAAGATACTGTCCCAGTATTCTTGGGAATTTTTGTCTATTTTCTTTTCTTCCATATGTATGGCGGAGAGGGCGGGATTCGAACCCGCGATAGGTTTTAAGGCCTATGCCTCGTTAGCAGTGAGGTACTTTCGGCCACTCAGTCACCTCTCCAATGGTCCTAATTATACACTATCTGTGCTAGAATATACTATGTACTTAGGCATACATGTATCATCTAGTGGTGGTATACAAAATTCAATAAAAAATGGAGAAAAGTATGGTGTAAACAGCATTCAGATTATGCCAACCGCACCAATGAGATGGGCTACAAAGTTAATTTCAGATGAAGAAATTGAAAAATTTGTTAATGAATTAGAAAATTCAAATATTAAAAAAATATTAATCCACGGAATATATTTAACTAACCTGGCAAGAAGCGACAAACAGATGTTCCATCTAGGGAAAATGGGTTTAGTGGTTTACTTAGATTTTGCAGAAAAAGTAGCAAAAGAAATTAAAAAAAGAAAAATAAACAGTGAAATACTTGGAGTATGCTTCCATCCTGGATCCCAAAAAGAACTCTCCTACGAAGATAGTCTGGAGAGGATATCTTACGGAATGCAGTGGGTTTTGGACGAAGTACCTGGAACACAGAAGCTACTAATTGAAAGCACTGCAGGTACAGGAAGTAACCTCGGAAGAACATTTACAGAACTTAAGATTATGCGAGAAGGAGTGAAAGACAAGAAAAGGGTAGGCTTTGTCGTAGATACCCAACATACATTTGCAGGGGGATATGACTGGATTAATGACATTAATGGAGTATTAAGCGACATGGACAGAGAAATTGGTATTGAGAATGTAAAGGCAATCCATCTTAACGATTCTGCAACTGCACTTGGTAGTAACAAAGACAGGCATGCAGATTTAGGAAAGGGAAAGATAGGGGAGAAAACAATTAAAGATATATTACATAACAAAAAACTTGCAAATATTCCCTTCATCCTCGAGACCCCTGCATTAAAAAGTGACACAGATACTTACAAGGAAGTAGAGGTTCTTAAAAATTTAGCAAATTAAATTAATTAAAATATTCATGAACAAGGAAAAACTTACAAAATTTTTAAACAAATTCCCAAATGGAAGATTACTGTTTGCTATCCTCTCAGGGATAATTCTTGCCTTGATTCTTTACCTCGTGTTCTTACTTCTACCACTGAGATAGTGTCACAAATTAGATTAAACGAAAATCAGAAGAAAGCAGTAGAGTACAACAAAGGAGACCTCCTCATAATTGCAGGAGCAGGAACGGGAAAAACAGCTGTAATTACACAGAGAATCATAAACATTATTAAAAAGGATTTGGCAAAACCATCTGAAATTCTTGCACTGACATTTACAGAAAAAGCATCTGAAGAGATGAAGGAAAGAGTAGATGTGGAGATGGAGTATGGATACGAAGAACCCTGGATATCTACATTTCACTCCTTTTGTGACAGAGTCCTACGAGAGGACGGATACCATATTGGGCTAGACAGCAATTACTCTTTGATGAGTGGAGCACAGTCGTACATCTTTCTTAGAAGATTTCTCTATGACCTCCCATTAGATACTCTCAAGCCAAGAGGGAATCCAACAAAATTTCTCAACGATCTAATTAAACACTTCTCCAGATTACAAGATGAAGATGTATCAGATGAAGAATATGTAAAATATGCAAAAGCTCTACCAAAGAAAACACCAGAAGAGAAAGCAAACTTTGAGAAATACAAAGAACTTTCTGAAACATACAAAAAATATTCAGAGTTAAAGATTGAAAATTCCAAAATAGACTTTGGAGATTTAATAATTCTTACACTAAAACTGTTTAGAGAAAGAGCAGATGTTTTAGAAAAATACAGAAAACAGTTTAAATATATTCTTGTAGATGAGTTTCAAGATACCAACTATACCCAGAATGTCCTTATTAATACTCTTAAAGACGGTAAAAGACACAAACTAACTGTAGTTGGGGATGACGACCAAGCTATTTACAAATTTAGAGGTGCTGCAATATCCAACATTCTTCAATTCAAGGAAAAATATCCTGAGGCTATGGAGATTGTTTTAACAGATAACTACAGATCAAGGCAAGAAATCCTAGATGCCTCATACGCCCTTATTAAACACAACAATCCAAACAGGTTGGAAGAAACAGAAAAGATAGACAAGAAACTTGTGGCAAGAGGAGCCTTTGAACCACAAGAAGAGGTTGTTTCTTTAATCGCCGCAAAAGATGAATATACTGAAACAGAAAGGGTTGTAGGAGAGATTCTTAAACTTACAGGATACGGAGAGCATGCACAGGAGGGTAGTGGAGCACAAATTTTTGACGAGAAAGGTCAAGCAGGATTCCTAGGGCTTTCAAAGAAAGGCAAATTCAAATTTAGTGACATTGCAATACTGGTAAGAGCAAATTCCCATGCAGAGCCCTTTATCCAGGAGCTTCGAAACAAAGGAGTTCCATACAAACTAGGTGGAGCAAGAGGATTGTATTTTAGACCAGAGATTCAAAATATTGTTGCTTTCCTTAGAGTCTTAGTCGATTACTCAGATGAAATTGCTATGTACAAATTGCTTTCAATGAACATTTGGAATTTAACTGTAAGAGAATATATTGAAATAAATAGACTAGCCAGAGAGGAGAAATTAACTCTTTTTGAGGAATTAGAAAAACTTTGGGATGTAAAGATTGGTGAGGTTGAGGGAGCAATTGATGATGTAAGTAATCCGTTAGTCCTCAAGATGCTAGATGCCAAGGCCATAGCTGGGATAAGTAATTTGCTTGAGATAGTAGATAGCTCTCTAAAAAGGATTAAAGATGGCAGACCTATACTAGAAATCCTGTACGATTATGTAAAGGTAAGTGGATATCTAGATTCTTTCTTGGGAGAAGAGAGTGGAGAGAATCTCTTTGCAGTGTCAAATATACAAAAGTTTTTTGAATTGGTAAAAAAATATGAGAAAGATAATCCAGACTCAAACATATATGAATATGTAGACTATCTTAACTACTGTATGGAGGTTGGAGAATCTCCTGTGGTAGATCAGTCTGAACTGGAAGATTTTAATGGTGTAAATATACTTACAGTACATGGCTCAAAAGGTTTGGAATTTCCAGTAGTATTTTTGGTTAATCTTGTTTCTCAGAGATTCCCGTCACAAAACAGGTCAGATGCAATACCAATTCCAGAAGAATTAATTAAGGAAACATTGGGGGAGAATTTTTCTGAGAGTAATTCACATCTTCAAGAGGAAAGAAGACTTTTCTATGTTGGAGCTACTAGAGCACAAGAGAAATTGTATCTTTCTGCTGCTAAATATTACGGTGATGGCAAATCTAGCAAAAAGCCGAGTATATTCCTAAACGAGATACTAGACAGAAATGTAGGAGATGAATTTGTTGGATTAATTAAAGATGGAGGGATGAAAATTGCAAGTATGGATTTGGATACATATGAATCAATTGTTCCGAAAGAAGTTAAATTGGATGTAATTAAAAACTTTAGCTATTCTCAGCTACATACATACGAAGATTGTCCAAGGAAATATGAGTATTCCTATGTACTTAGAGTTCCTCAAAAACCAAAATCATCTTTGTCTTTTGGAACAACAATTCACAATACTCTTAAAGAACTTTACACTGCATTAAAACACTCCAAAGAAGGATTGGAAGGAGTTTATGCACCTCCAACACTAAAAGATTTACTTGGATACTACGAAAAGAACTGGGTAAGTACAGGCTACGAAAGTACTAAACAAGAACAGTTAAGGAAAGAAGAGGGAAGAAAAATCTTGAGGGAGTATTACAACAAAATGTATTCTGAACAACAAAAACCATTGAAACTAGAAGAATCTTTCTCTGTACACTTTGGAGAGAGTGTATTTGTGGGGAAGATAGATAGGATTGATATGGTAGGTGAGGAAGGCGAGGTCTGTATTGTGGATTACAAAACAGGAAAGGTAAAAAACGAGGCAAATATTAAAAAGGATTTACAACTTCCATTATATGCTGTATTTGCACAGGAGAAGTTAGGATTAAAGGTTGTAAGTGCAAAATATATATTTGTGGAGTCAATGGAAGAGATAGAGGTAGATATCTCACAAAAAAGGAAGGATTTGGCAAAAGAGAAGCTATTGGAAGCAATAGGGAATATCCGAGAAAGGAAGTTTAAAGCAACGCCAGGGTTTGGATGTAATTTCTGTGATTACAATTCCGTTTGTGAATTCGCAGAAATTTAATATAATGTAGTATAATTGGCACTATGAGAATTTTGGACACATTAAATATGTTTTTGGTTGAAAAGGTACATGCCCAGAGTTTGGGTAGTTCTCTTGGTGATCAGTTGAACAAAATAGAAGATGGGACAGTTACAGATGAAAGTGATCTTGTTCAGACGATTGTTAGCATTGCAGTACCTTTGGGAGTTATCAGTGTTGTTATTCTTGTTGTATATGCTGGCTATCTTCTTACATCTAGTCAGGGAAATCCAGATAAACTTAAAGAGGGAAAGGATATAATAACAAATGCAATTATTGGATTTGTAGTAGTGCTACTCTCTGTAGCAATATTAATATTAATTTCTAATACCCTAGGGTTAGGTATATATGAGTAAAATAGATATATCAGGTATAGTAAGTGGACTTTTACCAACTTTTGGTTCAGATTCAGATATCGAAGATTTAATCGGAACAAAGGTTGCAGACGCTATAAACTTCTTTACAGGATTTGCTGCCTTAGTAGCTGTTGTCTTAATTATAGTTTCAGGTTATATGTTCATAACCTCTTCTGGAGATCCTGACAAGGTAGATAAAGCTGGCAAGACATTGTCTGGAACTATCGTTGGATTAATAATTGTCTTTATAGCAAGAATATTGGTAGAGTTTGTTCTTAGGGTTGTAGTTAAATAGAAAGTATTGCAAGTTAATTTAACTTTCTATATAATAAACTTAATATATTAATATTTTAGTAGTTAAAAAATGAAAGCACCAAAAGTATTAGCAATTGCTTCTTCCATATTTTCTGGACTGTATTTAGCATCAGGAACTTATGCGCAGACCGCTTTAAGTTGGGTTGATAGATTGAAAGGTACAGGTGGTGTTACCCAACCGTTGGAATCATGGATTGGTGGTGTGATAAATCTTGTTGTTGGATTAGCCGCATTGGTATGTGTTGGTATCTTAATCGCTAGTGGATATATGTATATTACAGCTGCAGGAGACGAAACTAAGGTAGAGAAAGCTGGTAAATCTTTGACATATGCAATAGTTGGATTAGTAATCTGTTTCATTGCAGTTATATTGGTCGAATTTGTATTGAAGAATGTCCTTAAGTAATAGCTAATTTACGGAAGGAGAAATTGCATGTTCATAGACTTGAGCTTCCTTAATAATACGGGCTTTGAGAATCTTTCTGATTTTTTGTATTCTCTCATAGGTTTTGTTATATCATTTTCTGTAGTTCTTGCTGTTATATCAATCATATTTTCTGGATTCAAGTTTATACTTTCTATTGGTGATGAGAAGAAAGTAAAAGAAGCTTCTAGGTCTCTGATATTCTCTATTGTTGGATTGGTACTTGTATTTATATCCCCATCAATTATAGAATTTGTGATCAGAGAAATTTTAGGAATAAAATAATGAAAATATTTAAAAAACTAGTCTTTTTGTTTTCTCTTTCCCTTGCAAATCCTGTATTTGCACAGGAAGAGGAACCGAAGAAGATAGGGGAATTGTTTGATGTCTTGGATAATGTACTCCAATATATATTCCCTCTTGCGGGATTAATATGTGTAGTCTTCGTAATTATTGGTGGATATATGTGGATGTCTGCAGCAGGGGATCCATCGAGGGTTAAGAGTGCACAAAGTACTCTAACATGGGCAATCATTGGTTTAATTGTCGTTCTTTTAGCTGTTGCAATTATTGAAGTAATCGTGAAATTTATATCTTAAATGAAAAACGACCATTTTAAATCGCCAGATTTTCTTAAAAGTCAGGGTTATGCTAGAAATGGTGTTAAGTTAATCTTCCGTAATGAAAGAAATTTTAGAATAGACATAGTTATTGCTGTCTTAGTTGTAATTGCAGGATTTCTTTTTAAGATATCTCACACAGATTGGATAGCTATTAGTCTAGTTATCTCCATGGTCTTTACTGCAGAGGTACTCAACAGTGCAATAGAGGCACTCTGCGATACTGTTTCGCAAGATTTTAAGGTGAATATAAAATATGCAAAAGATGTAAGTGCTGGGGCAGTATTAATTAGTGCCTTGGTATCAATCATTACAGGTCTAATTGTTTTCCTCCCATACATAATGGAAGTTGTAAAAAATATTCTGGTATAATGGGAATATGCCTAAAAAGCCCCAAAATATAATTCAGCTTTTTCTTGTAGTTTCTCTCGGAATTTTTTGTGTTACTCTTTTCAATTTTCCAGCATATTCAGGTGAGATAGAGGATCTTGAAAACCAGATTAACCAAACTAATGAGGAATTAGCTAAGAAGAAGGGAATACTTTCAGATATAGAGAAAAAGATTGCTGAGATAAGTGGTAGTAACTATTCACTAAGCCAGAAAATTAACCTCATAAATGATGAGATTAACAAGTTAAAGAAGAGCATAGATAGTACAGAGGCAGATTTAAACAAGAAGATTGCTGAGATAGAAGAAAAGCAAGTTTTACTTGAGAAGAAAAAAGAATCAATAGATACTTTCTCTTCAGATTTGTATATACAATCTAGATACAGAATGTCTCAATTTTTTCTCTCAAGAGATAGTTGGGATGGTTTTGTAGAGGGGTTGTTTGTTAAGAAGAGAGCAATTACTGTATTGAGAGATGAGGTTGAGAAAATTAATGGGGAATTTATATCTCTAGCTGAGAGTAGGGAGGCATTGGAAAAGCAGAAGACAGAATTAGAGGAGCAGAAGGGGGATTTAGATAAATCGTATGCATTATTAGCTGCAGAGAAAGCAAAGTTACAGAAGGAATTAAATGCACAGATTGCTTCTAAGACAAGTGTAAGTAGTCAAATTAATAAATTAACTTCTCAATTATCAAATTTGCAAAAGACATTACTCTATACAAGGCAGGGTGGTACATCTGTAGATCCAAGTCAGGTTACGGTGGAGGGGAGTGATTTGGGAAGCTTATCTACTTTTACGAGCAAGGCTTCCGTTGGTTCTTTTGGAGTGTTTTCGATTGGTGCATATACTCACAGAAATGGAATGAGTCAATGGGGTGCAAGAGAGAGAGCAGAGGCGGGGCAGACATATAAGCAAATATTGCAAGCGTATTATCCAGATGGGACAAGAACAAAGGGATATGTTGAGCCGACTAAGATACGTGTTAAGGGAAAAGGAGTTGATTGTTCTGGAAATGCAAAAACATATGATGAAAAAATAAGTTTTGAAACATACATGAACAGAATATATGAAATGCCTTCGGGCTGGAGCCCAGAGGCAGTGAAGGCCCAGGCTGTTGTTTCTAGAACTTATGCTATATACAAAGCAAATACACAGGGATATATAATCCCAAGTGAGAGTAACCAGGTGTATAAAAACTGTGATAATTTGCAAGCTTGGAAAAATGCTGTTGCTGCAACCAAGGGTATTGTGTTAACTAAGAATGGATCAGTGTATTCCACACAATTCGCAGCAGTACATGGAGGTTGGATAAATGGTGTTGGTTGGGACTTATATGATACTGGTGGAACAAAAGATTTTACAAATACATGGGATAATAAATCTGGTGTATCTTGGACTTACAGATCTTGGTACAGGAGAGATTACAAATTAAGCACAACAGTTGACGGTTATAGTTGTTATAGATACCCATGGCTCTCTGGACAGGAAATGGCAGATATTGTTAATGCAGCATCGCGCTTAACAGACATCGGAGGTAGTGGTACAAGTGATTCTAGAATATATCCAATACATGATAGATGCCATAGCGACGGCAATCCATACTCCTTTACAGAGATGAGAAACAAATCTTCTTCAAAATTCACAAAAGTAATTCTAGCACAAGTTTCTAGAAGCAGTGGAAATACAAACTTTATTAAATTTGTGAACGAAGACGGGAGAGAGATTACTATCTCTGGAAGTTACTTTAAACTTGCTTACAACCTTCGTGCTCCAGGATATTTGAGTATTCCTCAATCTGGATTTGTACACATTGATATACAAAAAAAGCTATAATAACCTTGTTATATAGTTAATACTATGTTATCTTTATCTATATATGGCTATGAAAGAAGATAAAAACAAAATTCCAGCGAAGTTTAGAAATATAAAGAAATCTTTTATGGATACAATCTCTCTAAACAATGATCATTCCTTTATGTCGTTTCCTAAGGAATTAAACTTCCACGGAAAAGAAAAAGGTGAACAGGTTGTTTTAATTATTCGTTCCCACTGGATTGTTACAGTTCCGTACTTTTTCCTTGCTGCTCTTGTTCTCTCTCTTCCCTTTGTTCTTGCATCATTAATGCCAACATTCTTTTCAAGCATTGCACTTCTGATATCTTTAATAATTACCTCCTTACTGGTATCTCTAGGAATAATGGTAAGTACCTTTGTCAAATGGTTCTACACAGTGCACATAATTACAGACCAAAAGGTAGTAGATTTAGATTTTACGAGTATTATGAATCATCCTATGGCAGAAGCTCAATTGGAAAGGATAGAGGATGTTACCCACAAACAGTTGGGTGTAATAGGGAGCGTCTTTGATGTAGGTACAGTATATATACAAACAGCAGGAGCTCAAAATGAAATTGAATTCTCAAATGTTCCCAGACCAAGAGATATACAAGATATTCTTTTTGATTTGCTTGAACTTAAGCAGAAAGGAGAAATATAGTGGAAGATGCAATGGAAATACTAAACAATCTGTCTGGACATTCAGGGGATACAATAAATATCGGTATAGTATCTTTGCTTAAATTACCACTAATCATTGTCCTTTTTGGAAATGTTTTGTTCGCAGTCCTCCTACTTTTAAGAGTTAGAATACTCTCTGAGACATTTGAAACAACAGACAACAAATTAATCAGGTATATAGTACACATTTATCTTTTTACAAGCGTAATAGGGAGTATAATAGCATTACTATTTTTGTTAATTGGCTAAAATGAAAATTGCCGTCCAACAGTTTGTATCAAATGACAAGGATAAAAACACCTTTGTTTCTGTCTTTAAACACTATTCCAACCTTACGGAAAAAAAGATTAGTAAAGAAGGGGATTTGTATGCTCTTCTTTCAATTTCTGGGAGCAAAAATCTTTCTGCTGAGCGAGTAAGTAAATTTGTATGGGATGGGTTGGTAGATGGGTATCTGTATTCCAACGCCAAAACTACAAACGAATCGCTTAAAGATTCAATTAAGGAGGGTATTCGTAAAATTAAAGACCTAATTAGGAATGACCAAACACTGGAAGAGGAGGGTGTGGACATTAACTTTGTTGTAATTGCCCAGAAAAAAGAGGGACTATATCTTGGAAATTTTGGAGAGAACGATATATATGTTTACAAAGATAACAGATTTATAAATATATATGATGTTCTCAAAGAGAAAAAATCTAGTACAGCAGGTATAGCTCTTGCAGAAGATGATATTCTTCTTGTATCTACAGCTGGACTGCTTACAGAAGGAATGGCAACATTTACAGGACACAAAAATAAACAAGAAGTTCTAGAATCACTGGAAAAATTTGGAGAGAAGATTTTAAATTCTGAAGGGATAATATATTTCCAGAACATCGAAGAAGGAAAGGAGAATGAAAAAAATATTGAAGTTAAAGCAGACATACTTAAAGATATCCCAAAACCAAGAATAAAAATGCCAAAAAAGGAAAAAAAGAAATTTAAAATTCCTCTCAATCTTAAACCGTTAATTGAAAAAATATTACAATTTTTCAAAGAAGCAGTCTCTAAAATAAAAAGCGTAGTTACATCACTTGTTGGAAAACAGCACTGGTTTAAAAAAGTATCTTCCAAAATATCTGAAAACAAAGTCTTTGACAGAAGAGAAAGTATGAAAGGAATGAAAATTGATGGTTACAAAGAAAGAAACATAAGGGTTTCCAGAATTAGAACTGTTGTGGTAGTTGTTTTAATAATTGTTCTTCTTGCAGTAGGAATTAACTTCACAATCAATGCAAAGAAAGCCCGAGAAAGACATAATATAGCACAAGAATCACTTACTAAGATTGAAAAACTTTTAGACAAAGCAGAGGTGGACATGATTGTAGATACATCCTCTGCAGAACTATCTGTGTTTCAAACAGAGAAACTTTTTGAGGCAATTCCCTCTGAACTCAATGACGAAGACACAACTAAACTACAAGAGTTGAAAGACAGGAGATTAAATATTGAGGATACTCTTTTTAAACGAAAAGTTATCTCAGACGGGGATGGGTCAATTAGCACTTACATAGATTCACGACTCTCTTTTGGGGAAGGTTCTGCTCCTTCGGACATTGAGGTATATACTGATAAATCTTTAAACACATACTTGTTTATTACAGACTTAGGACTTAAAAGTGTATTCAGAGTATCTTTGTATGACAAGAAAGTAGAAAAGATAGCAGATACAGAAGGTTTGGTTAAAGAACCGAAATATATATCTGTAGGAAATAGTGGTGTATATGTATATGATGCAAAAGAGGGTGTTTTAAAAGCACCATTTGACGGCAGTAAAGTAAAAGCATTTGTTAAACTCTCTGGGCTTGACATAGATGATATTGAAGAAACAGATATTACCGAAATGATTGTTTTAACAGAATCTGACAATGTATATCTTCTCTCAAGAGCAGGGAAGGTATTGCTCAAATCTAGCTTCTCAGATGGTAATAGTTATTCATTGTCATTTGGATATATTAGGAACGACAATTTTGCTACTGTAAATGACATATCTTCGGATCTTAGTTTGTACTTTCTTACATCGGATTCTGGTCTAATTAGATATTCATACAGTTACTTTGAGCAGAAGCAAGCTCTTTCGCCTCTTACAACAGGAGGATTTGATGGAAACTATGGTAATTTAACCAAAGGATATACAACTGGAAGTCTAGATTACTCTTTGTATCTTTTCGATGCGCAGGGAAGAAGATTTTTGAAATTCGAAAAGCCTCAGGAGGGTGGAGGAGATATACGACATCCAGGACAAATTCTTCTTCTAAACCAGATTATTTACAGAGGAACAAAGGATGGTATGTGGAGCGATGTTAAAGACTTTGTAGTGGACAGCAAGGAGTCTGCTATGTATGTTTTGGATGGATCTACGATATGGAAGATAGTGTTGTAGTATAATGGAGGGATGAAAATTATCAATAAGAAAGCTCGTTTTGATTATGAAATACTAGAAAGTCTTGAAGTTGGTATTGTGCTACTAGGAATGGAGGTAAAATCAGTAAAGGGTGGCAGGGTAAACATATCAGATGCTTTTGTAAAGGTAATAGGGGATGAGTTGTGGCTAGTTAATGCAGATATAACTAAATATCAATATACCTCTGATGATCACTATGATTCTAAAAGAACTAGGAAGTTACTAATTAAAAGAAATCAATTAGACAGGTTGAAAAGCAAGATGAAGCAGGGGAATTTAACATTAATTCCTTTAAGTATATATACTGTAAGAGGGTATGTGAAAGTAGAGATAGGCTTGGCAAGGGGAAAGAAATACCATGAGAAGAGAAAGGCAGAGAAGGAAAGAGATATGGATAGAGATTTGTTGTATGAGAGTAGGAAATTTGTGGTATAATTCTAGATATTATAGGTTATGGATAATACAAATATCGAAACACAACCGAAAATAATTGGAAGAGCTGAGACTTCTACTGCTCCAGCAGAAATTATGATGGAAACTAGTGGTTTAGTAGAACCTCCTGTTTTTACTCCAATGGAATCATCTACTGAAGAAGAAGTAGTATCCTCCGAACCAATTGATGGTTCAATAGAGGTAGAAGCTACTACTGAAGTCCCGAGACCAAGCGCAGGGTTTCCAATTAAACCAGAAAGCAAGGGAACCTCCAAAATTGTTTTGGAGAAAATTAGGAACATAACTGAAAATCTTTAGTCCTTCTCAGATATATGTTATCCTTTATCCATAAGATTGCTCACTGTCCAATATGGATATATACGCTCAAACATTTGGTCCAACTTTAGAAGATAATACCGAGATTGAAACAGGTACTTCCACTTTGTATCCAAAAGATACATACGGTGATATGTATGGACCAAAAGAGATTAACATCCCTTGGGGTTGGATTTTGCTTGTTCTCATCCTAATTGGTATTGGTGTGGGAGTATTCCTGTATGTTAGAAAAAAACTTCTTGCTAAAGACAGAAATGAAAAAGCGGGTGATGGAGTCCTAATGGAAGTGCAAGTCCCAAGTGGAAATGAAACAGAGATAGGGGTGGCAGAAAAAATGTTTGCTAATTTATATGGCATTGGTGGAAAAGGAAGTGGAATTGCGGAACATTTTAGTGTAAACAACTGTGTTACCTTTGAAGTGATTGGTGTTCCAGGAGAGATTCGCTTCTATGTTCATTGTCCAAGAAAAATATCTGACCTAGTTGAGAAACAAATACTTGGTTCTTACCAAGATGCAGAAGTAAGGGTTGTGACAGAATACAATATATTTGCACCAGATACCAAAATTGCTTGTACAAGATTAGTTCTTTCAGAAGATCCATACTGTCCCTTAAGAGTTGCCAGCGATTTTACTGGAGACCCGATGGCGAATGTACTTAGTACCTTAAGTAAAATGTCAGAAAATGAAGGAGCTCTTGTCCAACTTGCAGTATCTCCAGCGGGAAAAGAGTGGCAGAAAAACGGGGAGAAGTTTGTTCAAAAGATTAAAAACAACAATGCAGATTCGGAAAAGAAAAAGATTGGTATATCTGATGAAAAATTAGAGGGTATAAGTAAAAAAGTCGCAAAACCAGGGTTAATTGCTGAGATTAGAATTGTTACAAGTGCACCAAGCGAAGATATTGCTAAGATGCATTTAGACAATATCGTAGGTGCTTTTGATCAGTACAGTAATCCAGGAATAAATAGGCTTGAGAAAAAGAAAGTGTCAGAGAAAGAGCAAAAGAAATTCCTGTATGATGTTGTTTTTAGAAGAACTCCTGAAACAGAGAATTCTATACTTAATGTGGAGGAATTAGCAGCGCTGTATCATTTTCCAAACAAAGATACTAATACACCAAATATTAAATGGCTTTTAGCTAGAGAATTAATAGCAGACAACTCAATTAGTTCAGATATTCAATCTAAGGATACAATATGGATAGGGAACAATATATTTAGGGGAAAGAAGAAAGTAATCTGTTTCGAAAGGGATGATAGAAGGAGGCATGCATATATCTTAGGACAGACCGGTACTGGTAAATCTTGGCTGATGACCAGAATGATAATTCAAGATATATATAATGGAGATGGTGTTTGTTTTATTGATCCGCACGGTCAAACAGCAGAAATGATTCTAGAAAGAATCCCTCCTGAAAGAGCAGAGGATGTTATATATTTTGATGCGGGAGATTTCGAAAGACCTTTTGGTTTGAATATTATGGAGTTCTACAATGAGCAACATAAGCACCAGATTGTTAACAGTTTTATAGCACTTCTCATTAAATTGTTTGACCCAAATAATCAAGGATATGCAGGACCAGCGTTCCAGCAGGCAGTTAGAAACTCTATGCTTACAGCTATGTCCAAGGAGGGTTCAACGCTAATAGAAGTTGTTAGAATTCTACAAGATGAGGATTGGGTAACAAATTACTGGCTTCCATTAATTCAGGACGAGTTAGTAAGGAGATATTGGATAGACCAAGTTGCAAAGACAGACAAGAAAACAAAAGCGGAATCTTTAACATACTTTATTTCTAAATTCGACAAGTTTACAACAAACCTTGCCATTAGAAATATCATAGGGCAGAGTAAATCGTCTTTTGACTTTAGAGATGTTATGGATAACGGCAAGATATTAATTGTGAACCTTTCCAAGGGTAGGATGGGGGAGGAGAATATGTCTTTCTTGGGTCTTTTGCTTGTTCAGAAATTATTGGCTGCTGCCCTAAGTAGGGAGAATGTAGATGAAAGATCTAGAAAAGATTTCTTTTTCTATGCAGATGAGTTCCAAAATTTTACTACAGATGAATTTGCATCAATACTTTCTGAAGCAAGGAAATATAAATTAAATCTTACATTAGCTCACCAGTATATTGGTCAATTACCAGAGAATATTAAGGGGGCAGTATTTGGAAATGTTGGAACTCTAATGATATATCGTTGTAGTGCTGAGGATGCAAATTTCCTAGAGACTCAATTTGCTCCATATATTAAAGCTGGAGATATGGTAAACCAGGGGATAGGGCATTGCTATGTTAAGTTACTAAGCAAAGGCTCGTATCCTGCGCCTTTCTCTTTAAATACTTTGTATGGGGAAGAGTTCCCCAATTCTGGTTTTGATTTGCCAGAAAACAAGGAGGTAGCAGAGATGATAAGGAAGTACTCAAGAGCAAAGTATGGAAGGGATTTGGAAGTTATTAATGAGGATATTAGGATTAGGTCTCAGCTTGATAGGAAGGAAGAGTCTGTATCTACTCCTCAACCTTTCTCTTCAATGGGTTTTTAGGGTTGTATCTTCAAAAACACATGATATTCTGGTAGAATCTTTTGTTGCGGGAGTATAGCTCAGTTGGTTAGAGCGCGGTTCTTATAAAGCCGTGGTCGATGGTTCGATTCCATCTACTCCCACCAATTCTAATTTAAAAACATCATCATATGAGCGAGAAAGAAAGTATTGGAGAGAGGGAGATAATGATAGGTGGAGTATATAAGCACTTTAAGGGAGATTATTATCAGGTACTTACAGTTGGAAAAGACTCTGAAACAGAAAAAGACATGGTTGTTTACACATCTTTGTATTATAAAGAAGATAAGGGAACAAGGGTCTGGATTAGATCGTTGGAAGATTTTATGGGGACTAAAGAATTAGAAGATGGTACTATAGTAAATAGATTTGAATTTGTAAGTGAGAGATAAGAATAACTCTATAATTCTTTCAAACTCTTCTGATCTTCCTTCTGCATCTTAACGAGATTAAGATACTTCTCTGTTGTAGAAAGTCTCTTGTGTCCAACTAACTTAGATACTACAACAAGACTTACGCCATTTGCTAAGTGATGTGCTATGAATGTATTTCTAAGGTCATTTACCTTCGCATTCTTAATACCAGCTTTTTCAAAAGATTTGTCTATTGCTGTTCTAATATTTCTGACTAAAAGAGGCCTACCATTCTTTGTTACAAACAGTGTATCATCTTCTGTTTCTGGTCTTAATTCCAGATACTCATCAATTGCTTTCTTCGCAGATTTATTTAAAGGAACTTTTCTCTGTGGGTGACTTCCTGCAGCTTTTATGTAAAGGTAATCTATCCTTCCATCGTTTGACTTTCTAATATCATCTAGTGTAAGTGCGGCTAATTCTCCGATTCTAATACCTGTTTGAAGAAGTATTTCTACGATAGAGTAGAGCCTTACATCTACACGACTAACATCTCTTAAAGCTCTATATTCCATCTCTGTTAAAACCCTTGGAGGCTTTGTCTCAAATTTAGGATGTGCTAATTTCTCAGATGGATTATCTTGTATTAATGAATTATCCAAGAGATATCTGTAAAATGTTCTAGTACTATTTATTTTTCTTGAGATACTTTTGGGGGTGTAGTTATTGTCCTGTAGGTTTTGTTTATATTTCTCTAAATCCTCAATAGTAGTATCCTCTATAGAAGAGATGCCCTCCTTGGAAAAGAAGTTCAATAACTGTTCAATGTCTTTGGAGTATGCTATTACAGTAGCCTCAGATCTTCCTTTGCTCTGTAGATCAGCTATAAATTTGACTCTTTTCTCCTCAAAATTTGGATTGTTTATTGCCCCCACCGTGTTTGAAAGCTTAATTTATTAATAGTTTCTACTATATAGTAAGAATTATATCATCATAAAGTTGTGAGAGCAATAATATATAAATATGGGTTACTTTGATTAAATCACCCTGTATTGATAATATCTATACATGGATAGAGTAATATACAAACAACCAGATAAAAGAGTAAAGCAGGAGAAGGAGATTGTAATCATGTCTCTTTTTAATTCGTCTGTTGCAAAGGTTGTACTTTTGGGAATATCTGTTTTTCTTGTTTACAATATTTTCCACTCTGTTGGGATTACTGTCCAAAAGGTGGAGATTTTAAACAAGGCTAGGGTAGAGGTAGAGGATTTGAGATTGAGGAATTTAGAATTAGCATCTCTTCTTGAGAGGATGCAAACTGTAGAATATCTTGAAGTTGAGGCAAGGGATAGACTGAATTTTACTGGTAAGAAAGATATTGTTTTTGTAATTCCAGAGAATATGTATCCTGTTGCTAGAGAGTATGTTGATTCGTTATTAAGCGAAAAGGAGGTGGATAGTAGTGAGTATGGTTTTGAGGTTTGGAAGAATTTCCTTTCCTCTGGAATTTGATAGTACACAACAAATTGTAGTATAATCACTAGATTTGATATCGCGGGGTAGAGCAGTGGCAGCTCGTCAGGCTCATAACCTGAAGGTCGTTGGTTCGAATCCAGCCCCCGCAACCAGTTTTATACTCTTCTCGTTATATTCTTAAGGCATCTGCACTTTTCATTTGTATCTAAACCATATCCCTCCACCCAGTGATTTGGGATTGTAAACCCAACGTAATCTATGGGTACATCAACCTCTCTTCTGTCTGGTTTGGAAAGTAGTGCACAAACTCTTAGGGATTTTGGACGTCTTGCTCGTAATATATCTAAGAGTATTGCCATCGAATATCCTGTATCTACAATATCTTCTACGATTACCACGTCTTTGCCCATTATTGAATTTTTTAAATCACAATGAATGACTGGCTCTCCAGATGATTCTATGTTATTTCCATAACTGGAAACTGACATGAAATCTATCTCTACTTTTGGATTATTAAACTCTCTTGCCAAGTCTGTTGTGAAAAAGGATGCCCCATTTAAAACCCCAACTAAAACTAAATTATCAACATCTACATCATCTTTGATCTCCGCGGCTAACTCGGTAACTCGCTCTTTTATCTGCTCTGAGGTAATGAGAACTTCTCTCTTTTCAACGGTCTCTCTTGGATCTGTCATAGTAATATGTATACTTGGATTAATTAAAAAAGTGTGCTAGAATAGGCTTTTGCAAGAATAACTTAGTATATATACACCATTATGCCATTAACAAACCAACCTGTAAAAGGGATGTACATTTTAGAAGATGGAAAGTTCTATTTTCTAATAGATAGACAATTAAAAACACAGGGGAGACAGGGAGGATTAATCATCTTAAAGATGAGAGCTCTTGATAGTGGTTATGTAACAAGTAAAACAATTAAAGCTGGCACAAAGATTGAATACATAGAACCCGAAACAAAGGAGATGCAATATCTCTACTCGGATAATGCTAGTGTATATCTAATGGATTCTGAAACATACGAAACAATTACAATTCCCAAGGAAACGATAGGGGAGTATGTAAATTTTCTTAAAGAGGGAGATACTGTCTTGATAATGGTTTATGAAGGGAAAGTTTTAACTATTAAGGAAAATCCTACAGTAATTCTTGCAGTTGTAGATACATCAGACGCTGTGAAGGGAAATACAGCGAACAGTGCAACAAAGGAAGCGGTGCTGGAAACTGGGTACAAGATACAGGTTCCGATGTTCATAAAGAAGGGGAATCTAGTTAAGGTAAATACAGATTCTGGGACATACTCTGGGAAGGCTAACTAAATAGGTTTTTGATATTTTCTTTGGTATAATATCCTAGCTCTAAGGTGGGATAGCTCAGAAGGTTAGAGCATGGGATTCATAAACCCAAGGTCGGTGGTTCGATTCCACCTCTCACCATATCACTCTAAATTTGAATATACCAATATGGATAACAAAAAAAATATTAAGAAAGAAGTAAAGATAGATATTAGGAAATTGCCAATACGCAGAGAATTTGGAATCCCAAATATCATTGCTATGGTTGTAATATCCCTTGCCCTTACCGGAGCCATAATCTTTTTCAGAAGCTTAGGCACTAAAGGAGAGGAAGTATCTGTAAGTAAAATTGTCACAGATATATTCGAAGAGAAATATGACAAGATTATCCTTAAAGATGGGATAGTAACATTGGAAATGAAAGGGGAGGGAAATATCAAGAAGAGTGAATATGCTTTGCTTCCAGGAGGAACAGATTTCTACCAAATACTCTCCGACTCAGGACTGAATATCAAAGATTTAGAAAATGATTTCTACCAGCCAGCAATTGGTATTACTTTTGGGGATATAGTTACCTTTGTACTACTCGGAGCTGGATTAATTCTTGTCTTCATCATGATAAAAAACATGCAAACATCTGGTGGTAAAATTATGGACTTTGGAGAAAGCAAAGCCAGACTCTTGTTTGGAAAGAAAACAGGAGTTACCTTTGAAGATGTCGCAGGAATTGAAGATGTAAAAGAAGAATTAACTGAGATAGTGGACTTCCTTAAACAACCTAAAAAATATCTTGCGGCTGGAGCCAGAATACCAAAAGGTGTATTACTTGCAGGTGCACCTGGAACTGGAAAGACACTTCTTGCCAAGGCAGTTGCTGGAGAGGCAGGAGTCCCATTCTTCCATACATCTGGTTCAGAATTTGAAGAAATGCTTGTTGGAGCTGGTGCTTCCCGTGTTAGAGATCTTTTCAAAAAAGCTAGAAGTGCATCTCCATGTATCATATTTATAGATGAAATAGATGCAGTTGCAAAAAAAAGAGGCACAGTCCTGCACTCTGGAGCGGGAGAGCAAACATTAAACCAGATACTTGTAGAAATGGATGGTCTCGAGGAAAGACAAAATGTAATTGTACTTGCTGCAACAAACAGACCAGATGTTTTAGATCCCGCATTACTCAGACCAGGAAGATTCGACAGGACAGTTGTTGTAAATATGCCGGATTTTAAAGGAAGAAGAGCAATTCTTGATGTACACGCAAAGAACAAAGTCTTTGAAACTGGGGTAGATTTAGATATCTTAGCAAAGAAAACAGTGGGATATTCTGGTGCAGATTTAGAGAACCTCCTAAATGAGTCCGCAATTATGGCTGCAAGGGAGAATAGGAAGAAAATTAGTCAAGAAGATATTATGGAGGCATATTTGAAGGTCAAGCTTGGAAGAAAGAAAACAGGAGACAAGGAGGCTGAAGATATTCGAAAGACGGCATACCACGAAGCAGGACATGCAATTGTCGCAAAGTTTACAGAAGGCTCAGATCCTGTTGAACAGGTATCCGTTATATCAAGAGGTCTAACAGGTGGTATCACAGTATATCTTCCTGAGAAAGACACGAAATTTCTTTACAAGAAGCAAATGCTTGCATGGTTACGAACAGGTGTCGCTGGTAGGGTAGCAGAGGAGCTTTTCATCGGAGAAATCTCAACTGGTGCATCCAACGATATTGAACAGATAACTAATGTAGCAAGAGAAATGGTAATGCAGTACGGTATGAGCGAGAAGTTAGGAATGATTAAATACGGAGATATGGAGGAAACAAAACATCTTGGATACACATATGGGGGAGGTAGAGAGTACAGTGAGAAAACTGCAGAACTCATAGACCAAGAAGTTAAAAGATTTGTAGATGAGGCGTATGAATATTCTAAGAAGCTTCTCCAAGAGAAGAAGGAATATGTAGAGAAATTGGTTAATCTTCTTGTAGAAAAAGAAGTGGTCGTAAGGGAGGAGTTTGATGCTCTTTTCTAGTTGTAGTAGACTAATACTATGAACTTAATCAAAACCTCTAAGGATAGGTTCCTTGCCATAGATGCCAATGCAATAGTTCACAGAGCTTTCCATGCATATCCTGGGAACCTTCAGACAGACGATGGTGTTCAAGTAAACGCAGTTTACGGTTTTACAGTTATGCTTCTTTCTGCCCTTAAGTCTTTCGATCCTAAGTATGTTCTCTGTGCCTTTGATACCAGTAAACCAACATTCAGACATGAGGAATATATAGATTACAAAGCAACGAGAAAGCCTGTCGACCAATCTCTCATTGACCAATTTCCACTTGTAGAAGAAGTTCTCAAAGCTTTCAATATCCCAATCATAAAAAAGGAGGGCTTCGAAGCAGACGACATCCTCGGGACCATTGCTAAGATGGTAGATAGTGGTAAATGGAAAGACCAGAATCTTGAACTTTACATTCTCAGTGGAGATAGAGACCTGTTTCAGCTTGTAAGGGGAGATGTAAAGGTATGCTTACCGTCAGGAAATTTTAGTAATCTCATAGAGTATGATAGAGAGAATGTTTTTAAAACCCTTGGAGTATATCCTGAGCAAGTAGTTGATTACAAAGCCATTGTAGGAGATGCTTCGGACAATATCCCTGGAGTAAAAGGAGTAGGAGATAAAACAGTTGTAGAGCTTCTAAAAGAGTATGGAGACTTCGAAACAATATACAAAAACTTACCAAAACTTACACCAAGACTTCAGGTATTGCTTGGAGAGGGAATTGAGCAGGCAGAACTAAGCAGAAAATTAGCTAAAATAGACCAAGATATGGACCTAGAGATATTTTTAGAATCCTGCCTAATGCAGGATTTTGACAGGAAAAATGTTTTGGATTTATTCAGGAGATTTAAATTTAAATCTTTGGTAGCCAGATTAGATGATATCTTCGGAAAAGACTCAAGTGGGTATTCTACACAGCTAAATATTTTTAATGGAAGTGTAGGTAATGTAGAGTGGGCTAGCGAAGAAGAAATTGGAAGCCTTTCTAAGAACGCATCAAGCATTGTTTGCTGTTTTTTAAGCAAAGAAGAAACCACTACAGACAAGGAGCTCATACTTACTAGATTTGTGGATAAGATGGGGGTAAAAACAGACAGGGCATATGAAAATGGAGGTTACACGCTACGGACCGGTTGTGAAACAGTCTTCTGCAACTTCGAAAACCTTGTTTCACGCAAGGAGACTACGATAGATGTGGATTTGACCAAAAGTTTTGATATATCACTGTTTTCCCACATAATTAACTCAGAGAAAAGGGACCAAAGTCTGAAAGATTTAGCTTTTGATTATGTAGGAAAAGTTTTTAGAGAGAAGATATCTCCACTAGAGATCTCTACTGTGCTAGATACTGTTGAAGAGATAAAAAATGCACAAATTAATAAGGCAAATGAGATAGAGTTGTACGAATACACTTTGGAGAGTATAAAGAAATATCTGTTGGTTAGATCTGAATATTTGCTTAATGTGCTAAGGAAAATTGAGATGCCCGTTGCCTTAGTTCTGTCTAAAATGGAAGAGAAAGGCATAAAGGTAGACATTAAATATCTAGAAGGATTAAATGAAGAATTGGCTAATAAATTAGAGAAAACAAAAGAAGAAATATTTGCTAGCGTAGGACATGAATTCAATATTAATTCACCAAAACAACTTTCGGATGTCCTTTACAACGAACTAGGACTTCCATCTAAGAATGGATTCTCTACAAGGGAAGACATTTTAGTTTCCCTGTCTGGAGCACATCCATGTGTTGAAAAGCTTCTGGAATTTAGAGAATTAAGCAAAATATATGGGACATACACCTCTCCAATGCTTGCTATGGCAAAGGATTCTGATGACCAATCCATACATACAGATTTTAAACAAACAGGAACTACCTCAGGTAGATTCTCCTCTGTCAATCCAAATATGCAAAATCTTCCTGCACAGGGTGAATGGTCAGAGAAGTTAAGAAAAGCCTTTGTAGCAAGAGAAGGATTTAAGCTTGTGGGTATGGATTACGCCCAGATTGAACTTAGAATTATGGCAGATATGTCTAGGGATAACCTTTTAATTAAGGACTTTAACGATGGATTAGACATACATACAGCAACAGCAGCAAGAATTTTGGAAAAAGAGATAGAAGATGTAACAAAGAAGGAAAGAAGTATTGGTAAAACTGTTAATTTTGCAATTCTTTTTGGACAAACACCGTTCGGTCTTAGTAGCCTACTGAAGATAGATAGCAAAGTGGCATTGGAATATATCCAAAACTACTTCGAACACTACCTCGGAGTGGAGGAATATATCAGAACATTGGAAAGAGAAGCCTACAAAAAGGGTTATGTACAAACAATGTTTGGGACTACAAGAATGATTGGTGGAATTAGATCAAAAAATATCCGAATGAACAAGGCAGCTAAAAGAGAAGCTGTAAATATGCCAATCCAAGGAAGCGAGGCAGATATTATGAAGCTTGGGATGGTTAAGTTGGACGAACTAATATCCAAAGAATTCAATGATGATGCCTATATCTTGCTTCAAGTCCATGATGAACTAGTGTTTGAAGTAGTTAAGGGCAGGGTGGAAGAATTTGAGAAAAAGGCTGTAGATATACTAAAAAACATTGTAAATCTAGAAGTTCCATTGGATGTTCATGTCTCGCATGGAGACAATCTGGCTGAATTGAAATAGTTAACAAAGGACTTCCTTAAGGATATAATAGTAAATATGAAAAAAGATCAGGCAGTATTGAATACAATATTAGGACTTTCAGGTTTTGTAATAGGTGCGTTTTTGATAACAAATCTTGTTCGCAACTCGGGTAAAAAAACTAATACGAGTAAAAAAAATGTAGTAGGGAAAACAGAGAGTAAAAATATTGACGAATTTCTAAATGAAAGACAGAAGAAAGCTGTGGAGATTCTTTCGACAAAGGGTAGGGTTACAGTAAAGGAATTGGTTATCCATTTTCCTAAAGTTTCGACAAGAACCTTGAGGCGAGATATGGACGCACTGGCTAGGCGGGGATATGTGTCGCAGGAGGGCTCTACAAAATCTACGTATTACAGATATCTTTTAAAATAGCACCATGGGTATAACTTTTCACCATATAGCGACAAAATTCGAAGAATTAGAGAAGATTTCTTCTCGTAACGACATGTCTGTAATCATTTCAGAGTTGTTTTTGGGAATAGATACCGAAGAGAGGCAAATACTGTCATATATGTTGCAAGGAAGGGTTGCACCATTATTTGTAGTAAGTGAATTTAATCTTTCTGAAAAGAGCATATTCAAGCTTCTGGGCAATATTCTCTCTTCAAAAGGAGCTAAATATGATTTGGAAGGTAGAAGAATTAAGCTTGGAGATGTAGGTGAGGTTGTAAGAGAGGTAACTGAACAGTTGGGCTATGAATCAAAAGAACTGTCCTTGAGTGAAGTTTACGAATATATGTGGGAAATTATTCAAAGCTCCGGAACAGGTTCTGCTGAAAAGAAGGCAAATATAGTGGGAGAGCTTTTTAAAAAGATGTCTCCAATTGAAAGTAAGTATCTTGCAAGGATAATATGTGGTGAATTAAGACTCGGTATCAATGCAAAGAGTGTTTTAGATGCATTCTCAAATATTATGCAGGGAGACAAGGGAAAAAGAGAGCTCCTAGATCGAGTTTACGGCATTAATCCAGATTTGGGGTATGTTTCCACCATACTTGAATCTGAAAATAATGTATCAACTACAATTTCACCTGGAGTTCCGATCTTGCCAAGATTAGTCGAGAGAGTCGGGTCTTTTGAGGAAGTGTTTGAACGTTTTGAAGGAGAATTCCTTGTTCAACCAAAATATGATGGGTTACGATGTCAGATACATAAATATAGCGGAGTTGATGCTAAAGAAGATGGCTTGGTTTGGAGAAAACATTTGAAGAAAGATAGTACAGCAGGACTTTTTGGAGAAAATGGCTCTGTAAAAGAGGTTAGGTTATTTACTAGAAATTTGGAAGATGTTACCAAGATGTTCCCTGAGATAGTGGAGGAAGCAATGTCAATGAAAGCGGAGTCTTTTATACTGGATTCTGAAATATTGGGCTGGAATCATAAGAAGAATAAGTTTTTGTCATATCAAGAAACCATGCAGAGAAGACGAAAGTATGGGATAGGGGAGAAAGCTAAGGATATTCCTGTAAAGGCAATGGTTTTTGATGTGCTGTATTTGAACGGAAAAGATATATCCGAGCTTGATACAGATGTTAGAGTAAAAGTAATCAAAGAAATGATTCCCGATACCACCCGGGGTATAGGTCCATCTCCAACAGAAAGTGTTGAAGATATGAAAAGGCTCAAAGAGATATTTGATAGGAGGGTAGAAGAAGGCCTGGAAGGAATAATTGTGAAGCAAAAAAGTGGTAGATATCTTCCTGGAGTGCGAAATTATGAATGGATAAAGCTGAAAAAGTCTATGGAGAAAGGACTTGTTGATACGATAGATCTTGTGGCAGTAGGATATTATCACGGTTCCGGTAAAAGAGGAGCACTTGGAGTAGGAGCTGTTCTGGGGGCTATATATAATGAAGAAGATAATACTTACGAAGCAGTATGTAAGGTTGGTACAGGGTTTTCCGATGAATTACTGTTAAACATATCTGCGGAGTTTAAAGAGATATCTTTAGTTAAAAAGCCTGTGAATGTATTAGTAGAGGAAACTCTCCTTCCCGATGTTTGGATTGATCCAAAGATTGTTTTTTCTGTTGAATCTGATGAAATTACGAGGAACTTAAATGCAGATAAGAGTATTGCAGGAGGGCTTTCTTTAAGGTTTCCACGGTTGATAGAGTGGGGTCGTGACAAGACTGCCGAAGAGGCTACCTCTCTTGAAGAGTTGATGAGGCTTTTTTCTTTACAGAAAAAGAATAAATAGCCCTTGCATATGGAATAATGTTGTGTTAAAATCCTCTCACGAGTTTGGGATACTTAAGGAGATACAGGATTCCTCTTAGAGAATAGCTCTAACGAACATCCTGGTTCAATAGTCTGTTTCTTATCTTCGTTGTTATCTCTCTCAGCTCCTTAAAAGTTGAAGAGTGACAGGAAGTCTAAAACATAGACTTTCTAATTAGTGTGAGGGTCACACAATTCATTTAGTCAGATAAAATTTAAATCCAACAATAATGCTGGTTGGTCATATTACTTTGGTAATATGTTAGTCAAGCGTTTTTCAATGAGAGTTTGATCATAGCTCAGGATGAACGTTGGCTGTGTGCCTAAGGTATGCAAGTCGAACGATTCTTTATGAAATTTCTGAAACTTCGGTTGATGATTTTTCGCTTAGAATAGTGGCAAACGGGTGAGTAACATGTGGATAATCTGCCTCAAAGTCGTGAACAGCTCGCCGAAAGGCGGGGTAATACTCGATAGTCTTGTTCTTTCATAATGTTTGAACAAGTAAAGCTCAGGCGCTTTGAGATGAGTCCGCATCCTATCAGCTTGTTGGTGAGGTAAAAGCTCACCAAGGCTAAGACGGGTAGCTGGCGTGAGAGCGCGGTCAGCCACCATGGGAACTGAGACACGGTCCATACTCCTACGGGAGGCAGCAATTAGGAATCTTGCGCAATGGGGGCAACCCTGACGCAGCGACACAGCGTGGAGGATGAAGGTCTTCGGATTGTAAACTCCTTTTATATGGGACGAATAGATGACGGTACCATATGAATAAGTACCTGCTAACTACGTGCCAGAAGCATCGGTGATGCGTAGGGTACGAACGTTATCCGGATTAATTGGGCGTATAGAGAAGCGTAGGCGTTTTTGTTAGTCTTTAGTTAAATACCACGGCCTAACCGTGGGAAAGCTATAGATACTGCAGAAATTGAGACAGGAATGGGCGAATGGAATTCCCAGTGGAGCGGTGAAATGCGTTGATATTGGGAGGAACATCAGTGGCGAAGGCGATTCGCTGGTCCTTGTCTGACGCTAAGGCTCGAAAGCGTGGGTAGCAAAACGGATTAGATACCCGTGTAGTCCACGCCGTAAACAATGGATGCTAGGTGTTTGGTACAACTACCTAATCCTTCGGGATTGGATGGAAGTATTGAGTGCCGCAGCTAACGCGTTAAGCATCCCGCCTGGGAAGTACGGCCGCAAGGCTAAAACTCAAATGAATTGGCGGGGACCCGCACAAGCGGAGGAGCGCGTGGTTTAATTCGACGGCAATCGAAGAACCTTACCAGGGTTTGAAATGTATCTGCATGCCCCTAGAAATAGGGGAGGCTTTCGAAGGTGATACACAGGTGCTGCATGGCCGTCGTCAGCTCGTGTCGTGAGATGT
>ERZ795049.1519-NODE-1519-length-30167-cov-8.695869_pt1 | contig 30167 bp, 27 predicted proteins | sample MGYA00375133_ERZ795049 | MGnify/ENA primary metagenome ERZ795049 (study PRJEB30178, sample SAMN05720147) | activated sludge metagenome | isolation source: anaerobic digester from wastewater treatment plant | place: Japan | collected 2015-04-20 ... | reverse complement strand
CAAGGGGGCGCTGCGGCGCCGGGCGCCCACCTGCGTGGGCTGGTCGCCACGGCCGGGCGTCGGCCTGCGCCGACGCCCGGCCGCAGGCCCTCTAGGCGCGATTTCCAATCGCCCGGCTTATTTGATAGTACTTGCGCGGTCGTGCAGGGCGCTGCAGAGCCATCGTATAGAGCCCATCCCCCCGGCCTCGCCTTCTGCGCTGCGGCGGGAAGGGGGAGCCCTTAAATGGGGGTTCAGCGGGCGCTTCGCGCGACGCGCGAAGCGCCCGCTGAACCCCCTAACCTCCAGTTTCCCCGCCCCCGGCGCGGGGGCGGGGCGGAGGCCCCCGAAGGGGGGTGGGGGGCTTGATGCTGGAGGCAGGTCGACCGCGTAAGTACTATTATTAGAACGGTATTGGGGCTCGGCTACGTCGTCTATACGAATACTTGACCGATGTTCTAGCAGAGGCGGCTCGCATGCCGCCGGTTTGTCGGATGCGGCGAGCTCCGTCGATGATCGCCCCGCCCCTGACTCCAGCAGAGTTATCCCATTCATGTATTAGAGAGTCTTTATAGCCGTCGTAGTAGGGCTGTGGATAGTGGGGAAAAGGAAGAAGATCATCCCATATACCACAAGAAGTAGGGGGTGCGTCAAGGCCGGCCCCCACAGCTTGTGGTGCGGATGCGCCGCGTGGTGTGGACAGGCACTGTGGACAATCCTGTGCTGGAAGGTGCATCTGCGGCCTGAGACGGATGGAGGGGGCCAATGGGAGCAGGCTGGTGGATAGGCGGGACAATGGTTGAACAACTCGGTGGACGGGCGAGCCGGCGAGGCCAAGTTATCCACATGAGCCCCGACTTATCCACAGGCCAGGACGGAGTTATCCACAAGTGCGGACGCGTTTTCGCCTGTGCAACGTGCTGGCCGATCCCATCCCTCGGCATTGGGCCGAACGGTGGGTGCATCCACGATGCGTAGGCAAGTGTACAGCCGACGGGTAGCCATCGCGCCACGACCGGGTCTCATGCTCCGCGCCACTGTGCAAGCGGCGCGATTCGTGGTAGAATAGATGAACTTGCGGAGCAAAACCAAATCGGGCATCGCAGCCCGGAAAGGAAGCCATCCATGTCGCGCATCACGCGTTTGCTCGGGGGCGTGGCCCTGGGCGTTGGCGCTTACGTCGGCTATAGCTATGTGACCTGGCGGCCGCGCACGTTGAGCTACCTCTGCGACAATCGCCGGCTGTTGCTCGGCCACCGCGGCGCCGCTGTCGAGGCCCCGGCCAACACCGTCGCTGCCTTCCGCAGGGCGATGGAGGCCGGCGCCGATGGCGTGGAGCTCGACGTGCACCTGACTCGCGACGGCCATGTGGTGGTCATCCACGATGAGGACGTGCACTCGGTGACCGGCGTGTCGGGGCGCATCCGCGAGATGAGCCTGGCCGAGATCCAGCAGCTCGATGCAGGCAGCTACTTTGGGCCCCAGTTCGCGGGGGCGCGCATCCCCACGCTCGACGAGGCGTTGGATGCGGTCGGCCCGCAGGGTGTGGTGAATATCGAGCTCAAGGGCACGAGCATCGCCAGTGAAGGGCTCGAGCGCGAGGTCGTGCGCATCGTCCATGCTCACGGCATGAGCGAGCGCGTGATCGCCTCGTCCTTCAACCCCTTCCGGCTGATGCGGCTGCGCCGGCTCGACCCGCAGTTGCCGCGCGGCATGCTCTACTCGCACGACACGCCCATCTTTGTGCGCGACCTGTGGTTCCTGCCCCTGGTGCAGCCCGATGCGCTGCACCCGCACTACAGCATGGTGAACCCGGCCTACATGAAGCGCGCGCAGCAGTGGGGCGTGCGGGTCAACGTGTGGACCGTCGACGACCCAGACGAGGCGCGCCGCCTGGTGGAGCTCGGCGTCGACGCCATCATCAGCAACGACCCGGCGCGCCTGCGCGATATCGTCAAGGGCTCGTAGAAGAGCATGGTTTTGGGAACCACGAAGGACACAAAGGAAACGGGGGAGCCTGCCGTCCTTTGTGCCCTTCGTGGTTGGTGTTTCTCTTTGAGGGGAGTATCCAGTGGCCAAGAAGGTGATGATTGCCTTGGCCCCGGCTGGTGGCGGTCACTTGAGTGTGACCCGGGCCTTATCTGAAGCCTTGTCGGAGCTGGCTCCGGATATAACCATCAGCGCAGTGAACGTCTATTCCGCTGAGTATGGCGTCTTTCCGGTGACGGCCCTGCCGCGTCTCTATGCGCTGCTGGCCGTCAATTCGCCGGCGCTGTGGCGCCGGGTGTACTATTCCACGAGCAGCCAGGCGCGCTATGCGCTGTTGGAAAAGGCCGCCCAGCCCTGGCTGCGCCCCACGCTCAAGGCAGCGCTGCAGGCCACCCAGCCCGACGTCATTGTGTCGGCGCTGCCTGGCCTGGGCAATACCATGCAGCACGTTCTGGCCGACCTGGGCTGGCGCCGGCCGCTGGCGGTCGTGGTCTCGGACCTGATCAACATCCACCCGGCCTGGTTCACCACCGCCGCCACCTGGTATTCGGTGCCCACCGAGGAATCGCGCCGCGCCTGCATCGAGGCCGGCATCGCGCCCGAATCGATCCACATGCTCGGCCTGCCGGTGAGCCGCGGCTTTGTCGCGCCGCCGGCCGACCGGCTCGTCCTGCGCCGCCGGCTCGGCGTGCCCGAGGAGGCGCGCGTGGTGCTCATCATGGGCGGGGCCGACGGCGCCGGGCCGGTGGAAGAGACGGTGCAGCAGCTTCTGGCCTCGGGCACAGCCAGCTACCCCGTCGTCATCGCCGGGCGCAACGAGCGCCTGCACCGGCGCCTGAGCGCCAAGACCGACCCGGCGACCTGCCGCGTGCTCGGCTTTGCGACCAATATGGCCGAGTGGATGTGGGCTGCCGACCTGCTCGTGACCAAGGCCGGCCCCAACACTATCATGGAAGCGGCGCACTGCGGGCTGCCCCTCGTGCTCACCGGGGCGCTGCCAGGCCAGGAGGAGGGCAACGTCGCCTTTGTCACCTCCAATGGCCTCGGCGTGGTGGCCACCAAGCCGCAGGAGATCGTGCAGGCCATCGGCGAGCTGCTGGCCGATGACGAGCGCTCGGCGCGCATCAAGCAGGCCATGGCCCGCATCCGCCGGCCGCAGTCGGCGCGTGAGATCGCCCAGCTCATCCTGGCCACCTGCCAGGATGAGGGCCAGGCAGGGGCGGCGCCCGTAGCGACGAGGCGAGGAATGACGAGCGCCACGTTCTCGCACGTGGCGATCAATACCGTTGACCTGGAGCGCTCGCTGCACTTCTATCACGAGACGCTCGGCTTCCCCATCGTCGAGGACCTGACGATCGCGGGCGGCGTCCGCCTGGTGCACGTGCGCGCGGGTGAGGGCCTCACGATCGAGCTCTTCGGCCATCCCTCGGCGCCGGCGCCGCTGCCCACGGGTCTGCAGGCAGGGCTGGCACACCTCGCCCTGGCCGTCGACGATCTGGATCAGGCGTATGCCGATCTGCGGGCCAAGGGGGTCGAATTCACCGTGCCGCCCCGCTCCGGCGGCGGCCAGACGAAGCGCCTGGCCTTCTGCAAGGACCCCGACGGCACCCTCATCGAGCTTGTGGAAAAGTAGTGTCGCCCGGCCTGTGCTGACCACCGGGCTACAGGTGCCGCAGCCGCCCGGTACAGGCCCTTTTTCAGGGCTTTGGAGGCGGAGCGGCGATGCCGCTCCGCCTCCAAAGCCCTGCTCAGGGTCAGGCCGGCATTGCCCTCTGTGCGCATATCCCGCAATACTTGACAGAACCACCCCGACGGTGTATACTCACCCCGACTTGAGAATTGGCCTACAAATTCTCGCCGCGAGGCCACGCCGGCCCCGCGGCTTTTGTTCATCGCAAACAACCTATACTGCAATGGTGCAGTAACGAGTGAAACGGAGAAATGACACAACAACTGAGAATCATCCCATTGGGTGGCCTCGGCGAGGTCGGCAAGAACATGATCGCGCTGGTCTACGACGAAGCCATCCTGATCGTCGATGCGGGCAACATGTTCCCAGAGAACGACATGCTTGGCATCGATATGGTTATTCCTGACTTTGGCTATCTGCGTGACAAGGTCAGCCAGGTGGTGGGCATCATCATCACCCACGGGCACGAAGACCACGTCGGCGCGCTGCCCTATGTGCTGCGCGAGATCAATGCCCCCGTCTACGCCACGCCGCTGACCTGTGGGCTGATCGAGGCCAAGCTGGAGCAGCATACGCTGCCGGTCGAACCCGAAATCCATACAGTGCGCGCTGGCGATACGGTCAAGCTGGGGCCCTTCGAGGTCGAGCTGTTTGCCGTCAACCATTCCATTCCCGACAATGTCGGCCTGGCCATCGCGACGCCCCTGGGCACCGTGGTGCACTCGGGCGATTTCAAGTTCGACTATTCGCCCGTGCATGGCCAGCCAGCCGACTTTGCCACCTTGGCGCGCCTGGGTTCGCGGGGTGTGCTCGCCCTGCTGTCGGACTCGACAAACGCCGAGTCGCCCGGCTTTACGCCGTCGGAGCGCAGCGTCGAGCCTGCGTTCGACGAGATCTTTCGCACGGCGCAGGGCCGCATCATTGTGGCGAGCTTTGCGTCGCTCCTGTCGCGCATCCAGCAGGTAGTCGATTGTGCGGCGCGCTGGGAGCGCAAGATCGCTTTCGCCGGCCGCAGCATGCTGGAGAGCGTCGAGATTGCCAAGTCGCTGGGCTACCTCAGCATGCCCGAGGGCATCGAGATCGACCTGGCCGCTGTCGACCGCCTGGCGCCGCATGAGGTGGTGGTGATGGCCACCGGCAGCCAGGGCGAGCCGCAGTCGGCGCTGGCGCGCATGGCTGCCGGCCGCTACAAGATGCTCAAGATCCAGCCGGGTGACACTGTGGTGCACTCGGCCCAGATCATCCCGGGCAACGAAGAGCTGGCGCACCGCACGATCAACAAGCTCTTGCAGCGCGGCGCCGAGGTGATCTATGGCGAAGTGGCCGCGGTGCACGTGTCGGGCCATGCCAGCCAGGAAGAGCAAAAGCTGTTGCTCAGCCTGCTCAAGCCCAAGTACTTTATCCCGATCCACGGCGAGCTGCGCATGCTGCATGCGCATGCCCGCACGGCCGAGCGCATCGGCATTCCGGCAGAGAACATCTTTACCGTCGAGAACGGCCACATCATCGCCATCGACGCCGAGGGCGCGCGGGTGACCGAGCGTGTGCCCGGTGGCTATGTCTTCGTCGACGGCGCTTCGGTCGGCGAGGTCGGCCCGGCCGTCATGCGCGAGCGCGAGGCGCTCGGGCGCGACGGCGTGGTCGTGGTCGTGGCCCAGCTCGACGAAGACGGCAACGTCATCGGCCGGCCCGAGGTCAGTTGCCGCGGCTTTGTGTTTGTGCGCGAGTCGACCGAGCTGCTCGACGGAGCCTGCCAGAAGGCGAGCGAGGTGCTCTCGCGGCAGCAGAACGGCCACGAGCGCGCGGCGCTGGAGAATGGCCTGAAGAAGGCCCTCGAGGCCTACTTCTACTCCGAGACCAAGCGCCACCCCAGCATCCTGCCGCTGGTGCTGCAGGCCGAGGGCGTTAGGGCCGGTGACTAGCAGAGAAAGGGGGTAGTGGGCGAGTTGGGTTCTGTGGCTCGCCGCGGCGGGCCACAGAACCCAACTCGCCCACTACCCCCTTTGCGCCTCACGCCTCACGCATCACGTCTCCCACCGCCTCACCCACTCGCCGTGCTCCCGCTGCATGTCGCGTTCAACCTTCTCGATGGCGCCGTTGTCGGGCAGGGCGCCGATCTCCAGCGCGTACTCGCGCGCTTCGCCGGGCGCCAGGAGCTCGGTCGCGGGCGCGGCGCCGTCTGCGGGGCGGCAGTTGGCCGGCGCCAGGTCCACCAGGTAATCGACCTGCCGCAGCAGCTTGTGCTCCGTAAAGTAGGGCAGCTCGTGCTTGCGGTAGCGCAGGTAGACGCCCAGCCCCCGGCCGATGCCTTGCCGGTGGTTGACCAGCGCCACGCGCACCAGGCCATCCCCATCGGCCAACAGGTCGTGGTAAAAGACCTGCGGGGCCGAGCCGGGCTGCGGGTCGTCGAAGCGGGTAGCGCCCTCCAGCCCTGCCCGCGACACCTCGTCGGCGGGCCACACCGCGCGCGAAGGGGCGAGCAGCTCCGACTCGTCGTCGAGCACCGGGTAGCCCAGGCTGCAGTGGTAGGCGATAGTGAGCGGCGCGTCGCTGCCGCCGATGTTGCTGACGCGGTCGCGGATGGTCAGGCGCGACTCGCCCAGCCGCGCAGCAATGCGTCGCTCGAGCTGCAGCCTGTCGCCAAAGGCCGAGCTGTAGCACACCCGGCCGGCGACGAACATCTCGTACTCGTTGCCCTGCCAGGCCCCACCGGCCACGACGTCCTGTGCCGCGGCGCGATACGTTCCCTGTGGGCTGGCGCCGTCGCAGCTCTGCCCCAGGCCACGCGCGCTGAGCGCGCCGCCGGGGCCGGGCGCCATCCAGACTGTGCCCGGCGGCGTGCACGAGGGCGGCGTCCAGGCCAGCGCCTCGCCGGCGAACTCCAAGGCGCCGATAGCGAGCCCACGGTCGACGTGCACCGTAAAGGCCAGGCCGGCGCCGGTGCGGAAATCGGCCACGCGCAGGCCGCGCTCGGCGCCGTCGGCCAGCTCGCCCAGGCGTACTCCGCCCACCTGGCTCACATCGCCCACGCGCGCCAGCAACTGTTCACGCGTCAGCAGTTGCCCGTAGAGCTCGACCACCGCCACCCTCTCGTGCAGACTGAAGGCAACAGGCGGGGTTGTGGGGGGTTGGTATCGCCAGCCACCCCTGGCGCGCCCGGCGATACCAACCCGCCACAACCCCTTTCCTGGCCCAGGGCCGGGCGTGAGCAACGCGTATGGCCCCGCTGTTGCCAGGATGCCGAGGCCACAGCGCCCACTCGGCTGAGTAGTTGCGACCGCGGTATCGTAGCAGCACTAGCAAGGAATGGGCCGCCAGAACGGCGCAGGGAACAGCGGGCGTAGTCGCGACGTCTGTATAGGTGAGAGCTTCGCCGGGGGAGCAGGCAACACCCCCGGCGGCACGAAAGGAGCCACACACGATGAAGCCCAGACTTATCGCCATCTGCGCTCTGGCGGCCCTGCTCGTGGTCGCCGGCTGCACTGCGGCGGCTTCGGGGAACGCCGCCGTCACCATCTCCTGCGACGAGTTCCAGAAAGAGGCCCACCTGAGCCGCGAGGTCGGTGTGCCCGTGGGCAGCACGCTGACGGTGGACCTCTGTTCGAACCCCAGCACTGGCTATGCCTGGGAGGAGCCCAAGGTTGCCAACGAGGCCGTGATGCAGCAGACGGGACACGAGGTCAAGCCCGCGCAGGGCGGCGCCATCGGCGCGCCCGGCAGCGAGCAGTGGACCTTCAAGGCCGGCGAAAAGGGCACGAGCACCGTCTCGTTCGCCTACAGCCGGCCCTGGGAAGGCGGCGAGAAGGGCACCTGGACCCTCGAGCTCACCGTTATCGCGCAATAAGAGCCAAGCCGTAGCATAGCCCCCCCGTGGCCGCCGCGGCGGCTTGGAGGCGTCGTCAGCAGCCCTACTGGCGCCACGGCGCGGGCAAACGGGCGCAAGGCCCTGGCTACGCGACTTTTTCGGATAGGCCAAGTTCGTAGCAGGCGAGAGCGCCCTTGGGGTACGCATGCCTGCCCAAGGACGCTCTCGCCTGCCGCAAGCTCCGTCATGCCCGATAGGGCAGCGCGCTGACCTTCATCAGCTTGCTCATATTGTGCACCGCCTCGACCATGCGCACCGTGCCCGAGCGGGCGCGCATAGCGAGTGAGTGGGTGCGGGCGCCGTTGCTGAAGTAGCGCACCCCCTTGAGCAGCTCGCCGTCGGTGATGCCGGTGGCCGCGAAAAAGATGTCGTCACCCGCGGCCAGGTCGTCCGTGGTCAGCACCCGCTCCGGGTCGAGCCCGCCCTCCAGGCAGCGTCGCCGCTCGGCCTCGTCGCGCGGCCAGGGCCGGCATTGGATCTCGCCGCCGAGGCACTTGAGGCCGCAGGCGGTCACCACCGCTTCGGGCGCCCCGCCGATGCCCATCAGCACGTCGACACCGGTCCCTTCCAGCGCCGGCATCAGGCCGCCGGCAATGTCGCCGTGGGCGATGAGCTTGATGCGCGCGCCCGCCGCGCGGATTTCGCCGATGAGTTGCTCGTGGCGCTCGCGGTCGAGCACCACCACCGTCAGGTCCTCCACGCGGTAGCGCATGGCCTCGGCGATGCGCTGCAGGTTCTCGGCCACCGGGGCGTTGATGTCGATGGCGCCCCTGGCCGCCGGGCCTACAGCGATCTTGGCCATGTAAAAGACGCTCGTCGGCGAGAGCAGCGCGCCGCGTTGTGCCAGGGCCACCGCCGCGATGGCGTTGGGCAGCCCTTTGGCGAGCAGCGTCGTGCCGTCGATGGGGTCCACCGCCACATCGACCTGCGGCGGCACCCCCGAGCCCACCCGCTCGCCGTTGAACAGCATCGGCGCCTGGTCCTTTTCACCCTCGCCGATCACCACTACCCCATCCATGCCCACCGACTGCAGCGCAAAGCGCATGGCATCCACCGCCGCCTGGTCGGCCGCCTCGCGGTCGCCGCGCCCCATCCAGTGCGCGGCTGCCAGCGCGGCCGCCTCCGTCGCTCGCACCAACTCGAAAGCCAGGTTGCGGTCCATCGGTTCGCGCATCGAATCCCCTCCTGAGTGCCCTTGTCTGATCAACGCTCTGGCTGTGCTTTCGATTATACCACAGGCACACAGAATTCGCTCTGGCAATGTCTCGGTGGTGCAAAAGTGAGTGGGCCTTGGCAAAAAGGGCCATCGCGTGCATTCCTTACCATCTGCAGGCCCTTCCCTTGACTCGCCACAGATTCCCAGGTATAATCATACCGAACGGTCGGTATGTGGAGGAGGCCGCATGAAGCAACAGCAGCGCAGTGAAGAGACCCGCGCCCACATCCTGGCGGCCGCCCAGGCCTGTTTCGCCGCCTACGGCTATGAGGCCGCCGGCGTCGCTACCATCTGCGCGCGGGCCGGGGTGAGCAAGGGTGCCTTCTACCACCACTTTCCCACCAAGCAGGCGCTCTTTCTCGAGCTTCTGAACCGCTGGTTGGCCGACCTCGACGCCGAGATGGCGCGCATCCGCGGCGGCGCCGGCACCGTCCCCGAGGCGCTGCTGGGCATCGCCGGTGTGGCTGGGCACATCTTTGAGGCCGGGCGCGGCCAACTGCCGCTCTTCCTCGAATTCTGGACCCAGGCGGCCTACGACCCCGAAATCTGGCAGGCCACCATCGAGCCCTACCGGCGCTTTCGCAGCTACTTTGCGGCCCTCATCCAGGCGGGCATCGACGAGGGCTCGCTGGCCCCGGTGGACCCCACCCTCGCTGCGCAGGTCTTTTTCTCATTGGCGACGGGGCTGGTCGTGCAGGGCATGCTGGACCCGGAGGGGGCCGATTGGGCGCGCGTGGCCCGCGAGGGCGTGGAGCGTTTCCTACGCGCCTTTGCGCGCGATGGTGGTCGTCTGGCCACAGATGAACGCAGATGAACACAGATCGGTGGCCAGATTGGCCTGAGCAGACACCAGGCCTCCTGGGGCACCACAAGCGATGAAAACGGGGCCTTGCACCGCAGAGGACGCAGAGGGCACAGAGATCACTCCTTCCTCTGCGTTCTCTGCGGTGAATCGGAGCCGCATTCTCAAACCAGAGGAGGACTGTGATGACGGTTGTCGTGACCGGCGCGGCCGGACATTTGGGCGGAAACTTGGTGCGCGCGCTGGTGGCGCAGGGGCGCAGGGTGCGTGCCGTCGATCGCACGCGCGACTGGCGGCCGCTCGACGGCCTCGATGTCGAGCGGGTCGAAGGCGATATCTGCGACCTCGATTTTGTGCGCCGCGCCTTGGGGGGCGCCGAGGCGGTCTATCACACCGCAGGCTACATCTCGCTGCGCATGGACGAGTGGCCGCAGTCGGCGGCCGTCAACGTCACCGGCGTGGCCAACGTGGTGCAGGCCTGCCTGGCCAACGGCGTGCGCCGTCTGATCCATTTCAGCTCCATCCACGCCCTCACGCAGGAGCCGTTCGATCAGCCGGTCGACGAAGCGCGGCCGCTGGTGGCGGCCGACGCTCCCAACCCGCCCTACGACCGCTCCAAGGCCGCCGGCGAACGCGAGGTGCGTGGCGCCGTGGCGCAGGGGCTCGACGCCGTGATCCTCAACCCCACCGGCATCATCGGCCCCCACGACTATCGCCCTTCCTTCTTCGGGCGGGTGCTCCTGGCCATGGGCCGAGGCGCCATGCCCGCGCTCGTCGATGCCGGGTTCGATTGGGTCGACGTGCGCGACGTTGTGGAGGGGGCCATGCGTGCTGAGGCCCAGGCGCCTGCCGGGGCGCGCTACATCCTCTCTGGGCAGTGGGTCTCTGTGCCCGCGCTCGCTGCCCTGCTCGAGGAGATCACCGGCAGGCGACCGCCGCGCCTGGTGGCGCCGCTGTGGCTGGCCCAACTGGCCGCGGTCGTCGCCGCGCCTTTCAGCAGGCGCAACGCTCAGCAGGCATTCTTCACCCCGGTGTCGCTCATGGCCCTGCGCAGCAACCGCCACATCAGCCACGCGCGCGTCACGCACGACCTGGGCTACCAGCCGCGCCCCTTCCGCGAGACGCTGCACGACACCTTTCGCTGGTTTGCCGAGGCGGGGCTGCTGGCCGCCGCGCGTTAGCAGCCTGTCGTAGAACAACGCCTGCGGGCACGTCTCGTGCTGCAGGCGTCAAGCATGAGCTGGCGTCGCGTCCGCCACGTCATCGGCAACCGCAACGTTGCCTTCGGCACGGCCTTTGTCTTGGGGCTGGCCCTCGGCCCCGCGGCCGCAGCGCCGCTGGCGCCATACACCGTGCCGGCGCTGGGCGTGCTCATCGCCCTCACCGCGGCCGACGTCTCGGGCCGCGTCTTCCGCGATTGGCGACAGGTGCTGCGGGCGACGGGCCTGGCGCTCGCTGCCACCTATGTGGTGAACACGGTGGTGGTCGTGGCCCTGGCGGCGCTGCTGGTGCGCGAGCCGGAGCTGTACGCCGGCTTTGCGCTGGTGGCCGCCTCGCCGCCGGCGGTGGGGGGGCTGGGGTTTTGCACCGTCTTGCGCGGCGACGTGACCCTCTCGCTGATCGGCACCATCGGCGCCCACGTGGCCGCCCTGGCCGTCACGCCGGCGCTCACCCTGCTCCTGGTCGGGCCGGGCCTGGTCCGGCCGCAGCAGCTTTTCGTGCTGCTGGTGGAGCTCATCGCCATTCCGCTGGCCCTGTCGCGCGCGCTGCGCTACCGCCGCATTTTGCCCTACGTGCGGCGCTGGCGCGGGCCGGTCATCAACTGGGCCTACGCGCTGGTGATCTTTGTGGCGGTGGGGGTGAACCGCGACATCTTTTTCGGCCAGCCCCTGCTCGTGGGGCGCGTGGCCGTGGTGGCCGCCGCCTCGACCTTTGGCCTGGGCACCCTCGTCGAGTACGTCCTGCGCCGCCGGCGGGTCAGCCGCGCCGCCCGTGTCAGCCTGATCCTCTTTGCCACGCTCAAGAATGCCGGCTTTGCCGCCTCGGCCGCGCTGACGCTCATCAGCGCCGAGGCCTCGCTGCCCGGCGCGGTGACCAGCGTGTTCATCTCGCTCTACCTGGTCTGGCTGGGGCTGCAGGCCGAGAGGCGGCGGTGACACTCACGTACTGGCACGCATCTTGCTCTCCCTGCCGCGCCGGACTAGAACATCGGTCAAGTATTCGTATAGACGACGTAGCCTAGCCCCCCTTGGCCGCCGCAGGCGGCTTCGTGGGCGTCGGAGGGCGATGATTCGGCCGTCTGGGGGCCTTCGCAGGAATACTTGACCGATGTTCTAGGAGCTTACGCGGAGAGCAGAGCGGGCTCCCATGCCCGCGGTTCAGGCGGTGTGGGAGCCGCCGCTGCTCCCTTCAGATGACTCAATGCGGGTTGGGAAGGAGGCGGAGGAGAGCATGGCGCGCTTCTCACCATGGTACCCTGGGCGGCGCAGTTGGGCGCCCTGGCGCGGCCGTGGGCGCGGCTGGGATGAGGAGACCTGGCACCAGGAGCTGCCGGTCAATATCTATGACACGGCCGAGACCTGGGTCATCACCGCGCCGGTGCCGGGCATGGAGCCGGGCGATGTGGAGCTCGATTGCGAGGGCAACGCCATCGTGATCCAGGCCAGGCCCAAGGGCTTTCCGCAGTTGCCCAAGGACTATCTCTTGCACGAGTGGCACGTGGGCCCGTACCACCGCCGCATCGAGTTGCCGCGCGAGATCGAGGCCAATGCCTGCGATGCCTCCATCGCTGCCGGCGTGCTGGTGGTGCGCATCCAAAAGCCAGAGTGGGAGAAGGCGGTGCACATCCCGGTGCGCGCGGCCGGGCAGGAGATGGAGGGCGAGGCGCGAGAGACCGCCCTGGCCGCCGAGATGGAGGCCGGCATGGGCCAGCCCGAGCGCCCGCAGGGGCGGCAGGTCGTGCGCTGAGCCCTCCTCCCTCTTCTCGGGATGAGTGTCGTACCTTGCCAGCAGCGAGGCCCTGGGGGTGACCCCGGGGCCTCGCTGCTTCTCTTGATTGTCACGGCAACGCAACTGCTCAGCCCGTCATTGCGAGCCGCAGCGAAGCAATCTCCATGTCCGACATGGAGATTGCTTCGTCGGCGGCTGCGGCCGCCTCCTCGCAATGACAGTCGCAGTTTCTGTGCTTGCACATGCCGCGCGGCGGCCTGGGATACTCGCAATGACAGGCTGAGCAGTGACACGGCAACTACTGATTGACACCGCGCTCGTCGCACGGTACAATGTAGAGTGGCTAATTCCCTGACAATACGGGTTCGGCCATCGGCAGCCTCGCCGGAGCACCCGCGACGACCTGCCATGTCGAAAGGAGGCGGCGATGTTGGAAGAGGAGAAAGCAAGAGGCCGGGCCATCGCCCACCTGCCGTCCGCCAAGCGCAACGCCTTGATTGCCCGCATGATGCTGGGCGGGAGTGCCGCCCAGGCCCGCACCGCCTTCCTGGTGCTCATGGGCGCCTGGGGGGTCATCCCACCACCGCCCCCGTGGCTGCAGCGCATCGTGGGGCCACGCCCGCCGCGGCGGCCGGGAGCGTAGGTCCATGAGCACAATCCCGGACCTCACCGAGCTCTTCGTCAACCTGGACGAGGCGCTCACCCTGGACAGGGTTCGCAGCCTCGTGGCGGCCGGCGTGCGCGCCCGGGTGATCCTCGACGCACTGACCGCGGGCATGGCGATCGTCGGCGAGCGCTTTGGCACGCACGACTACTATCTGGCCGAGCTGGTCATGGCGGCCGAGATCTTTGAGCAGGCTATGTGCGAGCTGCAGCCCCGCCTGGAGCTGGAAGCAGAGCCCGGCCGGCCGGCCGCCGGCAAGATCGTCATCGGCACCGTCAAGGGCGACCTGCACGACATCGGCAAGAACATCTTCGTGGCCCTGGCACGGAGTGACGGCTTTGCCGTCGACGACCTGGGCATCGACGTGCCGCCTGCGACCTTTGTGGCGCATGTGCAGCGCAACAGCGCCGATATCCTCGGCATGTCGGGCATCCTCACCACGTCGATCGAGCCCATGGCCGAGACGGTGTGGCTGCTAGAGCAGGCCGGCCTGCGCAGCCGCGTGCGGGTCATCGTCGGCGGTTTGCCGGTCGACGAGCGCTGGCAGCGGCGCATCGGCTGCGATGCCTGCACCAACGACGCCTATGCCGGGCTCAAGCTGGTGCGCGCCATGATGGAGGCCAGGCGATGAGCGACATGACGGCCATCGAGCGCATCGAAAAGCACATCAACCTGCAGCAGCCCGACCGCGTGGCTGTGGCCCCCATGGGCGGCTACTACTATGCCACGCTGGCCGGGATGAGCGTGGCCGACGTCCTTACGGACCCCTGGAAGTGTGACGAGGCTTTCGAGTACGCCTACAATAAGCACGGTGGCTTTGACATGGCCGAGGGCGGCTTCCTCTTGTCGCTCTACCTGGCCCCCCTGCCCGACCCGTTCTCCACCTTCTACCTTGACTGGCACCTGCCCGGCCGCGAGCGCCCGCCCGACGCCATCCCCAACCTGAACGAGCGCGCCCGAGAGCAGCCGCTGATGACCGAGGCCGACTATGATCTGGTGCTGAAGGAAGGCTTCCACCGCTTCTTCAGCTTCCGCCGTGCGGGCGCCGGCGATCTCGCCAGGATGGCCGCCATGGCGCCGGTGGCGGCCCAGATCGCACACAAATGGCGCGACGAGCGCCAGGTGCCGCTCATGATCGACGGCGGCCTAGGCGACCCCTTCGGCTTGCTATCAGAACTGCGCGGCAACACCAACTTTCTGCTCGACCTGCGCCGCCGCCCCGGCAAGGTGCTCGAGGTGCTCGACATCCTCTGCGACGGCATGATCGCGGCCGGCATCAACCAGGCCAAGATGCTGAGCGCGCGCACGCTCGTCCTCGGCTCAGCCCGCGCCTCCGCCGATTTCGTGTCGCCCAAGATGTTTGAACAGTTCTGCCTCCCCTTCCTCGTACGCATGGCACACGCCATGGTCGAGGCCGGCTGCCGCCTGCAGTACCACTTTGACACCAACTGGACTCCGCTGCTCGAGTACCTGAAGGAATTGCCGCCCAAATCGGGCTATCTGCACCTCGACGAGCGCAGCGACATCATCGCCGCCAAGCGCGTCCTCGGCGACCATCTCTGCCTCTTCGGCAACCTCAAGCCCTCGCTCTTCGTGCTGGGCACCGAGGCAGAGGTCGAGCGCGAAGTCAAGACCATCATCGACGGCTGCGCGGCCGGCGGCGGGCTCATCATCAGCGCCGAGCTCGATGCCGGCTTTCGCTTCGAGTTGGTCGACAAGATGGTACAGGTCACCAAGACCTACGGCAGGTACTGAGGGAGCGATAGCGCAGCAAGCCCCTCTTCGATTCCCCATGCCATCCGAGTATCCAGGATCTGCAGGAGAGGCGCGACTCGCAAGGCCTAGCGCCGGGCGAGATCGGCGCGGCTGGCTGTGGGCTGCCGGCAGAGGGAGACCCTGGCCGTGGGCGCTGGCGTGCTGCGGCCAAGCGGCCCGGGCGGCGCTAGAGGTCAAGCGGCTGGAGCTCGAGGCGGAGATCGACCGGCTGACGTTCGGGGGGCTGGAGACCTGGCGAGTTCTTGCCTGGCGCCTTCCTGCCAGGGAAATCGCTGTGTCAGGTCTGAGGACGGACGAGATGGGGCAGAGCGCAGGCCGACACTCCTCAACCCGGTAAACCGTATTTGATCCGATTGCCAGATAGGCCGCACGTCCGGGTCCTGTCTGGTGCAAGACACTGGCTCCAGGTGACTGGTCCACGGTCTGAGCCTCGAGAACACCAAGGCCCAGACCGTGGACTAGGACTTTGTTCGAGCGCCCTGCACTCGCACCCCGCCGAAAGCCCTCGGCTGCAGGTCTTGCCGCGCGGCCGGCGGTGCTACCTACCTGCGCAAGAAGACCCCCACGGTGTCGGTGACGGCCTTCCTGGCAATATCGTCAAAGGCTGTGCCCACGACGAGGATGCTCACGCCCGTCCCCATGAAGGCCCTAAAGTTGGTCACGTTGATGCCGCCTTCTGCCAGAGTCGGCACCGTCACCGCCTTCAGCATGGCCTCGAGCCTCTGGCGCACCACCGGCGCGATCTCGCCGGCGGCCACACCTTCATAGCTCATGCCCGTCATCAGGCCGATCAGGTCGACCCCGATCTCCTGCATCATCTTCGCCGCTTCGGCCACCTCGGCAGGCGCCCCGGCTGGGATGCCGAAGAGATGCCGGTCGGACGGGTGGGCGATGTAGGCATCTACCAGTAGGCCATACTTGTGGCACAGATCCACGACGTCCTTCAAGTCTTCGAAAGTCGTCTTGTGCGCGTGGATACCATCGGCCCCGGCGCGGCTGAGGGCACAGACCTGCTCATCAGTCAGGGGCGTGGGCAGCGTTTCCGCAAAGGAGCCCGGCACGCCCACAGTGATATAGATGTCACGGCCAACCGCCGCCCGTACGCCGGCTGTCACTCTGAGCATCTCCTCCATCGGGACTTGGTGGCGCACGTCTTCGGCAGCATGCATCGAGGTGACGCCCTGGTAGCCGCGGGCCAGAGCGATGGCCGGGTGGTTTGGCTCGAGCAGGCGCGCCCCGGCCTGCACGGCTGCCAGGGCAAGCCGGCTATCATCGCCCGTGATGCCGGTGGCCAGGAGCGTGGTGCCGCCGTGCAGCTTGATAGCGTCGGTCACTTTCCTGAGGGCAGCCTCGCGCTTGCGCGCCATGTCTCCAGTAATCATAGTCGATCCTCCCTATGCAGCCTCTGGTACCTGCTTCTTCGCCGTCTTGTTGAAGAAGATAGTAAGCAGGCACGAAACAACCATTGCCACCAGCATGGAAGCCAGGAAGCCAATCGGGTTGTTCGAGAGGCCCGGAGCTACCAGCGACGGCACATAGCCCGAGCCTCGGGCATTGAAGAAGCCGCAGAACGCGCCGGCCACCGTGGCACTAAAGAGTGCGGTAGCGAAGATGCGCTTGTCGGCGAACATGAACGGGTAGGCCGCCTCGACGAAGGTGCCGAACCCGATGTTGACCAGGAAGCCGGGAGCAGCCACCGAAGCATCGCTCTTGGCGCGAGGGGCGATGATGTTGGCCAGCGTGATGCCGGCGGAGACCATCACCAGGCCGGTCATGTCGACCGCCCCCAGGAAGCTGTTGCCCTGGGTCTCCATCTCCAGCAGTATGATCGGCAAGATGGCCGCGTGATAGACGCCGCCGATGATCGCCGGCCAGATCAGAAGCCCGGCCACCGCTCCAGCGAGGATGGCATTAAAGCCGAGCGCTGCTTCGATGATGCCCCTGAAGGCATTGCCCAGCCACAGGGTGATGGGAGCCAGCACGAAGAAGATGATCAGGCCCGAAACCAGACCACCGATAGCGCCTGCCACCAGGCTGGCCGTCGTGGCCGGGAAGCGCATACGGAATGACCAGCGCAACAGGTAGTTGGCCAGGATGCCGGCTAGGATACCGCCGGCGATGCCGCCCAGAATGCCGCCCTCGACCGAGAGGACGCCGGCAACCGCGCCCGCAACGATACCCACTTCCTCCAGGCCCGAGACCTGCTTGGCCGCCACCACTGCTACGATAACGGGCAGAGCAGCAATCAGGGTGTCGAAGAGTGGCCCGACCGAGCCCGTGAGGAAGGGAATCTTGCCCACGGCCAAGATCAGCGCCATGGCGATGAAACCGGGCAGCGACGACATCATGATGCTGCGCAGGTTGATCCTGCTCCAGATGCTGCCGCTGACAGCCTCCGTCACCTTGCCGATCACGGGGGTGTACTTGAGCTTCCACTCGCCCGCGAACGCGGAGATGTAGCCCACGGCCCGGGTTCGGTTCGTCGAACCGGTCGTCCCCGAAGCGGCGATGACTCTTGCCCCCAACGCGCGGGCATCGGCCATCGAAGTGCCGCCCGTCCCGGCAACCGGGATCCCCTTCTCCGCCGCGGCCTCGATGACGGGCTTGTTCACCCCTTTCGGATCCGCGCTGACGAGGATCACGCCGTCGATCTCGCCCTTGCGGATGGCGTCGGCAATGGCCTGGTTATCCTCCCTGGCCGACTCGTTCACCCCCTTGAGCTTGCCCTCTAGCCGGGGCTTCGGGCCGCCTTCGCTCTGCACCCACAGAGCCCCCCCCGTCTCGTCAGTCACGTGATCGAGTGACGACGATGCCGCTACGAAGGCGATGCTGGCCACCTCAATGCCGGCGCCCTCTGCCTGGCGGGTGATCTCCTCCAGGAGTGACTTGGGGTCCCTGCCGCCCAGCACATAGAGATGGCCACCGCTGGAGCCTACGACAGCAATCCTTTTCATTCCTCTGCTCCTTGCGCGTGAGCGAACATACCGATATAATCATCTTACTTGGCGATAGGGCGCCCGTCAATGGCCACGGATTCCGCAGGGAGGTCGGAAAAATGGAACCAGCCAGTGGTGAGAGCGGAATCGGTCAGTTCCAGGATGTGGACCGGCAGAGCGGAAGCATCCTATCCCGATGGCTGCAGCGCAGCGGCGTCGAGAGCCGGGTGGTGGTCGATGAGATGCAAAGGCTCGGCATCGACACCGAGGGCATCGGTCTCAAGACCTTCAGACAGTGGACGAGCGACGGCGAGTCCGCCCGGCGAGTCAGCGGGTCGACGAACCAGGTGCGCAGCAACAGGTTGGTGGCCCTAGTGCGCTGGTTCCTGCGTGAGAACCGCCACCGCGTGCGCCCCATCGTGCGGACGGCCGAGTTGCGCCAGCTCATCGCCCTGTACCGCGACATCTCGGTCAAGAACCGCTTGCAGCTGCAGTCAATGCTCCACGACCTGGAGATCGAGACAAGAGAGCGCGAGCCGACTCTCACCTTCGCCGACGACTGGAAGAAGCGCCTCGCGGAATGGCCCGTCTTCTCGTTCGTCATGGACCGTTATTGGTGCGTACAGGCAACCACCTCCTATGAGATGGCGCTGGTCGGCTACGAAGAGAGCGAAGCCGCCAACTGGACGTGGTGGCACCGGTTGACGGCCAGCAAGAGCGGGAAACCAAAGTATCAGCCGGATAGCTTGATGCGCTCCCTGCGGGGCCCATACGCGGACTCTTACTATTGCCAACAAATGGCCAGGTTCAAGGCCTCTACGCAGGCGCTGATGGAACAGAGTGACCCGCGCTACCAGGCGCTGATCGAGCTACTGCACCAGACGCCCGGCTTTTCGGCCATGTGGCAAAGATGCGCCACACCGGCAGAGACCGCCGGGGGACATTCCGTCGGCATCCCCGTGCCGTTCTTCCGGCCCGACGGCACGCTCCTATGGATGCTGGAAGTCAGCGTGCTCGTCTCCGGCACCGACCAGTACCAGATGATACTATGGCACCCGCTGAACGGCGATTCGGCTGAATACCTGGCAGAAATCCGCCGCGACGCCGACACCAAGACGGATTACCAGCGCAGCGTGTACTTTATCGAAGACTATGCCGATCACTTCACACCTAAACAGCGCCTTGCGCTCGGCCTGCATGCATGATTGGCGGCTGCCGGTGCTGCGCCGGCTATGGGATACACCCGTCGGCGTAGGGCTCTTTCAGATCGCAGTTCGGGCTGGGAGCGTATGGCTTCGGGGTGCCGTGCAGGGCGGGCACCGGCGGCAAGCCGGGCCGGCGCCTCTTTTTCTCTTTGGCCGTCGAGCGTCCGCGGGCAGGCCTGGCGCCCATACATCTACTTGCCTGCCCAGCGCGGCTGGAGTATCATTGCCCCCTGTCATCGCAACGATCCTCGCAGGGAGAGTGGAGAACGATGCTATCTCCGGCCAATCGCGCTTGGCAGTGGCTCGGCCTGGCGCTGCTGGCGCTAGTACTGGCGAGCTGTATCCGGCCCAGGCCCGCGCCGGGGTCGCAGGCCAACCCAGGTGCGACCGCCGTGGCGACCCCGGCGCCCAATGCTGAGGCGATAGCGAACCCGCCGGCGGCGGTCGTCGAGCTGGCCGAGGCCGATGCCTACCTGGCCGCAGAGACGGCCGCAGGCCATTTCAGCGGGGCGGTGCTGGTGGCGCGGCAGGGCCGCATCCTGCTCAGGAAGGGCTATGGCCTGGCCGACCGCGAGCGGGGGCTGCCAAATACGCCGCAGACGCGTTTTCACATCGCGTCGCTCACCAAGCAGTTCACGGCCATGGCGGTCATGCAGCTCCAGGAGCGCGGCACGCTGCAGGTGACCGATCGCGTCGCGCGCTTTCTGCCCGACAGCCCGCCCGACTGGCGCGCGATCACCATCGATCAACTGCTGACGCATACGAGCGGCCTGGTGGACTATTTCGACCTGCAGGGCGTCGACGCGCTGCTGACGCGCCCTGTGACCCCCGGCGAGATCGTGGGCCTGTTCCGCGAGCGGCCGCTGCTGTTCCTGCCGGGGGCGGGCTGCAGCTATAGCAACTCGGGCTATGTCGTCCTTGGCGAGATCATCGAGCAGGCTTCGGGCGAGAGCTATGCCAACGGGATCGAGCGCAATATCCTGACGCCCGTCGGCATGGCCGATACGAGCTACGGGGCGTCGTGCCCGCCGGGGGCCTGCGCCGTGGGCTATGAGACGGCTTGGCGTCGCGCCCCCGATGTCGATCTCTCTGTGGGCTATGCCGCGGGTGGGCTGTCGTCGACGGTGGAGGACCTCTACCGCTGGGATCAGGCGCTCTACACCACCGAGCTGTGCAGCCAGGCGTCGCTGGATGCCATGTTCAGCCCGCACTACAAGGTGACGGATACTTTCGGCTATGGCTACGGCTGGGTCATTCGCGATATCTCGGGCCGGCGGCGCATCGCGCACAGCGGCCTGCTCTACGGCTATTCGGGCATCATCGCCCGCTTTCCCGCTGAGCGGGTGACCATCATCATCCTGAGCAACCTGGAGGATGCGCCGGTTACCGACTATGTCGACGTCCTGGCCAAGCAGGTTTTCGGGTAGCGGCGCCGCTCAGCGCTCGCCCGTGGCTTTGAGCACCCGCAGCGCACGCAGCGTTACCCATTTGTTGGGCTGCTTCTTGGCGCCGAAATCGACCCAGGTCTTGCCCGCATAGTCGTACTCCAGCGCCCAGCGGCCGTTGGCGTCCTGTTTGTCGTGCACGAGCGCGAGCGCGCTGGCCAGGCGGGGGGCGCCGCTGAATCAGTGCACCCACACCTTCATGCCAGGCCGGGCAAAGGCGAACACCGCCGCCGACTCGGCCAGGCGCACGCAGCCCGCCGTGGCCGGCCGGCCCAGGGTCCGATCGAGAATCTGGCCCTCTGCATCCATCGGCAGGGAGTGAAGGCCATTGTGGTGCTCCAGGTCGAACTCGACGATGTCGGAGACAAAAACGCCGGGCACATTCTCGATGGGTCCGCGGGTCATGATGCGCACCTCGAACACGCCCGGGTAGGTGGTCGTCTCCGGCGAGGTGCCGACGCCGGCCGCTGCCGGGTACTCGGCCAGCAAACGATCGCCGTCGTGCAGGCGCACCTTTTGGGCCGCCAGGTCAACCTCGATCCAGCGTTCGTTCGCGGCGATGCCGGTGGGCGTATCGTGGGGTTCCGGCGTGGCGCTGGGCGCCGGGGGCGTGGGCAGCGTGGCGGTCGGTGTCGAACTGCAGGCCGCAGCCAGGAGCAGTGCGAACAGCAGGGCAAGCCAGGTGCGCATGGAACCTCCCTGCCGGCAGGGCGCGCAGGGAACCTTGCGAAGGTTCCGAACCTTCGCAAGGTTCCCCACCCGGCGCTTGTGCCAAGCCCCTGAGCAGCGCGGGGGCGAGCTTACTTTTGGCTTTCCTTCTCCGACAGGAAGCGGGTCACGGTCGTGCCGCAGGTCGGGCATTGGCCCTTGGCCATCGGCCGGCCCTTGGCCGTCTTTTCGACCTTGCCCTGCTTGATCTGCATCTGCTTGCGGCACTTGACGCAATAGCCGACGAATTCCATCTCGTAGCTCCTTCTCTCGCTCGAGTGCACTGTGTGGAACGGCCCTGCAACGGCCTGATCACCGCCGAGACGGGACCCATGGGGCATACGCGGTGCACCATCGACGCAGGGGCTACCAGGGGATGGCGTCGATTACACAGACATCATACACCGAGGAATGCTGTTCGTCAAGCAACTCGCATGGCCAAATCCTCACCCCGGCCTGTTTCTGTTAGCGTCTCTCCCAGCCATATGCCCGGTCCCACGGTTCGAAGCCGGCGCCGGCGTAGAGCGCGTTGGCGGCGGGCGACTCGCTCCACGAGTCGACGGCGGCCGTTGGTACCCCCATGGCGCGCAGGCGGTTGCAGGCCTCGGCCATCATGGCGCGCGCCAGCCCGCGCCGACGATGCTCGGGCAGCGTGCCCACCGGCTCGAACTCGGCGACACTGTTGGCCTGGTCGAGCCAAACGCTGCAGTAGGAAGCAGCCTCGCCCGCGGGCGAGAAAACGATCAGGTCCAGCTCGGGCAGGTAGGAGGGCGCCTGCTGGAGAGACCGATAGTCCTCGACAGTGCCTTCGTAGTTAAAGACCGCCTTGTCGGCGACCAGGCGCTGCTGCAGATCCTGCGGTGTGCGCCGGGGCCGGATGGTATAGCCCGGGGGCAGCAGCACAGGCTCGGCGGACGTGCCGGCCAGCGGTTTCTTGCGGTGGACCATATAGTCGGAGGAACGGGTGTAGCCGCGGGCCTCGAACAGCCGCACCAGGCCGGTGTGCCCCTGCAGCACCTCGATGGCAATGGGCTCGGCCAGGCCCTTGGCGGCGACGCGCGCCTCGACCCAATCGAGCAGGGACCCGGCCAGGTCGCGGCGCTCGGGGTCTAGGATGAGGGCAGCCTCGCGGCTGCCGTCGACGAGCGCAGCGCCCAAGAGGGTGCCGGCCGCGTCGTGCCAGAGGTGGATGTCGCCCTGCCAGGCGCAGCGGCCGAAGGACTCGGCGTCGGCGAGGCGGTGCCGCGCCCAGATGTCGAAGCGGGCGACGCTCCAGGCGTTGCACTCGGGCGCCTGGGCGTAGGCGCGCCGGGTCAGGGCGGCGATACAAGACAGGTCTTCGACACTTGAATAGGGGCGACCGTGGGTTTGCACAAGAATCCCTTTCTAGAATGCGCGGAAGGCTTGCTGTCCCCTCCGTTGCCTCTACGTGCCTCTGTTCCTCAGCGGTTCTCTGCTTCTCCTGAGCCCTCGTTATTTGAGGGACCTGGGCCGCCACTACGAAACCAATCGTAGCGCTGCCGCAATATCCTCGGCGATCATGCGTCGCTTGCTCTTCTCGATGTAAAAGCTCGGCCCCGCCTGCAAGTAGGAGGGGAAGACGCGCCGGCCGCGCCAGTGGTAGGCTTGGCCGCGCAGCTTGTACGTCGAGCCGGCGGGGATGATGCGCGGCTCGCCGGCGCGGCGCGCGATGGCGTTGACGGCCTTGATGGCCACGTCGCCCATCAGGAGCAGCGCCCGGACCTGTGGCAAGAGGGCCAGCTCCTGCTCCAGCAGGTACGAGCAGCGCGCGACCGTCGCCGTGGCGATGGCGTAGCCGGTCTTGGCGCATTTGACGGCGGTGGTCAGGTAGACGCCGAGACCGAGGATGTCGCCGATCGTCGCCACGGCGGCGCCGGCATCGTTGAACGCCTGCACCGTCGTCTGCGCGAAGAGCGGCTCGCCCGGCGCATAGTAGCCCTCGGCCGGGTCCACGGGCGCCGCCTCGGAAATGAGGATGATGGAGACCTGCTCGGGCCGCACGTCGATCGGCGGCACGGTGTAGCACTCGTGGCGTACGTCGGCGCACGGGAATGCCTCACAGTTCACGCACCGGCTGACCTGCATGCGGTCACCTCCCTGGGTAGAAACGTTGGAGCACGCGGCAGGCGGCGAGGCCGACCCACGACCGCGCCGCCGCGGCCTGCTTGCCCTTGTCGTAGGATGTGGGCCAGAGGCCATCGGCCTGCTGGTTCTCGAGGAACCAGGCCAGGCCCCGGCCGATATCGCGGTCATCCGGTGCAAAGCCCAGGAGCGAGAGGGTATCGAGCGCGGTGAGCAGGTTGGTCCACCAGAAGGGGTACTGGAACTTGAGCCAGTAGGCGGGCGCCTTGCGGTCGTTGTAGCAGTCGGCCCTGAAGAAGCGGCCCTTCAGCAGCGCGCCGGCCGCCTGCGCCTCGGGCCGGCTGCGGTAGCGGGGGTGGGCGGCCAGGGCGCGCAGGGCCATGCCCGTAGCCAGGTGGGCCGAGGGCCGGGCGCGGTCGGGCGGCACGGGTGCGCCACGCCACAGCGCCTGGGTGCGCTCGCTGGCGGCGACCGCCTGCACGGGCACGATCCAGCCGCCGTCCTCCTGGCGCATCGAGAGAAGCCACTCCAGCCCGCGCACGACGCGCGTATCCTCCTCGTAGCCGGCTTTGACGAGCAACTCGAGGATGGCGCCGTGATAGTAGGGCATGTACTGGGGTCCGAGGATGCCGCGGATGTCGCCTTCGGGCGACTGGCAAGAAAAGACGTACGCGGCGGCGCGCTCGATGGCGGGGTGGCGCCGGTCGCAGCCGTACATGTCGACCAGCAGGCGCAGGCTGCGGTAGGTCTCGACCAGGTCATAGTTGGCGATGGCATCGGGCCTGGCCCCGGGGTAGGGCCAGGCGCCGTCATCGCCTTGCGCGGCCACGAGCCTGCGGGCCGCGGGCAGTTGCCACAGCGCCTCGACCGGCCCCAGCGCCTCGCCGAGGAGGTCGCGCCGGACGCAGTAGGCCCGCGCCTCGTCGCCCGGCGCCAGCAAGGCGGGCAGGGGGTCGAGCTTGAGTACCTGCGCCCAGGCATGGCTCATGGTCGCCTCCGTTTTCGCGGTGGGTGGGCCCACAGCGTCGGCCATGTCTGCGAGGCGCGGCCGGCCGGCGGCCCAATGGCGTCAACTCTGCCGGTACCACATCCAGACCCCTTCGTTGTGCTCAGGCAGGCTCTTCGGTGCGGTAGACCACGACCGTGCCGCTGCACCCTGGACACAGTTGGCCGCCCTTCTGGGGACGACTAATGGAACTCTGCAGTCGTAGGGTCTGTAAGGCGTACCCACCCGCCAAGATGATCTCTGTGGTGCAAGACAACCGGTCGATCCACCTTCATCCAGACGTCCTAGCTGCTCTGCAACCTCAGGATCTCACATGGCTAACGCATGTACCGAGTTGGTGGTCAACAGAGCCGAGTGGTCTCTCAAAGGCCTACAACCTGTCGATCCAGTTGTGCCAACTGCCCACATACGCGTCATGGGCTAATCGGATTGAGATGCTGTGGCACTGGCTGCACCAAGACGTCTTGCACCTTCACAGTCCGGCAGATGGTTGAACCGAGCTGAGGCGGCGGGTCGCGCCTTCCTCGACCAGTTCGCACAGGGGGCGCAAGACGTGCTCCGCTACGTCGGGCTGCAGGACAGCGTCACGCTGCTAGCGAGTCTGGCGAAGAAGCGCTTGGCGGCGGCCACGCTATCCTCCAGAGAGCCAAAGAAGTGACTGTGTGTCAATCCCCGCACCAACGCGGATCATGACGCACCGTTTCGACCAGCACTGAGCGTACTCATCGGCCTTGAGCCGCCGAATGATACGCCACGAGGTATAGACTCCGCATGCAACCCCACTGGGGTTGCATGCGGAGTCTATACCTCGTGGCGGAGTCTTGCAAGACGTCGATGCGCTACATTGGACGGGCAGCAGGGGCCGACCCATCAGCCATGTTCTTGAGAAGGCGGGCGGCACGGACGGGGTTGAAGATGCCGCAGACGCACTTGCCCGCCAGCGCCCGAGCGGCGTCGAGTGGCGTCGCGCGGCCCTGGCGTATGTCGCGCACGGCCCGCTCGATGCTCTCGGCTGTCACCATGTTGTGGCCGCACATAGTGACAATCTGAAGGACGTCGGTGTTGGGGAGGCGGTCCACCTGTCCCCACACCCCCAACGAGTATTCGACGGTGTGCTGCCGCACCCCGGCTTCGCCCGCAGTCGAGCAAACGCGGTCGAAGAGACCGCTCACGACCACCGAAATGCCCAACTGTTCTTCGCTGACCCTGCGCAGGAGGGTGGCCACGGAGGCGGGGTCAGTGTAGACAGCGTGGATAGTGCTGATGTCTTCTATGCCCGCCATGACCTCGTCAATAGAGCGGGTCAGGATATTGCCCGTGCGTGATTCGCCGGCATTAACCGGATTCAACTCAAGCGCAATCTCCATGAACCGACGGAGGGGGACATGAGAACCGGTTTCGTTGACCCCCTTCCCGGACATGGCCAGCACCACATAGTCATCATGCAGGCTCTCTGGCGTCCCAAGGCGGTGAAGAGTGTGTGTCATAGCGCATCTCCTCCAAAGAAATCGAAGGCCGGCCGGCCGAGGCCCATATTGTTCTTGCCGTTAGGAGCGGGGTGGAGACCGAGTTTGGCCAGAACTGCCCGGAGAGGAATGCTCCCGTCTGGTTCCACGAGGCTGACGGCATCGATCGAGCAGACGGTCTTGAGAGTGCTGGCAGCCTCGATCACGGCGGTCAGGAGTTCAGGCACTCGCTCAAGCGGAACGGTAACCTCGACAATGGCCGATAACACTCGCTCGTTCAGCACCTCAGAGTTCACGTCGCCGGTGGTGGTGTCGGTCAGGAGTTTGGTCACAGGGTTATTCGCGCAGAACTCGGCGCCGTGCTGGGCGCACACGCGCGACATGACCTGCACGTCGGCGAAGGATGCGCCCAGACAGGGCCGGCCCAGTTCCAGGGCGATGCCGACATAGCCACGCAGGAAGCGGCCGGTGACATCGTTGGTCTTCATCTCCTCTGTGCCCCGGCCGGCGATGCGAGTATCGGCGTTCACCGTCACTGGGTCGCTGAGGGCGGCACGCACACTACGAGGCCAGGTAAGCTGTGGCTGGGTGAGGGCCTTGGTTTTGCAGACGCCGGCACGGTAGCAAGCGCCACATTCAACGCAAAGCTCCTGATCGATCGTCACGTGTTTGCGCGCGCGGTCGACGTAGATTGCGCCCACCGGACAGGTGGGGATGCAGCTTGCACAGTTATTGCAGATTTCTGTTCTGATGTACACGGGTAGCCTTCTCCCTATGACATGGCTCAAGCAGGCTCGAGACCGAGAACCTGAGCGGCGATCGCCTGAAAGTCGTCGTAACTCAACAAGCGTTTGTGGTCGTAGCCGAACTGCTTGACCTTTGCGAGGATCTCTGTCATTTGTGCGTCGGAGGCAGTCAGACCGAGTTCTTCCAACCATAGATGGACGGAGTCGAGCCCGCTACCAGGTCCCATCACGACTCTGCCGGGATGGCCACCCACCACGTTCCAAAGGAAAGGAAAAACCTCGGTCGGGTCTGCATCACGGCAACTCTTCCACCAACTGGCAAGGATGCCAGATTCGATGTCGAACAGTCCCGATCCGATCACGGGATGACTGCTGGGCACCGGGTGACCAGCTAACTCACTCACAAGATGAGCGAGCTCGTACAGCTTCTCATACCGAATACCTAGATCAATGCCATACAAGGTGAGCAGGGCGAGGGCTGTTTCCTCAAGGGGTGTGTTGCCCGCTCGTTCACCGATACCGAGGACGGTGGAATGGATCACTTCCACGCCCTCAGCCAGCGCCATGATGGTGTTCGCGACCCCCACGCCGAAATCCATGTGGAAATGGGCCTCAAGGCGCTTGTCCACCCGCTTGCGGACTTGGCGGACAAAGTACGGCATTGCATGGGGCGAGGTAACGCCGAAGGTGTCGACCAGGCCGAGAGCGTCCATGTGTCCTTCAGTGGCGACGCGCGTGATCAGATTCAAGACCCAGTCGAGGTCCGCCCGGGTAAAGTCGATAGGGAAGAAGACTACCTCAAGGCCCTGAGAGTGTGCGTACGCGGTTGCCTCGATCGAGGCCTGAATCGCCCTTTCAAGCGGCCAGCGATAGGCCTTCTCGATAATGTGCTTGCTGGAGGGGATCTCCATGACCACGCCGGTGACGCCGGTGGCGACCACCCGTTTGACATCCTCGACCATACACCGCGAGAAGCCGAAGATTTGTGGACCCAGGTTACGCCGCACAATCTCGCGAATCGCAGCGTCGTCCTGCGGCGATATGGCGGGTAGGCCTGCTTCGATGCGGTGAACGCCAGCTTCTGCGAGTTTCTCGGCGATCCGAAGCTTGTCATCCTTGGTAAAGACAACCCCAGCCTGCTGTGCGCCGTCGCGGAGCGTCACATCATGGATGAGGATGCGGTCGGGGAACCGCAGGCTGGCCATCACTTCGGGTGCAAAATTCCACGGGCTGACAAACCACTGCTCGGTCTTCCACGGTTCGCTAGACATGAAAGCCTCCTTGAACTATTTGGCCGCCGAACCCTCGTTCGAGGGCCATCGCAACCGCTTGCACCTCGTGATCCGCGAACGGGCGGCCGACAACCTGCACACCGATTGGCAGACCATCGTGGGTACGGCCGATGGGCACTACTGCCGCCGGCAGGGCTAGAAGCGTGACAGCAGCGCAACAGCCCAGGATGCCATAGCGAGGGACAGAGACGCCCTCGATGGTAAAACTGAGAGGACCGGGGCCCGCGCCAGGTCCGATCTCGAACGCCGGAATGCCGGCCGGCGGCAGTAGGAGCAGAGGGAAGGACTCGAACAACGTGAGCACCTGTGCTCGCAGGGCGTCGCGCTGAGCCGCGGCCCGCTTGTACTCTGCCACGGTCGCCTTACTGTTGGTGGTCAGGCCTCGTGTGGGATTGCCACTCAGCCACTCCTGGATACCTGGGGTGAGCTTCTCCTCACGACCAGCCGCCAACTCGGCAACGTCCTGTAGTCCGTCGGCAGCCCGCATGGCCGAGTAGATCGATAGAGCGGCCTCCAGACCAGGTGGCCGACGCCGGTCAACTTTCATCCCAGTCGAGGCCAGGTAGCTCGCTGCTTCCTGGACGGTGCAGACCAGGTCGCTACGCACCGGGAACGTGCCCTCGCCATCGCACCAGGCGATGGCGAGCTGCGAAAGGTCCACCCGCGCCGGATCGCCGAGCGTGACAGGGACTGTGTGCACATCGCGCCCGTCGGGCCCGGCCATAACCTGGAGAAGGATCCGGAGGTCGGTGACGCTGCGGGCGATAGGAGCAATCACGTGCAGCTGCCCCAGCATCGACATGGAGTTTGGCGCCGGCAAGCGCCCGGGCGGCTCCCGCAAGCCGGGATAGGGGAGCATGCCGGTGCTGGGGATGAGGCCGGGCGTAGCCCGGAGGCTGGCAAGGCCCGTGCAGTGAGCCGGCCAACGGATGGAGCCCCCGAAGTCTGTGCCGATGCCGAAGGCGCTGAGCCCGGCGGCCACAGCTGCGCTTTCGCCGCCACTCGACCCTCCTGAAGTGAAAGCCAGGTTCAGCGGGTTGCGTGTTGGGCCGAAGAGGCGATTGGTGGTGTGCATGTCGAGCGCGAACTCGGGGCAGTTGGTCTTGCCCATGAGGATCGCGCCAGCCGCACGGAGCCGAGCAACGACAGGGGCATCCTCTGCAGGCACATGATCTGCGAGCAACAGGCTGCCCGCAGTGGTTCTCAAGCCCCGAGTGGCGATGGAGTCTTTGACGGTGAACGGCACACCGTGCAGAGGGCCATCGAAGTGTCCTTGGGCTGCGCGCCGGTCCGCAGCATCGGCAGCCACTCGGGCGTCATCCTCGGCGAGCGTGACGATAGCATTGAGGCCAGGATTCAGTCGATGGACACGATCAAGGAACACTTCCAAGACTTTGCGAGCTGTGATGCGGCCAGCCCGCACACTCTCCGCGATTTCCCAGGCCGATGGCAATCTGTCAGATTCGCTGAACACGGCCAACACAGACCTCCGAATACGCAACAGGACGCAAGGGCTCAGCTGGGGCGCTTGTCCGGACTGCGGCGACGCCAGGCGCGCCAAGTGCGCGCCAGAGTCTCCCGTTTGGCGCTGATGGCGGGAACGGCAACGGCGATGATCAGGATGCTGCCCGAGATAAAGTCTTGCCAGAAGACGGAAACACGATAGAGCAGAATGGCATCCTGGACCAGCGCTAGCAGAAGGACAGCCAGGAAAGAGCCGACGATGGAGCCGGCACCACCGGTGAGGCTGGCGCCGCCGATCACGGCTGCTGAGATGGCCTGCATCTCGTAGCCCGTGCCAAAGTCGGCAGCGGCTGCTCCGAAACGGGAGGCAAGCAGGTAGCCTGCCAGGGCGGCCAGCGTGGAACTGAGCCAGTAGACTACCATCTTGATCGCGGCTACGTCGATTCCAGCAAACTGGGCAGCCCGCTCGCTACCGCCCAGGTAGTACAGCTTGCGGAAGAAACGGCTTCTGCGGGTCAGCAAGTCGACGACCACAACGATGACAAGTGGCAAGACGATCAAAGTCCTAACGCCCAGGATCGAAGACTGCCCAACCCAGAGGAACCAATCCGGTATCACGGGCCCGGGACTGACGATGGTGCCACGCGAGATGACGGCGGCGATGCCGCGCGACATGCCGAGAGTACCCAAGGTGGTGATCAGGGGGTTGATGCCGACTTTGGTGATGAGAAAGCCGTTGAGCAGCCCGACAGACATACCGGCTACGATGGCGACGATCAACCCGAGGCCAGCGGGAAACCCAGCCTGAACGAGCACGAGCATGAGGACGGACGAGAGGGCCACTACGCCGCCCACTGAGAGGTCAA
>ERZ795049.1515-NODE-1515-length-30218-cov-10.141863_pt1 | contig 30218 bp, 30 predicted proteins | sample MGYA00375133_ERZ795049 | MGnify/ENA primary metagenome ERZ795049 (study PRJEB30178, sample SAMN05720147) | activated sludge metagenome | isolation source: anaerobic digester from wastewater treatment plant | place: Japan | collected 2015-04-20 ... | reverse complement strand
TCTCGTTCGAGCCTTTCAGGGAGGTGCTGCCGCCCGATGTCGCGACGGCGGTGGTCCGCTATCCCGCGGACAGACCCCTGAGTTTCGAGGAGACCGTCCGATGCGCCAGGGGACAGATCCCCTGGGACGAGGAATCCATCGTTCTGGCCGAGTCCTTCTCAGGGCCGGTGGCGGTCGCCCTGGTGGGCTCGGGAATGCTCGGGGCGCAGTGCCTGATACTGTGCTCGACCTTTGCCCGTCCGCCGAGGCCTTTTGCGCTGAAACTCCTGAGAGCCCTTCCGCTCGCGGCGATTCTGAGGCTCACACCGCCCCGGTTTTTGCTGAAGCTGGTGGTCGCTGGAGGCAACGAGCCGGCCGAGACGTTCCTTTCGCTGTGGCGGCGGGTTATGGCCGCAGTCCCGCCCGAGGTGCTCGTTCACCGGCTCGGGATCGTGGCCGGGATGGATGTCCGCAGTCTTCTTCCCCTGCTGAGCGTTCCATGTCTGTATATCCAGGCCGCATCCGACAGGACCGTACCGGCATCCTCAGTCTTCGACTTCACGGAGGCGGTCCCGGATCTGCGGGTGAAAAGGATACCGGGGCCGCATTTCATTCTCCAGGCGCAGCCCCGGGCGTCGCTTGCGGCGATCGAGGCTTTTCTCGGTCTCATCGAGCGCCCGTGCAGCGGGCACGGGCCCGGACGCTGAGACATATTTTACGAAGATCAAAGGAGGCGGAACATGGAGATAAAGGTCAAGCGGGTGTACGAAGAACCGGCCGATGGGGACGGATTGCGCGTCCTGGTGGACAGGCTGTGGCCCAGAGGCGTATCCCGGCCGAAGGCGAAGATCGATCTCTGGCTCAAGGATATCGCGCCGTCGAACGAGCTCCGCTCCTGGTACGGCCACGACCCCGAAAAGTGGCCCGAGTTCAGGACACGCTATTTCGCCGAGCTGGACAGCCGGCCGGAGTCTGTGGAAGAGCTCATCGGACATGCGCGCTCAGGGACCGTGACGCTCCTGTACAGCTCCCGGGAGCAGCGTCTGAACAACGCGCATGCCCTGAAGGAATATCTGCAGGCCCGCGCGCGGTAAAGCCTCAGCCGCCGGGGCCGGGGCAATCCGGAGGAGTCGTGCCGGCGTCCGCCGCAGGCTCTCCAGAGTCCGGCCACGCTGCCACTCCTGCATCCGCGCCTCCCCCTCCCCCGCGCGAAGCGTTCCAGGGGCTTCGGAGCTCGTCTCCTTCCCGATCCTTTCCCTTCCCGTTCGATAAACCCCTCTCCCGACCCGCCGGAGGTACGCCTTCTGCGAACGACCGAAACCGGCCGCTCGAGCGGACAATCCAAGCTTGAGAGATCAGGGAGAATACCCATTATTATCCTTGTCGGGACGCAGAGATCCGTCCCCTGAAAACTCGACCATTCGACACCCTCAACCAAAGGAGGACAAGTGCAATGGAAGAAAGAATAAACGTACTCCCTTCAGCGGAATCCGTTGGCCATGTCAAGTGGAGCGCCATATTCGCCGGAACGGTCATTACGCTGGTCGTCATGCTTACGCTCATCATGCTGGGTCTTGCAGTGGGCTTTGCCACCATCAACCCCGCAACGGAAGAAAATCCGTTCGGGGGTCTCGGTATCGGCACCGCCGTATGGTGGGTCATCAGCAGCATTATCGCATACTTCCTCGGCGGCTGGGTGAGCAGCAGGGTTGCGGGCCTCCAGCGCGTTTTCGACGGGGCACTGCACGGCCTCGTGACCTGGGGCCTGGTGACGCTGCTCACTATGTTCATGCTCACGAGCACGGTCGGCTTCATCCTGGGCGGCGCGTTCGGGCTGGTAGGCAATGTGGTCTCCGTCGCCGGCCAGGCGGCGGGCACGGTCATACCTCAGATAGCCGGCGCGGTATCCGGCCCGGCGCAGGACATCATACAGGAGGCCGAGCAGGCAATGGACCAGAACCTGAGGGAAGGTGTGGACGCTCAGACCGTGATTCGGGACCTCGGCCCGTCCTTATATCAGATGATGCAGGGCGGCGTCACCGAGCAGGAGCGCCAGCAGATGGTGAAGCAGATCCAGCAGTACACCACACTTTCAGAGCAGGAGATCCAGAACATTGTCCAGCAGATGGAAACCCGCTACCGGGAGCTCGCTCCGCAGGTGCAGCAACAGGTCCAGCAGGCTCAGCAGACCGCGCAGCGGGTGGCGGGACAGGTGGCCGATGCGCTGTCGAAGGCGGCGTTGGCGTCATTCTTCATGCTCATCCTGAGCGGCGCTGCAGCCGCCCTGGGAGGATGGGTCGGACGGGTGAAAGGTATCGTGACGGTATAGCAGTCCCCGTCCGAGGAGACATTCCGCATTCATGAGATCCGGCGGGGCGACGCCCTACCCGCCTCCTGCGGAGCCTGCGCCTCTGTCCTCGAATCCATCGGATGAAGAGATCTCTCCAGGCTCGTATGCCAGGGGGATCTCCGCGTCCGGAAGGACGGGAGAGCCGGCGAGAAGCTTCGGGGGGAGCAGCATGATGCACGCGGGCAGGAAGGTGAGCGCGGACAGGGCTATGGTGAGCATGTCCACGGCCACGAGAATGCCCATCTGAGATATGATGACGAACTGGGAGGGTGTCAAAACCAGGAACCCTGCAGCCACCGCCAGGGCGTTATAGACGATCCCCCTTCCCGAGGTGTTCAGCGCCCTGTCCAGTGCGGACGCCACCGGCAGTCCCATACGGATCTCGTGCCGGTATCGGCTCAAAAAATGGATGGAGTAGTCGATGCCCATGCCGATGTCGATGCTCGCCACCGTGGCCGTGGCGGCGTTGAGCCTGATTCCGCTCACCCCCATGATCGCAAAGTCGAGCGCGATGGGGATGAGGAGCGGCATCATACTGTAAACTCCGAGCCGCAACGACCTGAATACGCCCGAAGTGATCAGGAAGCACAGAAAAAACGAGATGAGGAAGGTCTGGACCTGGCTCCTGACCACGATGCGGTTGAATTCCTTGGCCATCACCGCAAGGCCGGTGGTGATGATGTTCGTGTCCTTGTGCCCGGCCAGCTCGTTTTCCTGGAAGCGCTTCGCCGTGTCTATGACATCCCGGGCGAGATATCCGCTCAGAGACTTCATCTGCAGGATGATCTGGGCCTTCTGGAAGTCATAGTCCACAAAGCCGTCCAGCTCGTCTCCCCCCCCTGAGAAGGAAAACAGCAGGAGATATTGGGCGACAAGCTCCCGGGACTCCGAGATTGTGTAAAACGCAGGGTCGCCGTCGTGCATGGCCTGGTTCATGCGCTTGATGAAATCCACGATGGAGACGGCCTTGCCCACGTCCTCTATCTGCATGAGCTCCTGCTGCAGCTTCTCGATCTTCCTCAGCACCGCCGGCTCTTTGATGTCGTCGGGGCCGGGCGTCTCGAACACCACGTGGAAGACCGACGTGCCCCCGAAGCTCTGATTGAGGACTGTATCCGCGATGCGGATCGGGCTCCGCTCCCGGAAATCCTCAACCAGGTTGAGATCGCTCTTGACGTGCCTGCCCAGGAATATCGAAACGGCCAGCACCGCGAAACTGGCCGCGATGACCCATCTGCTCTTTCGGATGCCGAGGTACGAGAGCCGCTTCAGGATGGGGCCCACATAGTCCCTGCTCGAGTGGTAGTGGTGCGTCACGCTCCCGCCATGGGCGTCGATGAGGGAAAGGAGCGCGGGGATGAAGGTGAGCGCCAGCATCATCGACACGCAGAGGCCGAACGCCGCGAACAGCCCCATGTTCATCAGCGGCACGATGGTCGAGGTGGTGAACGAGATGAATGCCGCCATGGTGGTCATGCAGGCCATGGCAACCGGCATCCTGACCCGTGAAACCGCGCCCAGGATCCCGCTTCTGCCCTTTTTCCCCTCCGCGTCGTCCGCCAGGACGTTCTCCAAAACATGGATGCCGTAGGCCGAGCCGCAGGCGATGAGAACCACGGGCAGCGCCGTGGTGACGAGTGTGAGGGGGTTTCCGACCAGGGCCATGAGCCCCAGCGTCCACACGGCCGATATTGCCACGGAAGCCAGGGGCAACAGAGTGCCGCGGATGTTGCGGAAAAACAGAAAGAGGAATGTGAGCAGCACCACGCAGACCAGGGGGGGCAGCAGGATCAGATCTTTGATCATGTAATGGCTCTGGAGGGCCTCCACCACCTTGGTTCCTGATATATAGAATTTTTCAGGCCCCTCGTACTTGCTCAGGATATCCGTGATCGCATAGTAGATGGGCACGATCTGGTCGGTCTGCACCTCCCGCTGGAGCACGACGAGTATGCCCGTGCCGCAGCCGTCGCGGGTGATATAGGTATCTCTGTACACCTCCCACGAGTCGACCTTGTCCTTGAGGGCGGCGATGTCCGCCTGAGTCAGGGGGGCGGCCGTGTCCGAGACCATCGGGGAGACATCCAGGCCGGATTCGCTGCCTTGGATATTCTTCACGTTCAGCAGGCAGGTCACCTTCTTCACCTCTGCGATCTCTTCCAGCTCCAGGGCGATTTTGCCGAGCTTCTCGAGGGAGACCGGGTTGAAGATGTCGCCGGTATTGATCATGCCGATGAGGATGTCGGCGTAGGGCTCGAAGGTGTGCTTGTTCGCGACGAAAATCTCGACCTCGGGATTGTCGTCTCTCAAGACGACCTCGACCCTCGGGTCCATGGTGATTTTGGGGACCTGTAACCCGAAGAACAGCGTGACGGCCGCGACGGCCAGGATTACTCGCCACGGATGCTCAAGGCAGAAACGAATGACCCTCTCCATAGAAGCCCTCTCCCCGTCATTCCAAAAAATGCGGACGATCCTCAAGCCCGTATGCCCTGAAATGACACGGGGCTATTTATATCAACAATAGAAATACCCGACAACGAGATTCCCTGATTTTCATGGAAAAATAGTATGGGACGCTATGGCACAACCCGATCAGCCGCGGCGGAAACAGTCCGGGGCCGACGCAGGGGGTCTTCATCCCCGGCACCCGTGTGCGTCTCTTCTCAAAACCGTCCGCGGCGTGAACGGGGCTCTTTCCCCGCCTTTTGCCAAAAGGTGTCAGGCGGAGAACTCTCTCATACCTGCATAGACAGGCCGCATATCAGAACCGCCATGCGAAACCGAACTGCGTGGTAAAGTCCGGCGCTTCGTCGGTGATGCCAAAAGACAGTGACGCATTCAGCTGGACCTCATGCGTCAGCTGGTACAGAATGCCCCCATCCATGCTTCCCTCCCAGTCCGACCACTCCTCGGTCCTGGCCCTGGCGAAGAATTCCACGAAGCCGGCCAGATCGCTCTGGAACGGGTAGAAAAGCGCGAGAGCGTTGCTGACGCGAATGTACTCGTCATCTTCATCCCCGAATACATCACCTTCCGGAATGTATGCGATCCCCGGTGTCAGACCGACGGTGAAGGGGCCGCCGACATTGAAGTAGATGGGGACCTCAACACCGAAGGACATCCTGTCCAGCCCGAAGTCGTCCGTGCCGGTGGGCAGAGTGAAAAAGGGCGCAACAGCCAGGGCGGACTCCCCCTGCGGGAGCATGGTCTGGGGATAGTTGGGCCCGTACACATGGTACTTGAGACGAAATTCCGTATCACCAAGCCCGAAATCGTCCTCCCGGACGCCGTTTTTCAGCCACTGCCAGATCAGGGGCTCGATAGTCACACCTGCTTCGAGATTTTTTGCAAACCCGACACGAAGGGTGGTATCGCCGATACTGATCCGCTCGCGCTTGAAGTGGTTGTCATCCCAGAGGTACGAAAACACACTCGTCTCCACCTGAAAACGACCGGGACCCACAGTGAACGGGCTCTTGGCCCTCATGGGTCTGTCTGTGTACATCAGGCCGAGCTGGCTCAAGGGCATGGGGTTCCCGAACGTGTAGTCCTGGCCGGCAGGCTGCTGCGCCTGCACCGGGGTGGCGATGAACAGGACGATGATGAATGCTGCACCGTATATGATGTTTCTGAGCATACCTCCCTCCTTATCACGTATTCCTTACAGGAAATAAGGATAGAGGCGCGAGGCTGTTTCTCAACGCAGGCAGGCGGCAATGCTGGGAATGCGGGAAAGGACGATCCGATCCCTGACGGGACAAGGACCTGCAATCGCCGGACCTTTGCCGGCCGTAATCTTCTCACGCCCGCCAAGGAACATTGATTTGACAGAGCATACGGTTACCATTGGTTATGAGAGACTGTTACCAATTTCCAAAGCAAAGGAGAAAGGCCCATGGGAATCTTAACATGGATCCTGCTCGGTCTGGTTGCCGGTATCCTGGCAAAGTGGATAATGCCCGGCAGAGATCCCGGGGGAATCATTGTCACCATTCTCATCGGAATTGCGGGTGCCGTCGTCGGCGGGGCCATAGCCTCGCTCGCCGGGCTAGGAACTGTTACCGGCTTCAACCTGTGGAGTATCATCATTGCGCTGCTTGGGGCGATCCTCCTCCTGGCAATATACCGGCAATTCGTCGCCAGCAGAGCACACAGGGAATACAGAAAATAGCATCTGTAACGTGATCTTCGATCCTTCTCTCTCGTGGCACAGCGGCATACGCCCACCCGGAAAGAGATCCTCGCAGCCGAGGGAAGGACTGTCCCCGATCTCATCGCCCCCGGTCTGCGCGTTCTGTTCTGCGGCATCAACCCCGGCTTGTACTCAGGCGCTGTAGGTCACCACTTCGCGCGCCCGGGAAACCGATTCTGGCCGGTGATCCATGCATCCGGGTTCACCCGGCGGCTCCTGTCACCCTTCGAGGAGCATGATCTCTTGGAAAGCGGCTATGGCTTGACGAATATCGTTGAGCGGTCCACCGCAGGGGCCCGCGACCTGAGCCGCCGGGAGCTTAGGGAAGGGGCGCGAAGGCTTGAAGCCAAGGTTTTGCGCTACCGGCCCCGATTTATCGCATTCCTGGGGATCGGGGCCTATCGCGCCGCCTTCGATCTTCCGGGAACGGTGCCGGGCAGGCAGGATCGGACCATCGGGCGGACGGTGGTCTGGGTGCTGCCGAGCCCGAGCGGGCTGAACGCCCACTATGCGTTTTCCAGACTCGTACGCATGTACTCGGAGCTGCACAGGGCCGCCGAACACGAGTGACCCTGCGCATCCCGGACAAGCCCTCAGATGCAACAGGAACAGATACGCATATTGAGCTCCCGGCGAGATCAGGGGGAATGACCTGACAAAAAAGGCCGGAAGCGTTTTTCAAGCTTCCGGCCTCCGGCTTCCTCAGATTATGGAACAGGGGCTCTCGAGCCGGCCGCATCAGGTGATCTTCGCGTAATCGATCACCACATCATGGCGCTTGCGGGCCTCTTCGATGAACGCCTCGATTGCCATCTCCTTTTTCCGCGAAAGGAGCTCTTCGCGGATTCTCTTCAGCTCGTTCTCACCGGCTCCGGAGGCGAGCGCCTCTTTCTTTTCCTTGAGCCAGACCACGTAGACCGTGTTCCGGTGTGTGTAGACCTTGGGTTCCTGCAGGCTGCCGAGGTCGTCCTGCAGCCCCTCGATCATGCCGAGCTTCGGCACCAGGTATGATGTTCTCCTGAATTCCCCGGTGCTCTCCGGGCTCATGGCGTTCAGCTCGGCGAGAGTTTTCTTCGCCAGGTCTCCGGCATGCTCCTTCGCCTTTTCGAGAGACTTCTGTGCCAACACGTCCTCGACGACTCTGCTTCTGATCTCCTGGAACTCCGGGATGCGGGCCGCTATCTTCTCCTTGACCATGTAGATTATGCAGCCCTCGTCTGTCTCCACGACTGCGCCGATTTCGCCCTGCGGAAGCGTGAATGCCTGACGCACAAATTCCTCGCTGCCGGCCACACCGATGTTCTCGCCCTCCGCGAAAGGCCCGATCTCCCGGGTTTCCAGGCCTCTCGACTCGGCATAGTCCGCCAGATCGGTGATTCCCTGCTCGAAGAGCTCCATGTGCGCATTGCCGGCCTCGTCGCGTGCAATGGCCATCGCCCGCTGATACCTCATCCTCTCGACTATGGAAGCGGACACCTCTTCGAAGGATCTCTGCTTCGCTTCCGATTTATTCTCGAGCTTCAGCACGTGAAAACCGAGTGCTGTCTGGACCGGGCCTCTCACCTCTCCGCGCTTCATGCCGGAGAACGCCTCGGCAATGGAGGCCGGCAGGGAGCTCTGAGGCACAGTGCCGATATCGCCGCCCGCCGCACTCGTGCCGGGGTCTTCCGAGTATTTCTTCGCCAGCTCGGCGAAGTTCCCTCCCGCCTTCACCTGATCATAGATCTTCTGCGCTGCGGCGCGCTTCTTGTCGATGGTGGTCTGGTCCGCATCCTGAGGAACCCGGATAAGAATGTGCCTCCCGTGAATCTTCGCCTCTTCGGCAAACTCCTGCCGGTGGGAGTCGTAGTAGTCTCTTGCCTCATCCACGCTTACCGCGGCTTCGTCGAAATACTGCTCCACCGGGAACAGGACAGCGGTCAGGACGATCCTGGGCGCTATTTTGTAGCGCTCCTTGTTCGCTTCATAATAGGCGGCCGCCTCCTCATCGCCGACGACCGCATCCTTGCTGAACGACTTCGCGTCGACAGCCAGATAATTGAGGTTGAACGAATCGTTCTGGTACTGATAGTAGGCCTCCACCTCCTGGGGGGAGACGATGATATTCTCGGTGATCATGGAATAGACTCTCTGCTGGAAAAGGGCCTTGCGCTGCTGCTCTTCGAACTCAGCAGGGGTCATTCTCTGGTACTGCAGAAGCCGCTTGTAGCTGTCGATGCTGAACTGGCCGTTCTGCTGGAAAGCGGGGAATGTCCGGATGGCCTCCTGAAGCTCTTCATCCGACACGCTCACGCCCAGCTTCCTGGCTTCATCGTCCACGATATAGTCATTGATCATCTGATCGAGCACGGTCTTTTTCAGGTCGAGCTGTGCGAGGACCTCGGGGGTGAATGCGTCGCCCAGTCTTGCCTGGTAAAGCCTCAGGGCATCGCTGTATGCCTTGGCGAACTGCTGCTGGGTGATGATATAACGGTCGATCTTGGCGACCTTGTTTGCTTCCCCTGACCAGTAGGCGCTTCCCCCCCAGAAAATGAAAACGATGATGATGGCACCGAATATGAACTTCGTGATCCAGCTCTTGGACCGCTTTCTCATATATGTAAGCATGAGCTACTCCTTCTTGGTCACTGCATCCGATATTGAAGCGCAAGATAGATGAATATGGGAATTATTGCAAGGATTTCATTTCCCGCTCAAACCCGCCCCGCACGGTCGGAGAGCCCCTATGCCACTGAATCCCGGATGTTTTGTGCACCGGGGTGTTCCCCTTCGGGAGGCGATGTGCTATACATCGGTCCCTAGGCAGTGCGAGAGTTCCTGATCCGAGAGGAGAATGCCGTGGAGAAGATATTCCTACTGGCCGGCATCGCCGGGTCTGTCGGCGGCCTGTGCCTGCTGGTCTATCAGGGATTGATGTATCTCATGCACAACACCTGGACGCAGTACAGCGTGCTCACGCTCGTGGAGAGAGGGCCCGATTTCCTTGCCGATACGGTCCGGACAGTTCCCGCGGCGGCAAATGCGCTTGCTGCATGCCCGCTCTTCGCGGCCCTCATTGTCGTCGGGCTGGTACTGCTCTTCATCGGATCGATGCTTCGGAACCGTTATGGATGAGCACTGCGCCGCCCCCTTGAGCCGGGCGGCGGGGCATCGGGGAGCTGTCTGGTCATTCCCCCTCCCGGGTCCTCTCACCAAGGGAAGAGGAAGAAGAGGAATCCCCCGAAGACGAAATCAACAGGCCTCAACCGGACAAAGCCCGCCGCCTGATCAGGGCGAATGCTTCCACATCCCGATTCTCTTCGCCCGGGCCTCTTTCTCGTAGGCCGCGAAGAGGTCCCTGTTTTTATAATCGAAACGGACATCCGCCTGCGCCCAGCCGTCTCTTATGATGCGCCCGTTGATGAGCACATCGTCGGCATAGACGTATGCCAGGGTCCTCCCGTAGCGGTCCAGAGGGGTCGCCCCTACCCTGATCTGCACCTTCCTGCCGGCCAGGAGTTTTTCGAGATGCTCCCTGCTCTCTCTGCCGAACGGCTCTTCCTTCGAATAGGGCGAGTCCACCTCGGGTGCATCGACGCCTATGAGCCGGATATTCCGCCCGTCGTCGATCCGGATCGTGTCGCCGTCGTAAACCTCGGTCACTTCATGGATATCGAGGCTTCCGGCCCAGCGGAGCAGGGACACGAGGAGTACGGCCATGAGGACCACCAGGGGCCAGCGCACGTAATTTCTCACAGCCGCTCTTCTCCTTCGCCCTCTGAAAAATCGGCCTTCTCCCCGAGGTTCCTCAGCAGGCGCTCCGCATAGAGCCTGCTGTGAGTGACGGGGGCGAGGTGCGTTCCGGGAAGCACTTCCAGCGAAAGGGCGGCGCCTGCAGAGAGCGCTTCCGGATAGTACCGCTCCCAGAATCTCTGAGCCGTTTCCTGCTCGACGCCTGAGGCGCAAGTACCGCCCAGGATTCTCTGCGGGCTCATGCAGGTATCTTCGGCGCCGAAGATCACCGCCACCCGCTCGATGCGGCCGACGCCGAAATTCCCGCCGTCGCAGTACAGACTGCAGTCCCTGATGTCCCTTCCCACCCTCAATATCTTGGCGGGGTGGCGATGCACGACGGCACCCGCAACCGATCTGGCGAAATCGCCCGCAACACCTTTCGTGAACCCCCAGGCGGACATGAGCGCGTCTCCTGCACCGCCCCCTGCGAAAAGCTTCGAGATCCGCACCGACTCGAGGGCAAACCTGCCGGTCAGGGAAAGAGGCCCTCCGGGCTCGTACCCTGCCGGACATACCTGGCCCAGGCCCGCGACCGCAGCGGGATAGGCGTGGGCGATCCGCCGTGCGAGAATGCCGCCGTGGGACCATCCGACGGCGACCAGCCGTGCGGAAACGGCACATGCCGCCGGGTCGGGAACAGCCTCTTCGCTCAGGACGCGGACCTCTCCATCATCGGGAGGGAGACCGCGAACCCCGATGCCGCGGGATGCGAGCGCCGTCCTCACCACTGCCATGAGGACGGCCTCCTTGCCCCTGTCGCCGCGCAGGCGCTCATCTGCGCCGTACGGTGTGTCGCTCACCGGCACGACAACAATGCCCGACCTGCATCCGAGCGCCAGCTCCGAGCTGAATGCATAGGCGTCGGACGGTCTCTGGGCATGGCCCTGGAAAAAGACGATCACCGGTCCCCCGAGGGCGCCGGTTTTCGCGTCTTTTTCGCGCTCGGCCGGGCTTCTGGCGTCGATGAGGAGATACCAGGCACGCAGGCTTTCGCCGTTGTAGATGACCCTGAGCACACAGGTCCGCGGGCGCGTCTCCACACTGCGCTCACCGGCGCAAGCCGGCGCCGATGCCATGAGTGCCAGCAAGGCCAGGCCCAGGATCTTCATAGTCTTGATATACCACATCCGTCCCTGCCGCCATATCATCATTTATGGCAAGATTGCGGAATCTCCGGGAAATACGGATGGGAGGAAGCGGTTACTCGATGTTCGTCCGGCCCGATGAGCCCTTTTCGATATCGATGATGGAGTGGCCGCCGGGGAAAGTCTTGATGACGTATCCGTTGAGATTGTCCATCTTCCGGATGATGTCCCGGATCTTCCGGGCCTCCTCCAGAATATGCTCGGCCATCTCCCTGACAGAGGCATCATCGGAAGTCCTCAGGATTCCCTTCGTTTCTCCCATGAGCACGGTCAGCGGCTGGAACACCTCGTGAGCCGTGGTGCTCGCCAGCTGGGTGATCACTTCGAAGAACTTCAGCCGGTCTTTCTCATCCCTCAGAGCGATGTAGTCGAAGGCCCTCTGAACAGTGAACTTGAGGAGGTCCGCACCGAAGGGCTTCAGGATATAGTCGTATGCCCCCAGCCTCAGGGCCTCGATGACGCTGTTGACGCTCGCGAAGCCCGTTATGACCACGATCAGAGACTCCATTCGCCGTTTGCGTACGAAATCGATGACCGCCAGCCCGTCGACATCCGGCATCCTCAGGTCGGTGATGACGACCGGGAACTCCTCTTCGGAGAGGATGCGTATGCCCATCTCGCCGCCGACCGCCTTGACGACATGAAAACCCTCTTCGCTGAGGATGTCCTCCACCAGGCAGCAGTCGCCCTCGTCGTCGTCGATGACAAGGACTTTTCTTTCATTATCGTCTTTGGGAAGTGTCATATATCGCTATTTAATAGAGCAAAGAATGCACATTGGCAAGACAAATGGAATCAGACGTCCGCCGCGTGCGGCACCACCGGTATTTCTCTTGCATATGCTCAGGATCTTCTACAGAAAGAGATCACTGAAAGGAGTGAGCATAGCAACAGGCTCAGTTATCGTTCTGGGTGAGTGCGATGTTCCCCAGGTAGGAATGGACCATGGCAACCACCGGGGTGGTCATGGGGTCGAAACGCTTGTGATACTCCACGACGAACCGCTCACCGGCAAAATAGATCACCACCGGCCTCACGTCGTCCCATTTTTCCGAACGCTGCGCTCTGTATTCTTCCAAGGTCACCACTCTAGCCTTTCCCCGATCGTCCATAGCGTTGTTATCGGCTGCTTTTTTCCGTTCTTTACGACGCGTCTCACTCGAGCCCGAAGATCATGGCGAAACGGCCGAGACCAGTTTTGATCTGCTGGCTGTAGCTCCGCAGATCGGGGCGCTCCATGAGATTCTTCCCCAGGTATTCCATGCACTGGGACGGGTTGCTTCTGGGGGCCACGACCGTGATGGGTTTTCTCTCGGTCTCAGCCTTCTTGAAGTTGTCCCGGTCGTAGAGGATGCCCCCCAGGTACTCGGGTTTTATGGAGAACATGGCCTCCATGTTGTTGATGCGCTCGTCCGCGGTCTGGCAGATCCGGTTGAAGAGAAACAGCCCCTGCTTCAGGCTCGTGATCTGGTTCATGATCACCCAGGGCTTGTATACTTTTCTGGGCTCATAGAATTCCACTTTTTTCAGCAGAGATTCCTCGATGTCCTTGAACCGCTGGAACGATGCCTTTATACAGGCGTATCCGGCGATGATGTCCTGGGGCGTCGTGACGATGAGAATTTCATCGGACGCCAGGGCGAAATCCATGACCGCCGTGCCGATGCCAGCGCTCAGATCGAAGATCGTTATGTCGTAGTTTTCGCTGATCTTCCGGAACGACCGGATGAATTTGGTGCGCTGGACATAATTGATGTTCGCGAGCTTGAACTCCCCCGAGCTTCCGCCCACGAGGTCGAACCCGTACGCCGTCTTCTGGATCATGTCTTCCAGGGGCACATCGCCCAGGAGAAAATCGTACAGAGTGTACTCAGGGAAAAGTGCCAGTTTATTGGATATATCGGCGTTTCCCAGATCGGCGTCGATCAGGAGGACCTTTTTGCCTCCCTGGGCGGCCACTGTCGCCAGGTTGGTGGAGACGTGAGTCTTTCCCACGCCTCCCTTGTTGGAGATGACCGAGATGATGCGGTGCTCACGCTCGACCTCCTCTTCCGTCTCGGCGGGAGGAGATTCGTTCTTTTTCGCCGGCTCGGAAGACGGAGGGGAATAATACGTGTCGATGGCCTTGCGGATGGCCGTCTTGTCGCCCAGAGCGGGGTAGACCTTTTTGCCGATGTGGAAGGTGAGTGTCTCGACAACTTCCTTCTGGTCCGGATCGCCGATCGCCACCAGAACCCCGCCGTTGAGGAACCGTATCGGGAGGCTGTTGTAGTTCCTGGCGAACACCTCCTTGAGCAGATCGACACACTTTTTGTCGGGTACCTCTTTTTCGATGTCGATGTAGGGCATCCCACATTTCCGTGCTAAGGCTCTTGTCTCCGCAATGTTATTCATATAGGCCTCTCCTCGATAGAAGTATTCGGAAAAAGCGGAGTGAATCTTTAGCCGGGGTTGCGAATCTTTTCCTTTAAATTATGAAGGAGATTCAGGGCCTCCAGAGGAGTCGTCCTCTCGAGATCGATCCCTGCGATCAGCCGGACCAATTCACGGTGATCCTCGTCTGCGGGCTCCGGCCGCTCGGTATGAAAAAGGCTCTCCTGAACAGGGGCATCCTGCCTTGCAGCGGGAACCGTCTTGGCCTTCCTGCCGATGGCGCCCAGGATGATGCGGGCGTTTTCCACCACCTCTTCGGGGACTCCTGCAAGCCTGGCCACATAGATGCCGTAGCTCCTGCCGATGGCCCCCCGCCTCACCTGGCGCAGAAACACCACATCGTGGCCGCTCTCCTCGACCGCCATGTGCAGGTTCTTGATCCCCTGGTGCCTTCTGGCGAGATCGGCCAGCTCGTGATAGTGAGTCGCGAAGAAGGTCCTCACCCGGCGCCGGTCGAGATACTCGGCCACGGCCCAGGCAAGCGACATGCCGTCGTAAGTGGACGTGCCCCTGCCGATTTCGTCCAGGATGACGAGGCTGTTTTCCGTTGCGTTATGGAGAATCTCGGCTGTCTCGCTCATCTCGACCAGAAATGTGCTCTGTCCTGCCGAGAGGTTGTCCAGCGCGCCCACCCGGGTGAAGATCCTGTCCACGACTCCTATCTCGGCCCGGTCCGCCGGCACGAACGACCCCATCTGGGCCATGATGGCCATCAGCGCGATCTGGCGCATATACGTGGACTTCCCCGCCATGTTGGGCCCGGTGATGACGTGGATGGTGTCCTTTTCGCCGTCAAAAGAACAGTCGTTGGGAACGAATTCGCCTGATTTCAGCACCTGCTCCACCACGGGATGTCTTCCCGATCGGATCTGCACGGACCTGCCGGGGGACACGACGGGTCTGCGGTACCCGCGGTCAAGGGCGAGCCAGGCGAGCGAGCTCAGGGTATCGATGCAGGCGACGGCGGCAATTGTCTTCTTGAGCTCCGCCGTCCATTCGACGAGATAATCCAGAAGCTCCGAAAAAATCCGCGCCTCGATCCGGGAGATGGCGTCCTGGGCGCCCAGGATCTTCGCCTCGTACTCCTTGAGCTCGGGCGTGATGAACCGCTCGGCGTTTATGAGGGTCTGCCTGCGCATGAAGTGCTCCGGGGCTTTGTGCGCGTGCGCCTTGGATACCTCGATATAGTAGCCGAACACCTTGTTGTAGCCGACTTTCAGGGAATTGATCCCGGTCTGTTCGCGAAGCTTCGCCTCCAGGTCCGCCATCCACTGGCGCGAGTCACGGCGGATCAGTCGAAGCTCGTCGAGCTCCGAATCCACCCCGGATGCGATCACGCCGCCGTCGCCGAGCCTGTTCGGCGGGTCCGGCACCACCGTGGCATTGATGCGCTCCGTCACCTCGTGCAGGGGATTCATCTTTCGGGAAACGTCCGCGAGCAGCCTGGATCGCGCATGCTCGAGGACGCCCTTCACGGCCGGCACCTGCTCCAGCCCCCCTGCCAGCGAGCGGACATCCCGCGGGGATGCGCCGCCGGTGGAGATTCTTCCCAGGACCCGCTCCATGTCGGGAACCCCGCCCAGAAGATCTCTGATCTCCTGCACCGCGCCGGGATTCTTTGTGAGCTCTTCCACCGCGTCGAGCCTGTCCTCGATCTCGCTGGGGCTCATGAGGGGAAAGGATATCCAGTCGCCGAGCATCCGCGCGCCCATGGATGTCCGGGTCCGGTTCATGACGCCGAAGAGCGTATTGGACCTGTCCTGGGAAAGAGAGTCGAAGAGCTCGAGGTTGCGCCGGGTGGTCGCCCCGAGAATCATGTATCTCCCCGGGTTGTAGAACTTCAAGGAGGTGATGTGGGCGAGCACTCCCTTCTGGGTTTCCCTGACATAGTCGAGCACCATTGCAGACGCGATGAGCGCGGTCTCGTGGTCTTTCAGGCCCAGTCCCTCGACCCCCAGCACCTTGAAGTGGGCGCAGAGAAGGTCCCGGGCCTTCTCCGGCGTCATCGCCGTCTGCCTGCCGGTCAGGTAGAACCCGTCCGGCACGATATCGGGGTCTGAGGCTATGATCTCGCTGGGGGACACCCGGTGGATCTCGTTGAGAAGATCCTTCTCCGAGTCCATCCCGGTCACCCGGAAATCGCCTGTGGAGATGTCGATGAACGCAATGCCGAAACTGTTCTTGCGTGCGTCACGGCACACCGCCATGAGATAGTTCGCCCTGTCGCTCACGAGGTGATCGTCCTGAAGGATCAGCCCCGGAGTGATGACCTGCACCACCTCCCGGCGCACGAGCCCTTTGGAGGCGTTCGCCGGCTCGCTCTGCTCGCAGACCGCGACCTTGTATCCCTGTCTGATGAGGCGGGATATATAGGAGTCGGCGCTGTGGTAGGGGACGCCGCACATGGGAACGGGGTTTTCCCTGCCCTTATCCCTCGTTGTGAGCGCTATGCCCAGGACTTTGGACGCCTCGAGCGCATCGTCGCAGAACATCTCGTAAAAATCGCCCATGCGGTAAAACAGTATGGCGTCCTGGTGAAGCTTCTTGATATCCAGGTACTGCTGCATCATGGGGGTGAGATTACCCATGAGATCTCTTCTTCTTCTCCTCTTCTTCCCGGAAGTCCTTGAGCAGCTTGGCCTTGAACCTGCCGACGAACTTCGGCCGCTCCATGTACGGAAGATTGGTGGCGAGGAAGGACTCCTTCATGGCGTCCCTCACCGCATCTTTTTCACGCTCGTGGACTGCGGGCCTCTTCAGCTCCCTGGTGAGCGTCGCCCGGTTTCCCCCGACAAATCCCTTCAGCTCGGCATCCGCATCATCGAGCTCCACAATTGTGGTGAACGTGAGATGGATCATGTACAGATCCGCCGTGAGAACGGCGGTCTTGTCTTCTACGACGAGCTTCACCCCGTTGCGTAAGATTATCTCTTCCATGATCCTAAGGACATAATACGACGCAGGGGTGAAAATCAAGCGAAGAACGCCGGAGGCAAAAGCAGGGGCCTGATGAAGGGGCCGGGGGCTCAGACTGTTACAGCCTCCCGCCCAGGAGATCCTCCAGAAGGCCGGATGACGCTTCGAGGGCGGCTTGATGCAGCGAGGCCTTGATGCAGGGGTAATCACCGGGCTCATTGCATTTGCAGGGTACAGAGTTTCTTACCCCGACTTCGGGGCTGCGCCACAGGAGCCGGTTGGTGCGGAGATCGATCATCTGCCCCTGGAGCCTGGCTGCCGCATCGGTGAAGCCCTGGTGATAGTAGTCAATGTAGTGGCAGTGCATCCCATACCACCTGCAGTCGATCACTATCAGCGCGTCGAGACCCTCCCCGGGAACGACTCCGCGGTAGTCTCTTTCCGCATATCCGCTTCCATGGCCTTCGAACCGGGGGAGGCCGTCCTTTTTCACCCAGCCTTTCAGGGCAACGGCGTTCCAGCCCCCGGCCGAGAGCTCTTTGACCAGGCGGTCCTGAATTTCCCAAAAAACGTCCGCATCCCCTTCCCGGAGATACCACTCCAGCTTTCTTTTGTCCGAGAGCGGAATCGGGTGCCCGGCGCCCCCGTACCTGCGGTCACGGTCACGCCGTCCAAGGATGCCCGGGACTGTGCCATACGGCCCCGCGCCTCCGGTCGGCAGACCCTCAATGCGCATCTCGGGCGGGCAGATCCTGTCGAAAGCAACCCCGACCGTGAGGCCTCGAGCATCCCTGATCTGCTCAGGGAGCGGGACGGGCCTGCGGGAGGCGCATGAGCACAGGAAAGCGCCGGCGATGAGTACGGCTGCCAGGAGAAGAAACCGGGGCTTCGGTTTCATGGGATTTTTATAGCCCGCTCGCACATATTTTCAACCCCTGCGGCTGGCTCGCCATGATCGAGACACGTCCCTCTCGATCTTCGGGCCTCCTATCTGCGGCTGAAAGAAAAAGCGACGGCCGCTGGGCGCCATTTCTAGAAAAGCGGCATGGTGGATTTCATGAAGACCCACGCATCCGCGAGGGCGCTGTTCATGAAAGACGGCATCATCTTTATGACCACGATCAGGAAGGTAAGGCCCAGGGCTATGGTGACGGGGAACGACATGAGGAAGACATTCATCTGGGGTATGGCCCGTGCCGTCAGTGCGAATGAGATATTGAGCAGCAGCAGCACACCGATGACCGGTGCCGCCACCTTGATTCCGATCAGGAACATCCGGGCGGCATAGGACAATACGGTCAGAACATAATTCTGCCCGGGGAATCCGGCCTCCACCGGGACGACGTAAAAGCTTTCGACCAGGGCCCGGATGAGCAGGTGATGGCCGCCGAAGGAAAAAAAGAGGAGAAAGGCGACGATGTAGAGCACATTTGAGGTGATAGGCGCATCCACGCCGGTCATGGGGTCCACGATGTTCACAATGCCGAACCCCATCTGGAACCCGATGAGCTCGCCCGCAATCTGGACGCCCGCGAAGATGACGTTGACCGCCAGACCCAGGCACAGGCCGATGAGGAGCTCATGGACGAGCAGCACTGTCAGTGTGATGACATCCAGCCCGTCGGCGGCGATGCCCGGAGCAGGGACCACCGGAATGATCACCAGGCTAAGGAAGAATGCGATGATGGCGGCAATCCGCCTGGGAACGATCTCGGCGCTGAAAAAGGGAACCAGCGCGAAGATGATCCCCACCCGCGCGAAGACGAAGATAAAAGAGAGAATGTCCTGCCATGCGAGGCTCAGCAGCTCGTTCATCGGATCATCAGCGGGATGTTGCTGAAGAGATTGATGGTAAACGTGGTGAGCTTCTCGATGATCCAGGGCAGAGAAAAGAGCAGCGCAAGAAACACTGCCACGATCTTGGGCACGAAGGTGAGCGTCATCTCCTGAATCTGTGTGACCGCCGAGAACACGCTGACACTCAGCCCCACGCACAGACCGACCAGCAGCATGGGCGATCCCACGAGCAGGGTAACCTTGATGGCCTCCGCCATGATCGAGCTGATCGTTTCGGGCGTCATGTGATAAACCCCCTCACGATGGATCCCACCAGCAGGTTCCACCCGTCAACCATCACGAAGAGCATGATCTTGAACGGCAGCGAAATCATGATGGGGGGCAGCATCATCATGCCCATGGACAGGAGGATGGATGCGACCACCATATCGATGATGAGAAACGGGATGAACAGGATGAACCCGATCTGGAACGCGGTCTTGAGCTCGGATATCATGAACGCGGGGATCAGGGCCCTGGTAGGCACCTCGTCCTTGTTGGAGGGCTTTTCCTGCTTTACGATGCTCATGAACAGGGAGAGATCGTTCTCTCTGGTCTGCCTGAACATGAAGTCTCTCAAGGGCGTCTCGGCGTTCTCCAGAGCCTGGGAGAACGATATATAACCTTTCTGATACGGCTGCAGGGCCTGCTCGTTGATCTGCTGCATGGTCGGAGCCATAATGAAGAACGTCAAAAAAATGGCGAGCGCTGTAAGGACCTGCATAGGAGGCATCTGCTGGGTGCCCAGCGCCTGGCGGAGAAACCCCAGGACCACAATTGTCCGGGTGAATGATGTCACCATGATGATGATCGAGGGAGCCAGGGCGAGGATGGTCAGGATAAAGACCACTTGAAGGACCCCTACGACATCGTCGGGATCGCCCGCCTCCTGAATCCCCAGGCTGACGTTCGGGATGGTCACTCCCTGCGCAAAGAGCAGATCGGTGACGAGCATGACGATCATGGCGGCGCCTGCGGCGATCCACACGATTTTCTTCATGACTGGCCTCTTTCTAAGCTCCCGCTTCCTGGATGGTTTTTTCGAAATCGCCCTGCTCGAGGTCCTTGATCAGGGTGACGGTGTTCTGGGTGACACCGATGAGCAGCACGGACCTGCCCACACGTACCAGGGCGAGGTTTGCCCTGGCGCCGACCGGCACCTGGCCTATGATATCCAGACCGATGGACCTCCTCACTCTTGCATAGGGCCCGTACTTCTTCGCCGCCCACGCCAGTGCGAACAGGCCTGCAATAGCCCCGATCAGCACTGCGAAGGTCCTGACGCTCAACCCCACCGGGCCGCCGTCCGCCGCAAGGCACGGATCGGCCGCAGCGAGCAGAACCGCCAGCGTCAGCAGTGCGTTTTTCGCTATGAACGTGCTCATCGCAGCCTCTTCACCCGCTCCATGGGGCTGACGATGTCGGTGAGCCGTATCCCGAACTTCTCACCGACCACTACAACTTCCCCCCGTGCGACGAGTTTGTTGTTCACCAGGATGTCGAGCGGCTCGCCCGCCAGTCGGTTCAGCTCGATGACCGAGCCCTGCCCCAGCTGCAGGAGATCGTTGATGAGCATTCTCGTCCTGCCCATTTCGACCGTGACCTCCAGAGGTATATCGAGAATGAATTCCAGCTCGGCAGCATGGCCCGAAGCCCTGTTCTCGTGAAGCTCCTCGAACTGCGCCTTTTCTGCCGTGCGATTCAGGGGCTTGCCTTCCTCAATCTCCTCGCCCGCCTCCAGCGCCCTTGCCCATTCCTCGGCGAGCTGGTCCTGTCCGGAATCCTTCTCCGCCTTCCTTTCGGTCTGAGCGGCTCCTCCGGACATGAGCCTGTCGATGTCCTCCTGGGAGAGCTCAGCCGCCTCTTTCGTCTTCTGTTCCTTCATGGATTCCTTCTCCTCATCAGCCATGGATTCCTCCTTAGTAGAGCTGCCTGTCTGCAAGGCTTACGATATCCACAGCCAGATTGTCCTTCAGCTTTCCCGGCCGTGCGTAATATTTCGGTAGATTCTGAACCATGACGATCAGCTCGTCGGATACATCCTTCTCGAGCACCAGGATGTCCCCTTCCTTGAGCGATGCGAGCTCCCGTGAGGTGATCGTCGTCTTTCCCAGCTCTACGGACACATCGACGAACACGCCCATGAGCTCGTGCTTGAAGCGGTTGATCCACGCGGAGTCGACATTCGTCTTCTCTTCGGTATGAAAGCTTGCGTAGAGCCGGTCGCGTATGGGCTCGATGAGCATGTAGGGAAGTCCGATCATGATATTGCCGCTCATCTCCTCCATCTCGATATCGAACTGGACCACGATCAGCACATCGTCGTTGGGAATGATTCCGGCGAACTGGGGGTTCATCTCGCCCCTCACATATTCCAGACTGAGCTCGTAGACCGGCTGCCAGGACAGCTCCAGATCCTTTATGGCGGCGGATACGACCTTGAAGAGCATATGCTGCTCAATCGGCGTGAACTCCCTGCCCTCGACTTTCATGGCGCTGGCGCCCCTGCCGCCGAAAAAGCAGTCGATCAGGGCGAAGACGAGCTTGGTCTCGAGCACCACCAGAGCGTTTCCCCGCAGGGGCTCCACCCGGATGATATGAATGCTGGACGGCACCGGCAGCGATCGCATGAAGTTGCCGAACTTCAGGGTATCGAGCGACACCGGCGTCACGTCGACCATCTTCCGGAGCAGGCCTGAGACAGTGTTCCGGAAAAAGCGGGCGAACCGGTCGTTGATGGCGTCAAGGGTGGGCATCCTGCCGCGGATGACCTTGTCGTGCGCGGCAAAATCGAACCTCTGGTAATCGGCCTGGTCCCTCGACGCAAGCGTGTCGGTCTCGGTTTCGATCTCTCCGCCGACAACGCCCTTCAGCAGGGCATCCACCTCTTCCTGGCTCAGTATCTGGCCCATACCTTCTCCTTGCTTCCTTACTGGACGACAAACTCGGAAAAGTACACGTTGAGCACCTTGCCGGTGGTCAGGTACTTGTTCATGCTGCTTATGATGCTCCGCTTGAGCGCCCTCTTTCCCGCGATAGTGGCGACATCGTCGAACGACTTGCTGGAGAGCAGTGTGATGACTTCATCTCTGATCTGGGGCAGGCGCTTTTCGATCTCTTGAGAGAGCATCTCGTGACTCATCTCGAGCTGTATGGTCACCTTGAGATAGCGGGTGCCCTGGGCGTCGGTGAGGTTCACGATAAAGGTATCCATGGCCTTCATGGGACCGGACAGCCCGCTCGGAACGTATGTCTGGCCTTGTTGAGCCTGCATATCGACCACCTGAGGGGCCGCCGCCTGAGACTGGCCGGATTTCGGTGCCATGAGGAGGAAATAGCCTGCGACGCCGCCTCCGACGAGCACCAGGAGAACGAGAACGATTATGATGACGAGCACCGGAGATTGTTTACCCTTCTGCGCGGCAGCTTCTTTTCCGCCGCTTTTTTCTTCCGCCATGTGTTCCTCCTATAGCTTGTCTTTTAAGAGAACGATCTCCACCCGCCGGTTCTTTCTACGGCCCTGCTCGGTATCATTGGAATCAGCAGGTCTGGTGGAACCGTATCCTGCCAGGGCGAATCTGGTGGGGCTCATGTCAGCCGAATAGATGAAGTAATCGAGCACGCTGCCCGCCCTTCTCATGGACAGCCGGTACTGCTCGCTCGTCGTACCGCCGCGGCTGTCGGTATGCCCCTCGACAGAGATGGTCGAATCAACGTTGTGAATGCTCTGAGCAATGCTCTGGAGGAGGGGCAGCGCCTCTTTCTTCAACACATGGGAGCGCTCGTCGAACAGAATGTCTCCGTTGATCGAAACGGCGAGCCCCCGGCTGTCCTCCCTCACCTCAAACAGATCCTCGCCCCTGCCCTTCAGCCCTCCGAATTCCTTGCTCTCGAGATTGTCCAGGATGCTCCGGCTCAGGTTGGTCGTGTCGTAGAACACCTTGGGTGAAACGGTCTCGAGGACCGTGGGCAGGCCGCGCATCTCCTGCTCCTCGGCAAGCTCGAGAGGCCCCATGACCTCATTGAAGAACCCGAAGACCTCCTTCATGGTCTTCGAGTCCATGGAAGACATGGAGATGATCAGAACGAAAAAGGTGATGAGCAGGGTGACCATGTCGGAGAACGTGACCATCCACTGGGTCTTGCTCGGAAGCATTATGTATTCTATGTTCTTGTCTTTCCTTGCCATTACCATTCATCCAGAGAGAAATTGTATCCTTTGTACCGGAAGGTGCGGACCGGCTCCTGAGCGGATTCCTCGATTTTCTTCAGGTCCGCTTCGCCTCTGAAATCGCCCAGGATTGTCAACTCGACCCTCCTGTTGAGCCTCCTGCCGTACTCGTCGCTGTTGGAGGTGATCGGCCTCTGGGCTCCCATGCCGTAAGCGGCGAGCCTCTCGCGGTCTATCCCTCTGGCCGAGAGATAGTTCACCACGGCAACGGCCCGGGCGGCTGAGAGCGCCCAGTTGGAGTAAAAAGGAGGGCCCTCATAGGGTATGGAGTCTGTATGCCCGGTTACGGCCACGGGATTGGGAAACTCCGAGAGTGCCCTGGCCAGGGCTTCGAGTATGGTCCTACTCTCCGGCACGAACTCGTCGGAGCCGGATCTGAACAGGAGATTCGACTTGATGGTGATGGTGACTCCCAGGACCCCCTCCGAAACAGCCATGCCGCTGGTGACGCCGTTTTCCGAAAGCGTGGAGCGGACTCTGCGGATATCCACGGGCTGTTCCTTCAAAGGCGCCGCCTGGGGCAGGAGGTCCTTGCCTCCCGAACTCTCGTGCGGGCTCTGGCCGCCGGGAAGAATGCCGAAGCTCCCGATGAGAGAGTTCATGCCCAGGCGCTGCTTGCGATTGTCCTGAACCGACATGGAGCAGAGCACGATGAAAAAGGTCAGGAGGATGAGCATGAGCGATGTATACAGTAACAAGCTCACACTCTGCTTCTGCTCTATATAAACTCGCTTCTTCCGGGCCATGCTATTCTCCGCGGTGTCCGGTCGAGGTCTCTCTCAAGCTCGGAGAAAGATAGGAGTGGAGCTTTCTTTCGACAATTCTCGGGTTGTCGCCCGCTGAGATCGACATGATCCCTTCGATGATCATCCCCTTTTCCAGCGACTCTTCCTTTGAACGCATGGCAAGCTTACCCGCCATGGGCAGCGCGATCATGTTCGCCAGAATGGAGCCGTAGAAGGTGGTGATCAGGGCGACCGCCATGGCAGGCCCGATTGAGGAGGGGTCGGACATGGACTGGAGCATCTGGACAAGGCCGATCAGGGTGCCGAGCATTCCCATGGCCGGGGCGAATGTCCCCAGCGCATTGAGGATGTCCGCTCCCTTGGTGTGCCGCCGTTCCAGATGCTCGATCTCGGTCTCGAGGATCTCCCGGATGGATTGCGGCTCCAGACCGTCGATGACCAGCTCCAGACCCTGCTTGAAAAATGGATCTTCCAGATCGTTGGCGGCGCTCTCCAATGCCAGGATCCCCTCCCTCCTCGCTCGCGTGGCATACTCGACAAAGGTGGGGATGAGCCCCTGGGCGTCTCTGGGCTGGGCAAAGAACACGTTCTTCACCACCCCGGCAAGACCGAGCACTTCCCTCAACGGGTAATTGATAAAGATGATCCCGAACGTACCCCCTATGACGATGAGCAGGCTCGGCGTGTCGACGAACAGGGTCAGCGGTCCCCCCCACATGATCCCCATGAGGACCATTCCAAAGGCAAAGACGACACCGATTACTGTTGCAATATCCATATATGCCCCTCTTGCGGAATTTATCTCGCAGGAGGTTGAGCAAGGGGCATGCCATTGACGAAGATAATTATTATAATGAGTAATTACAAATGGTTATAGAATCGAGGAGCAGTGCTTCCCCTGGCAGGGTAAGTCATAAAATTGACACTCAGGCGCTCCCGGGTGTCCGGAGACACCCGGGAGCATCGGAGGCGTTTGTTGGATTACCGCTTCAGGTTGATGAGCTCCTGAAGCATATCGTCGGTGGTGGTGATGATCCGGGAGTTCGCCTGGAAGCCCCGCTGGGTGGTGATCATCTTGACGAACTCGGATGCGATGTCCACATTGGACTGCTCGAGCGAGTTGGGCGCAATGCTGCCCAGGCCGTTTTCTCCCGGATGTCCGGTGATCGCGTCGCCCGAGGCGCGGGTTGCAGCCCAGAGATTCCCGCCCACCTTGTTCAGCGCCTGCTCGTTGTTGAACTTGGCGAGGCCCACCCGATAGAGATGGAGGATCTGGCCGTTGCTGTAGTGCCCCACCATGATCCCGTCTGTGCCTACTGAGATGTTCTCAAGGAACCCGGTGCCGTAGCCGTCCTGGGTCTGGTATACCGTTGTGGAGGAAGAAGCGTACTGGGTGGATGTCAGGGCCTGCGGCTCCCAGTTGGAGACCGGCAGCCCGTCGGCTGCGATCGCACCGACATTCGCCGCGCCGCTCGCCCAGGCGCCAGTGGTGCTGCGGACGCCGAACTCGAGCGCGATTGTCTGGTCGACTCCGGCCACAAAGCTCGCCGTGCACTGGGGATAGCCGTTGGCAGACCATCCAGCCGCCGTCCAGTTGGCCGCGACCGTGGGATCTGCCGCCGGGTCGCACACAAAGGCGGTCAAGCTGTCCAGGGCGCCGCTCGAGGAGTTGTAGGTCATGGTGCCTCTCATGAGAACGCCCTGTACCGATGTCCCGGCAAACCCCGTTCTCTCGTCGTCGGCCGGGTTGCAGACGACGATATATTCCCAGGTGTTGTCGAGATCCACGGTTCCGTCATTGTATTCGCTCGCGGCGTCTATCCTGTCGTAAATGATGGAGATATCGTGGGAGTTGCCCAGCGAGTCATAGACTCTGATCGAAGTCTGATAGGAGTAGGATGCGTCTCCGATCGGCTCGGCGGCCGTGGCATCCCATGCGCCGAAGAGGCTCGCGATGTTGGACACGTCGGCGGTGTTCAGGTTCGTGATGGCGGTGATCTCCTCGGTGGCCTCGGGCGGCGAGGTGAATGCGTTGAGCCGGATCTCGGTCAGCGTGCCCTGATCCGTTCCGTTCTCATCCAGAGCCCAGCCCATGGCCACATAGCCCGCGGCGTTCACGAAGTTCCCGTTCGCATCGAAGCGGAACTCGCCTGCGCGGGTGTAGTACTGGGTCTCGGAGCCCTGGGGAGAGACGATGAAGAACCCGTTGCCGCCTATCGCCAGGTCCGTTGCGTTGGATGTCGACTCGAAGGAGCCCTGCTGGAACAGGGTGCCCACGGAGCTGAGCGCGGTACCCCTGCCGATCTGGGATGTGCCCGATGCCGTCGACACCGACTGCGAGAGCACGTCCTGGAACGAAGTCCTGCTCGACTTGAAGCCGATCGTGTTCACGTTGGCGATATTGTCGCCGATGACGCTCATGGCGTTGCCATGGGTGGAAAGACCGCTGATGCCCGAAAACAATGAACTCGAAATGCCCATATATGCCTCCTTTTACCCTTCTATCTTTTTGATATCCGCTATGTTCACTTCTTTATCGCCGATGATGAGGTAAGTGATGCCCCCCTCGTATCTGACGCCCGTGACCTGCCCGGTCGTGTAGGTGGCCGCCTTCACGGAAGCCCCGTCATAGTCGGCGGCGCTGATGAAAAACCGGTACCGCCCTTCGCTTACGGTATTGCCAGCGTCATCCTTGCCGTCCCAGAGGCATTGCGCGTCGCCGGCGGCGACATTCTCCTTGCTCATTGTCCGCACGAGCTGGCCGTTGCTGTCGTAGATCTTCACCGTGACCTCCGCGGCGAGGTCGCTCAGCTCGTAGTTAATAGCCACATCGCTGCCTGTGTAGTTCACCACGTTCCCCTGGGCGTTCACATTCTTGCCGATGAACGACACGGCGGTGATATTGTTGATCGACGACTGCAGCACGCCCAAATCCGCTATGTTCTCGTCGATGTTGCTCAGTGTCTCTAAGGAAGTGAACTGGGCCAGCTGGGCGGTGAAATCGGCATTTTCCACCGGATTCAGGGGGTCCTGATACTGCATCTGCTTGATGAGCAGGTTCAGAAAATCGTCCTTTCCCAGAGACTCGGCTCTTTTATTGGAGCCCGTGGTATTGAACGAGGGCTGGGTGTTCAGGATCGCATCCATTCCGATTGTGGACATTCTTTCCTCCTTTCCTGTCAGGCGAAAAGGTCTAGCCCGCCGGCTTCAGACAGCTGCGCTGCCACCGAAGAGTTCGCGTACTCCCCCGCCTTGCCGGCAAATCCATCCTGATTGCCGGAGCCTCTCGCGGAATACGAGGGCTCCTGCCTGTGCCTCTCCTGATGGGCAAAGGCGTATCCCTCATGGGACGGTCCGTGGTCGACGGTCGAGCTGACCGAGAACTGGGTTGCGCGGATGCCCTGTTCGGCCAGGGCGTCCTTGAGCAGATGCATGTTCTGGACCAGGATGTCGCGGGTGACGAGCTGATCGGCCTTGAACACCGCCTTGAGCTGTCCGTCCTGTATGGTCATACTCACGTCGACCCTGCCCAGCATGGGGGGATGAAGCCGAAGCGTCACATGCCCCTCGCTGTTTTTCATCTGCGGCGGCAGCGCTTGCCTCAGCTGGTCCATGACGCCCTTCATGTGCTGCTCGTAGAGAATCCCGGGCTCCCGGCCTCCCAGGCTCCCGGCCAGGGCCTCATATATCTCCCTGCCCAGCGTGATCCGGACGTCCGGCAACGTCTGCCCTGGCTGCCAGAGCTTCAAGGCGGTATCGATTCCCGAGAACTCCTGCTCGGTCATGGCGGATCTCAGAAATGCAAGGGCATCGGCCGCATCAGCTCCCAGCTTCTGCCCCTCCTGGGATCTGAGGTAAGCGCTGACCTGGGAGGTAGCCCGATCCACTGCCTGCTTCCGCGCTGGTTCGTCTGAAGCGAAGAAGAGATCTCTCATGACATCGCTGCTCAGCCCGAAGGTATCTCCTGCCGTCCTGATCATCTTCTCCACCTTCGCGGTGTTTGCAGCGGATGTTGCGGGGCGTGCCGGCAAATCGATCTTTTTCAGCGCCTCGGCGATCAGGGTTTTGATCTCGCCTGCAATGTATGAAACATTTCTCTGAAGAGCGCCGATCCGGACGGCCGTCTGCTGCTCACCGGCGGAATCCGTCTTTTCCGATGTCGCCTCCCGCCCTGAAGGGAGCTGTTTCCCGGATACGATGCGGTCGATGACCGAGTCCACTGTGGCTGCATCCGAAGCGGCGAGCGCCCTGAGGGCGTTCATGTCTGTATTCATGTCTGTCCCGTCTCGGGCAGCCCGGCCTTCAAGGGCCGCAGTGAAGGATGACGCCAGCCCGGCCTTGATTTGCGCCTTCATTTCCGGATTCGCCATCAGCGCGGCGATATCCTCCTCCCCGAACCCTTGATGTGCGAGGATTGTACCGAGGACCTCATCCGACATCAGGTTTCCGCTCCCATTCAGGAGCAGATGGATGTCAGAGGACGTAAGCCCTGTTTCCCGCAGGGCGGCCATGAACTGGAACAGAAGCATCCCCTCGGGTGTGGCGAGAAGCTCGCGGAAGGTCTCCTCGTCGAGGGCGGCCTTCCCGGACAGGATCCAGGAGAGCGGAGACTTGCAGGTATCCAGGTCTCCAGTCATCGCGGCCGTGAGCTCGGCATCGAAGTCGGCACCGGCCCCCTGGTGCGAGAACACCTTCTGGACAAAACCCATGGCGCCTGATGCAAGGCCCAGCAATCCCGCAAAAGGCAACTGCATATCCACCTCCGTTGCTGTAGTCCTCCACAATGAGCAACGCCGGTGCCAGGCACGCCTTTTTCTGGAACAGCCTCATCCCGCCCCGGCAAGGCATCCCGCGTCCTGGTAAAAATTACACCGTGCAGGAGAAAATCTTGCCTATGCCGGGAGGACCCATGCACCTCGGCAGGCCCCGATCGACTCGGACTTGCGGGGCGCATGCGGGCGATCCCGGAACATCCCCGGGACAGGGGCACGCGCCCCTGCTCCGACCGGCGGGGGAGGATCGAGTTCGGACCGGCGCCGCCATTTATTCTCCTATGGTGCCGCCCCGGTCTTTCCGCGGGATGACCGGCGTTATCCGAGGCTGGTTGACGGATGCCTCTGCGCAGCTTCTGCGATCGTTAACGGGATTGTCCTGCTGTTCTGTTGCCATGCCGGGCCCCGGACAACACCTCCGGGCGCAACCAGCCTGCTGTCGGGGGCTCTTCTACTCTTTAAAGCCGGTGAGCCGCAAGGCGCCGGGGTGAAAGGAAAAAGCGCCGGGAAGAAGGGAAGCTCTCTCGCTGCGCTGAAAGAATCGAGACGTCATTGTGAAACGTTATCCGACAGACGGCTGCCGGTTTCGAAGCCTTGCGATGAGGCCCAGCATGCTCAGGCCGAGGATGCCTGAGACGAGGAATGCGCGTTCGTAGCCCCATGTCTCTGAAACTGCGCCGAAGCCGAGGGAGGCGAAAAGCATGCCGATGTTGAACGCCCAGACAAAGAGCGAGTTGGCCAGCGAGCGCATTCCCGGGCAGACATCGAGGAGATACGCATTGAGCGTGGGGTAGAGATAGCCGTATCCGAGCCCGAAGATCAGCGCGAGCGCCGCCAGCGGGATTCTGCCATCCAGGAAGGGGATGCCGAGAGGAAAGGCGAGCAGGAGTGCCAGAGATATTGTCCAGGCACGCGCATCTCCGATCTTCTTCAGGGGCCTGTGGAGAAAAGACCAGACCATGAGACTGCCTGCGACAAAGGACACGAAGAACAACCCGGAATTGTCTATCCCCCTGGTGAGGAGAAAGGGGGGCACGAACACGGCCAGAGAGCCGAACACCGCGCCCAGCATGAAGGACGCGGCCATAAACGGGGTGCTCTGCCTCAGGGGGAAAGGCGAGCTCTGCTCTACGGACGGTCTGTCCGGAAGGAAAAGGCCCGCAATGACGCTGAAGAGGCCGAAAAAAGCCGCGGTGTAGAAAAGCAGGGGGTAGCCCCAGGCGTGAATGGCATACTCGCCGATCGCAGGGCCGATGGCATGGGTGGATATGTTGACCGCTGTGAGGACCCCCAGGAAATACCTCCGGGAATCCGGCGCGGCGATGTCGAACACCAGAGCGCCCAGGATCCCGAACGCGCTGGAGAATCCGATCCCCTGGACGACCCGCAGCACGAAGACGAGCGGCCCCATCTCCCGAACCAGCGCGTAGAACGGCGTTGCGAGGCAGAGCATGATCGCCCCCACGATGAACACGTGCTTTCGGGAAAGCCTCTGTGAGATGATTCCGACCAGCGGCAGGGCGATCACGACGGTAACGCTGAACGATCCCATGATCAGGCCGATATCCGCGGGAGAGAGACCGAGGTGGACGATGTACTTGGGCAGGAGCATGAGCTCGGAGAAATTCAGGAAAAAGAAAAAGCTGGCAGCCGCTATGATGAGAAAGCCGGCCCTGAAATCACGCACCTTTGACCCTGACCGCGAATTCCCGGAGGCTCTCCAGCGAGCCGTCCTCCTCCAGGCATTCGCCCCGGCAGATATGGTAGGCCTCCAGACCAATGCTCCTGGGGACCAGGTAATCGAATTCACGGTGGTCGCCCACGTGAACGACATCGCCCTC
>ERZ795049.1514-NODE-1514-length-30230-cov-6.459652_pt1 | contig 30230 bp, 27 predicted proteins | sample MGYA00375133_ERZ795049 | MGnify/ENA primary metagenome ERZ795049 (study PRJEB30178, sample SAMN05720147) | activated sludge metagenome | isolation source: anaerobic digester from wastewater treatment plant | place: Japan | collected 2015-04-20 ... | reverse complement strand
CGTAAGAATTTATGATATCTGCCCATGTGCGTTTTGCGGAGCAAATAATCGCACGGGCATTTAAATAAAAGCTATAATATGCGTTAGCATATTATGCATAAATTCGTAAGAATTTATGATATCTGCCCATGTGCGTTTTGCGGAGCAAATAATCGCACGATTTAATTTCCCCTGCACTGCAGCCCTCCAAAGCAAATTGCACTCCGGGCAACGATTTCCATAGGGTCAATAAAATTAAATTGCAGTCTATGTTGATCATTCAGCACTGAAAGCTCGGTACAACCCAATATAATAGTTTCACATCCCTTTTCTTTTAGTTCCCCTGCTGCCCTTAGAAATAGCTTGATATCAGTTTTCCGGTTTTCTTTAACCCCGTAAATTACATCTGTAACATACTTTTGTTTTTCCATTGTAGGTTTAATCACCTGTATCCCGTATTTCTGAAAAATTTTATCATATACCCCTGCTCTGCATGTTCCTTCCGCAGCAAGCAAACCTATTCTGGTACTTTTAGGATTGCATTCTTTTATCTTTTTTGCTGTTTCTTCAATCATATGCAGAAACGGTATATTTATTTCTTTTACGATATCGCAATAAAAATAATGGGCTGCATTACATGGCATAACCAGATATTCTGCTCCCATAGCGCATAGAAGCTTTGCAGAGTGTATTAAAAATTCGCGGGGGTCCTTCCCTGTGCCAATCAGATAAGCAGTTCTGTCCGGTATTGAAGTATTGATATCTGCAATAATATGCAAGTGCTCCTGGTCACATTTTGCTTCAGTAAGCATAACGATTTTTTCGATCAACTTCACGGTCGCCAATGGCCCCATACCACCGACAATACCAAGTATCAGGCTCATTTTTTCATCTCCCCGGCGTTGAAATATGTTATTAAGCAAAGGCAGCTTAGCTGTATTTGCCGCACTTGTATGATGATATGCAATGATTTGCAATGGTATGATAAAATTGCCTGAATATTAATGTTGCCGGATAAGACTTGATTCCTGAACAGTAAGAAATAAAAGTAAAAACTGCCTCATTTGTCGGCAGTTTATTTCTAATAATGATTTGAAATCATATATTCTCTTAACTTGTATAAATCTTCAATGTAAGTTGATTTCAACTCCCTTCGATAGATAATGCTAGCTGGATGATATAAAGGGAAAAGTGTAAAATGCGCATTAAAAAAGCTTATATTTAAAGGATGCCCATGGAGCGTTCCTATCGAGGCCCTGTCATCATTTACCATGCACCTAAGTGCAATATTTCCCAAGCTTATGACCAATCCAGGATTGATTACAGATAATTCCTGCCCAATAAAATCCGTCGATATTTTAATCTCTTCCTTATTGGGGGTTCTATTGGATTCCCGCCCCGAATCAGGGTTAAACTGTACCGTTCTGAACTTCACAACATTGGTTATATATAGGTCCTCACGGAGGATACCCAGTATTGATATAAACTCCTCCAGATTTTTCCCTGCCTGGCCAACAAATGGTTTCCCCTGTTCCACTTCGGTTCTGCCGGGTGCTTCCCCTACCAGAACTATTCCTGAATCCACATTGCCGCTGCCGAAAACCAGGGGTAATTCCCGGTTGAAATGCTCCCGCAGCTTCCTTTGATATAATTGATTTATATTATCAAGCTCTTGCCTTTTCAAATTTAATCCCTACTCTTCATTTTGTCTCTCAAAACCAGTTTTCTAAATCACCAGTTTTTTTATGCATTTTTCAGAGGCTTTGGCAATAAATTCTTCTATTATTTGAGGAGATAAGTATTTATACTCTCTATCTAAATTCAAAGGCTCCCCGCTATAAAAATCCGCTATCTGGTTTTTATATTCATATATATATTCAGAATCAAATTCATAAAAGAGATTAATACTTCCATCAAAACTCCTTATCTGTTCTATAAGCTCCGGACCCTTTTCTTTAAGGTACTCGAAATCAAGGGAAAATATTTCTTCCTTTATTAAGTCTGAAAAATCCTTGTTTGGATTATTGAATTCATTTTCGTATAGTGTCCTAAAGGGGCTAATGTACTCTTCCTGCCACAGCCTGTCGGCTATTAAGTGAAAATAATAGCCCCACAAGAAGGATCTTGTGCTGTCTGATCTTGTCAAAATCTTTTCAGGCATCAGGTAACTGTCATAAAAAACGAACTCGTTCGTATAGGCAGCAGCATTACTATCCTGACACCTGCAGTGAATAATCTCTTCTGAAAGGTGACACATTTTTCTTTCATAAGGCACATCTGAGCCTGGTGCAATACTGCCGATAATAAAGTATGGAAAGTCAATATCCGATACCTTTTGCTTTATTCTTTCCGCTATTCTCAAATGTGTAAGCCATGATGCCATGCAATTTCATCCTTTCTATGGCTGTTTCAAACAAGTACATTTAGATTTTATTACAAAATATCTTAACATAGAATATATGATTTGCAGCTTATACTGTAAAACGATTTATTAATGCATTCAGCTCCTCTACAGTCTCTATCAGCCTATTAGCTATGTTATCTACATCCCCTATAGCCGCTGTCTGTTCCTGTACGGATGCCGTTATTTCTTCAGTACCGGCAGCGCTCTCTTGGGAAGTTGACGCCTGTGCTTCTACAAGTTTCACTATCCTGTGTATGCCGCCTATAATGTTCTCTGTATCCTCTGCGATTCTGCTTATCTGGTTTACAGTATCCTGAGTTACATTGCTGATTCTGCTGAATGCTTCCTCAGTGTGTATCACAGCCTCCCGCTGCTCTTCAATAACCTTTATGGAACTGCCTGCTTGTTCTTTCGCATTTCCAACGCTTGCCTGTATCTGAGCTATTATTTCCGATATCTTAAGAGCCGCCTTTGTAGAACCTTCAGCAAGTTTTCTTACCTCATCGGCAACAACAGCAAAGCCTTTCCCGGATTCCCCGGCCCTAGCAGCCTCAATTGCTGCATTTAAAGCAAGCATATTGGTTTGTTCGGCTATTGAGGTAATAACTTCTATTATGTCGTCGATTTCACCGGCACGCCTGTGCAAATCGTTGATAGAATCACCAAGGTTATTTATACTTGTTACGCTTTCCTTCATCTTTTCATTTTGATAATTGATTATTTCCGTACCTTCCAAGACTGTACCTTTGGTAAGCTCGGTACTTTTTACCGTTTCCTCTATATTGCCGAGAATAGCTTCAGCCCTGTCTAGAACATCTTTTGCCGTAAATGCTCCTTTTGTAGCCTCATCGGCTTGAACATTGGCTCCTTCGGCAAGTTCGTTAATTGTAGCGGCAATCTCTGAAGCGCCCTTGCTTGATATACCAGCAGAACTAATAAGTATTTCTCCTGATTCCTTAAGATTATGTGTAATATCAAAGATTTTTTTTATGATTTCCTTAAGGTTATTGGTCATAATGTTAATTCCTTCGCTGAGCCCGGAAAATTCCTTGCTTGACCTTATATTCACCGATTTTGTAAGATCACCTTCGCCAATAGCCTTTATAAGCTTCATAAGTTTGTTTATCTCATTGACAATAATTGTTTTAAGAAGCAAGAATACTATTATAATGCATAGTACAAGTGCGGCTGCTGAAATCATTACTGTACTTTTAAGCAATATGCTTAAGCCCTCTGTAAATTCTTTCACGGGAATTGTCGCACATATTATATTTTCCCCCGAAACCTGATACTTCATGAAATATTCCATTCCGTCAAAAAAATAATTAAACTCACCGGCTTCTTCTTCTCTTATTCTGTTTCCCCAATCAAACTCGGCTGCTTTCTTGCCTTGTATTGATGCATCTCCATGACTTATTATCATATCAGAGTCTTTGTTTACTATAATTACCGTTCCCTCAGCACCAAAGGATGAATTCTTTGAAATACTGCTGATATCTGCCTTTTCCAATTCATTTTGAAGCTTTTTGGGTGCAATTCCTATCAGTATTATCCCGGGCTTGTCCTTTCTGCCTACGCCGGCATACTGAAAAAGAACATTGTCTGAGCTTCTTACCACAGGATCCTGCACCAGCTCAAAATCCGCATTGGCCAATGCCTGTAAAAAAGGTTTCATACTTTCGTCAGTAGTAAAATCCATGTCGTAGAAGCTTGCGACAGTGCCCCACTTTATTATTCCATTTTCGTCAGTTATATGTATTTCATCAACTCCGAGAGATGCTGCCATATCAAATAAAGCAGCATTGTTCTGTATAAATTTCGGATCCTGCTTGATTACATGGGACAAAATCCTGGCCTTTTCAAGATATTCTCTATTTATTTCCTGCCTCTTGACAGACACCTCCGCACGTTTGCTGAGCACAATATTCTGTACCTCATCCAGTTTACTCTGCGACAATTGCGACATATTGCCCTCAATTAATTTCTCAGCAAAATAAAGCGATAATCCGGACAGTGCTGTTATTGCCACAATCAATAGAACAACTATTGGAAATGTAATTTTAAAATGTAGCCTCATATAATCCCTCCCCCTTTTTATTCCCTTTACGCTCATACCTCCATTATATCACTTTACTCTAATATTACGACAAGTTTGTATATAAAAACACTCTCAAGGCATAAATAATGATATGGGTTTAATAACGGACAAATCGGCCATATTATGAAGATTTGCTCTTTTTATTTAAGATAATGGGTATTGCCTTAATTGCTTTCTCCGCATTTTTTCAACAACTCTTCCCACCTTTTGTCAATATCTTCCTGAATATTATCAATAAGATGCTTATTGTCGTCCGTGAACAGGTGTTTAAACCTTCCTTGGGGCTTCAGATACTCAATAACCGGAAGCTTTTTCCTGGGCTTGTAGTTAAGCTTCCATTCTCCGTTTTCCACCTCATACAAGGGCCATATGCACGTGTCCACAGCCAATTTGCATATTTCCATAAGGTCCGGGGTATTATACCTCCAGCCCCTGGGGCAAGGGGAAAGTACGTTCAAAAATGCTGGTCCCTCGGTGTATATAGCTTTTTCCGACTTTTCATAAAGATCTTTAAAATTAGAAGTTAACGTTGACTGCGCGACATAAGGTATCCGATGCGCGATCATCACCCCTGTCAAATCTTTCTTATACTGCAGCTTCCCCGGCATTACAGTCCCCTGAGGGCTCGTAGTAGTATCTGCATATCTGGGGGTCCCTGAGGACCTTTGAATTCCTGTATTCATATAAGCCTCATTATCATAGCATACATACACAATGTCATGGCCTCTCTCCATCGCCCCCGATAAAGATTGCAAACCTATATCGTAGGTGCCTCCGTCTCCTCCGAAAGTGATAAATTTATATATGCCCTCCATCCTGCCTTTTCTTTTTAAAGCATTATAGGCAGCCTCAACACCGCTTATAGTAGCTCCGGCGTTTTCAAATGCGTTATGTATAAAAGAATCTTTCCATGCCGTATATGGATACAGGAATGTAGATACCTCCAAGCACCCCGTAGCTGCACCGCACACCGCATAATGCTCAGGCTTTAATGCCCTTAACACTGTCCTTACAGTCACAGGTGCACCGCATCCGGCGCACATTCTATGCCCACCTGTCAATCTGTCCGGCTTATTCATTACTTGTTTAATATTATATGCCATAATCAAACCCGCCTCCTATTCTCTAACCCCTATATACCTGTAGGTTTCCCCAAGTTTACACGTTTTTGCAATTTCAAGCAAATCATTATACACCTTTTCTATATCATCAGCTTTTACATCCCTGCCGCCCAAGCCGTATATATAGTTTAATATTTTAATTCCATCCGACCTGCCATACAGTGCAGACCTTATATCTGCTCCCAAGGGGCCTCCTGCCGCCGAGAAACCTTCTGCCTTATCCATAACCGCAATTGCTTTAACCTGCTTCAAGGCTTCAGCAATCTCTTGCTCCGGGAAGGGTCTGAACACTCTGATCTTCAAAAGGCCTGCCCTTATTCCCTTTTCTCTGAATGAGTCGACCACTGTTTTTGCAGTTCCCGAAGTTGAATTGATTATTACAATGGCAACCTCTGCGTCCTTCAGTTTATACTCTTCGAAATACCCGTATTTTCTTCCGGACAGCTTTTCGAATTCATTTGCTACCTCCAATATGGTCTTTTTAGCATTTATCATGCTTTGGGCTTGCTCGCGCTTATGCTCAAAGCAGTGAGCGGGAAGATCAAGGGGACCTATTGCAATTTGCTCCCCTGGGTTGAGAAGATAATGCTCCGGCTTGTATTCTCCTATAAAATTCTTAATCTTATCATCCTCCAGGAGATCTATATTTTCTACGGCATGGCTTGTGATAAAACCATCCTGGCATACCATTACCGGAAGCATTACATCCTTATGCTCCCCTATTCTTATTGCTTGAATAAGATTGTCATAGGCCTCCTGGTTTGTTTCACTGTATAGCTGGATCCATCCCGAATCCCTTGCCCCCATTGAGTCACTGTGATCGTTATGTATATTCAACGGTCCCGAAAGTGCTCTGTTGACACAGGACATAGTTATCGGCAGTTTCATTGCCGCCGCTATGTATAATATTTCCCACATCAAAGCCAGTCCATTGGCGGAGGTTGCCGTCATAGTCCTGGACCCTGCTGCCTGCGCCCCCACACATGCAGACATTGCGCTATGTTCAGATTCCACTGCCACAAATTCTGTCTTCACCTGACCGTTTGATACAAATTGTGAAAAGTACTGGGGTATCTCCGTTGACGGAGTAATAGGAAATGCAGCTACTACATCGGGGTTTATCTGCCTCATCGCAACCGCTACTGCTTCATTTCCGGATAATCTTTCCCTTATTGACATGTGTGCCTATACCTCCTATTCTTCTTTATCCTATTCCTTAATAAAATCTATCGCATCAAAGGGACATGCTCTCACACATACTCCGCATCCTTTGCAGTGGTCATAATCAAAATCCAGCCTTTTGCTGTCCTTCACGGGAATAGCCATATCAGGACAGGTTGGCGTACAGAGCATGCACTGGGTGCACTTTCCCTCCAACCATACCGGGCGCATGGCTCTCCAGTCGCCGGTCTTATATTCCTCGGCATTCCCGGCCTCAAATATAGAACCTCCCGGTGTTATTTCCTTCCAAGGTGTTTCAGCAGTCATTTTTCTTGCTGTTTTGTTTTTCATAGCCCCTGCACCTCCTGCATAGCACGATTAATTGCCCTTATATTGCCTTCTATAACCTCCGGCTTGGTTTTAAACTTATGTGCAAAGGACTCTTCCATGTCTTTAAGAAATTTCTGAGGTTCCATAATCCCGCTAACCTTTACTACCGCACCCAGCATAGGCGTATTGGGAAAGTTTTTGCCTATGGTTTCTTCGGATATTTTTCCGGCGTTAATGGTGCATACCTTCCCTTTATAGCCCTTAAGATGCTTTTTTACCTCATCGGGGGTCTTCTCGGTATTGATGACAATTGCGCCCGATTCCTTAAGTCCCGAAGTCACATCTACTGTAGAAATCAATGACTCGTCTACCACTACCACATAATCCGGCTCGTAAATGTTTGAGTGAATGTTTATCCTCTCGTCACTTATTCTATTGTAAGCCGTAATTGGAGCTCCCATTCTCTCAGGGCCATATTCAGGAAAACCCTGAATATACTTTCCTGTATTGAAGGCGGCATCTGCCAGAAGAAGTGCGGCTGTTTTAGCTCCTTGGCCGCCGCGTCCATGCCAGCGTATTTCTATCAGTTTGCCCAAAATTTTTCCTCCCTTCAGAATTTTTCTTTCTTAGTATATTGGATATTCTGCACTATTCCTGATACTTTTATTACTTTATTACTATGATAGTGTAAAACTATAATAATAAATATCTCAACTAACTATTTAGTTAATTGTCTCTAAAATTTTTTATTTTCCGTACAGCTTCTGATGACCTGACATATGAGTCAATCTAAAGACCTTCAAAAAGAATTCCTTTAATTCAAGCTCGCTTATACCATAAAAATCTGAAAAGACATCATAATATACTGCATAATTGAATATAGGCATTATCCCTGCAATAGTAAAAATAAGGAGCCTATCCTTCCGGAAGTCTCCTTACATTATCATTCAAGCCTGTTCAGTTTACTTTTGATGTAATCTTTTACTTTTTCCTTGGGTATGCCCAATGCTACGGCAAACTCGCCTTCAATCAAGTCCTCAGCCTTTTTCATATACTTCTCATCCATCTGGCCGAGCTTTTTGCCTTGTTCTTCTGCAATGGCATTCTTTGCGTATATTGTTTTAATAATTCTTAATATCTCTATACAATCATGGGTTTTTATAGATTCTTTGTAATAGCCTTCCCAAAACCTATGATCTCCACGATCATCGGCAGCTTCTCTTATAGATGGAATAAGGGATATCAGCTTCTGCGCCTCTGCAAATGTTATAACGGGGCGCATGAACATACTTGTGTCTGTTGGTATGTGTATTTTACACTCCTGATACAATGGGTATAGCGTATAGTAAGTATTACCGTCGTCAAGTCCGGAAATATTAAGAGTGCCAATAGCTTCCACCCTGCATACCCCATGACTTCCATAAATAACTAAATCATCAATCTGGTACATTTTTCCTGCACAACTCCTATCTTTTTTTCTTTTCAACTTCTTCTCAGGAAGCGCAGTGCTTTTTCCAAGGCTTTCTACTACTGCAATACTTGTCTGAAATGCATGTCTGCTTTGAACCCTCAAGACTTGCCAAACGTTGAAATGAATATATGCTTAAGTATTTGCACTCTTCCTCCGAGCGTTTAAATGCACATTCCTTCCTCATACATGTTTTGCAATTCAACCAAGTGCATTTCCCATCTCTCGAGAATCCCATGCAGTCGGACATTAGCAGTAGATGCAAATTTGAGTATCGGCTTACTGCCATGTAATCACCTCCTTGGAGTTACAAAAAAATATAGTCTTGACAACCAGATCTACGTTTTCAAAACTACACGTTATAATTAAATTATATCATTTTTGACAAAGCAATGTAAGAAAAATACTTGTTCTTATAGAAAACTTATAGAAAACGGTATGGCATTATAAATGCCATACCGTATATCCATCTCTATATTACTGAGCCATTTTCTTGTAGTTCTCGTATTTTTCCTTAGCTTCTTTCTCAGCCTTTGCGAAGAGCAGCTCCGCTTCTTCCGGGAAAGTGCTTACCAGGGATGAATATCTAACCTGGTTCATGAGGAAATCCCTGAAACTTGCCTTTGGCTCCTTGGAGTCAAGTATGAAAGGATTCTTGCCTTCCTTCTTAAGCTCAGGATTGTATCTCCACAGATGCCAGTATCCGGCGTCAACAGCCTGGGCGGTATTAGCCTGGGTTCTTCCCATGCCTTCCTTAAGCCCATGGTTGATGCATGGAGCATAGCAGATTATGATGGATGGTCCGTCATAACTTTCTGCTTCCTGTATGGCCTTCATGAACTGGTTCTTGTCTGCTCCCATACCTACCTGTGCAACATATACATAACCGTAGGTCGCAGCAATCATACCCAGGTCTTTCTTCTTGGTCTTCTTGCCGGAAGCCGTGAATTTAGCTACTGCACCAACAGGTGTTGCTTTGGAAGACTGTCCTCCTGTATTGGAATACACTTCTGTATCGAATACAAGTACATTTACGTTTTCTCCCGATGCCAGCACATGGTCAAGCCCGCCGTAGCCTATATCATAGGCCCATCCGTCTCCGCCCAGTATCCAGACGGATTTCTTCACAAGCTGGTCTTTCTTGTCTGCTATTTCAGCTGCTATTTCTTTGGCTTTTCCGCTTAATCCATCAATCTTGTCAAGAATCGGAAGTATTTTTTCTGCTGCCGCTTTGCTTGCATCTGCATCATCCTTGCCGTCCAGCCATGCTTTGAACGCTTCCTTGTATTCCTTCGGCATATCGGTTGTCAGGGCTTCCGTCATTAAATCCGAAAGCTTTTCTCTTATTTGTCTTACGGCTACTGCCATGCCAAATCCGTATTCGGCATTATCTTCAAAGAGAGAATTGGCCCAGGATGGCCCTCTTCCATTGGCATCCTTGCAGTACGGAGTCGAAGGTGTTGAAGCTCCCCAAATCGATGAACAGCCTGTCGCATTTGCAATCATCATTCTGTCACCGAAAAGCTGGGTTACAACCTTGATATACGGGGTTTCCCCGCAGCCTGCGCACGCACCCGAGAACTGCAAATACGGCTGTGCAAACTGACTGCCCTTCACAGTTGACTTTGAGGTCAAATTATCTTTAACAGGCACAGTCATGGCATAGTCCCAATTGGCAATCCCTATCTCGGTCTGAGTTTCCAGCGGTTTCATTACAAGTGCCTTTTCCTTTGCAAGACATATGTCTGCGCAGTTTCCGCAGCCTGTGCAATCCAACGGGCTGACCTGCATCCTGTAAGAAAGTCCTTCAAAACCCTTGCCGTTCATCTTTGTTGTTTCAAAGCCTGCCGGAGCCTTCTTCAGTTCTTCATCATTCAGAAGAATTGGTCTGATAGCAGCGTGTGGGCATACAAAGGAGCACTGATTGCACTGTATGCATTTATCTTTTTGCCATTCAGGAACAAATACCGCTATACCTCTCTTTTCGTAAGCAGAAGTTCCAGCCGGCAAATGACCGTCGGCAAATTCTTCAAAAGTGCTTACGGGGAGCGAATCTCCTTCCTGCCTGTTCATGGGTATAAGCACATTCTTTATAAAATCAGGAGCGTCTATTGCTGCCGCAGCTTCCTCACTGGCGTTGCTCCAGCTTGCCGGAACCTTAACTTCTACTAGTGCATCCGTCCCCGCATCAACAGCTTTGTAATTCATCTTGATAATCTTGTCACCCTTTTTGCCGTAGGTTTCCGCAAGGGATTCCTTAAGATACTTAACGGCATCATCCAACGGTATAACATTGGCCAGTTTGAAGAATGCAGACTGCATTATCATGTTGATTCTGTTTCTGAGACCGATTCCTACCGCTATGTCCGTAGCATTTATTATATAGAATTTGATTTTATGATCCGCCAGATACTTTTTCATATTCCCTGGCAGCTTTTCTTCAAGCTCTTCTACGCTCCACTGGCAGTTCAATACAAAGGTACCGCCGTCTTTAAGCCCCTTCAAAATATCATACTGATTGACATAGGATTGGTTGTGGCATGCTATGAAATCAGCATCGTGAATCAGATAAGGTGATTTTATAGGTTTCTTGCCGAATCTGAGATGTGAAATCGTAACGCCTCCGGATTTCTTGGAGTCATAAGCAAAATAACCCTGAGCGTACAGGTTGGTTTCGTCGCCTATAATCTTTATTGCACTCTTGTTGGCTCCAACCGTGCCATCGGATCCCAAACCCCAGAATTTGCATCTTATTGTTCCTTCGGGAGCCGTATTTATATTTTCTTTAACTTCGAGGGAAAGGTTTGTAACATCGTCGACTATCCCTATAGTAAACCCATTCTTTGGTTTGCCGGCTTTCAAATTGTCGTAAACCGCTTTGATCTGTGCAGGCGTCGTATCCTTGGAACCGAGCCCGTATCTGCCGCCTACTATCAATGGAGCATTCTCCTTATTGTAGAACAATGAGCGAACATCAAGATATAATGGTTCTCCAATGCTTCCAACTTCTTTTGTCCTGTCAAGAACGGCGATCTTCTTCACTGTCTTCGGCAATACATCGAAGAAGTACTTCTCTGAGAATGGCCTGTAAAGGTGTACCTTTATTACACCAACCTTTTCGCCTTTTGCCATGAAGTAATCGATTGTTTCTTCACAGGTATCCGTTACGGAACCCATAGCTACTATGATATTTTCCGCATCCGGTGCTCCATAGTAATCGAAGGGCTTGTACTCCCTGCCTGTCAGTTTGCTGATCTTTTTCATGTAATCCGCTACTATGTCCGGTACCGCATCATAGTATTTGTTGCATGCTTCTCTTGCCTGGAAATATATATCGGGATTCTGAGCTGTACCTCTTGTCACGGGATGTTCCGGATTCAAAGCATTGGCCCTGAACTCATTTAACGCTTCCTTGTCAAGAAGCTTCTCCAGGTCAGCATAATCCATGACTTCTACCTTTTGAATTTCACTGGAAGTCCTGAAACCATCAAAGAAATGTAAAAATGGAACTCTCGATTTAATAGCTGCCAAATGTGCAACACCGGCCAGGTCCATAATTTCCTGAACCGATCCTGTAGCCAACAGCGCAAAGCCTGTCTGCCTTGTAGCCATAACGTCCTGATGATCACCGAATATGGAAAGTGCATGGCTTGCAATTGCACGGGCAGATACATGGAATACCCCGGGCAGTAATTCTCCGGCAATCTTATACATATTGGGTACCATCAGAAGCAAACCCTGTGACGCTGTAAACGTTGTGGTCAATGCTCCTGCAGCAAGGGAACCATGAACTGCTCCGGCTGCCCCTCCTTCTGACTGCAGTTCAACAACCTTAACTTTCTGGCCAAAAATATTCTTCAGTCCGTGGGCGGACCATTCATCAACATTCTCAGCCATAGTGGATGATGGAGTAATCGGATAAATTGCAGCAACATCGGTAAACGCATATGCGACATGTGCAGCTGCAGCATTACCATCCATCGTTTTCATTTTTTTTGCCATAACTTGACCCCCTATAATAAATAATTATTGATTGTGTTGGGTAAAAATTTAACAAACTCTATCTTCAGTATATTAAACATTGGCGGGGATGTCAATTATTGCGACCCTCCAAAAAAAACTATTGAAACCCATAGAAAACCACGGGTTTCAATAATCTTATCATCCTCTTTATAAGGTACTTATAAAAAATATTGCAATAATATCAGCAGTATTATTCCGGGGACTCCCAAAAAACCGGCAATCAACGCAGTAATAGGATTTATTCCTATGGTTAGGCCTATGAATCTTCCAAAGATATTAATTGCAAAAAGTGCAAATGCTCCTATGATACCGTTTATTACAAGCCTGATAATTATTTTAATCGGAAGTACCAACAGTACGCCAATTACATACACGGCACCTATGGCAAGGAAAATTGCCAATATCGAAAAAACATCTATCTGCGGCAACATTAACCCCTCCAATACAATGATATGGCTTGGTACTAATTATATTATTGTTTTTAAGTTTTATTACAGGTTTCGTATTGGCATTACACCTTTCACCCTACTGCTTTTTCAGTTTCCAAACCCTGTATTTATATATTAACTCTTAGTCCTTTATTCTTTGCAAGCTTCAAAAGATAGATATATTGGGACCTGGCCGCCTCGATTTTATATATGGCATGATCCACCAGTTCGGGTGCAGTAACACTGTCAAAGTATGATTGTGCATCAGACATCTCTTGTTTTGCTATAAAAATTATTTTCAGCAGTTCCTTGTTTTCATCATTTTCCTTTGCCCCCTGCAAGCTGTTTAGCAAACAACCTACTGCATCACTTATCTGTTTATGCTTTTTTGGTTCTCTGTCTGCAAGATTAGTGGACATAAAAACACCTCCGTTATTATTACTAATTTATCCATAAATTAGAATAATATACCGAGGTGTATCATACTCACCGAATTAATTTCATTTACATCTCTCTTCTTCCTTCCAAAGCTTTCATCAATGTCACTTCATCGGCGTACTCCAGATCCCCCCCGACAGGGACACCGTGAGCTATTCTGGTAACCTTCATTCCAACAGGCTTTAGCAATCTGGAAATATACATCGCAGTTGCTTCCCCTTCTATGTTGGGATTGGTTGCAAGTATTATTTCTTTTATTTCACTGTCAGCAACCCTTTTAAGAAGTTCTTTAATTCTGATTTCCTCCGGTCCTATACCTTCCATCGGTGATATTGCGCCATTCAATACATGATACAGGCCTTTAAACTCCCTTGTTTTCTCCATTGCAGCAACATCCTTCGGATCCTCCACTACACAAATAGTACTGCTGTCTCTCTTTGTATTGGAGCAGATATTGCAGACGTCTGAATCTGTTATATTGCAGCAAATCTTGCAGTATTTAATACTTCTTTTCGCGTTTATTATGGAGCCTGAAAGCTGCTCTACTTCCCCCAAAGGCATGTTGATTATATAGAATGCCAGCCTTTGCGCTGTTTTATTGCCGACTCCCGGCAGCTTTGAAAGTTCGTCTATTAGCTTAGCTATTGGAGCTGCATAAAAGCTCATTAAAACAATCCTCCGGGCAAATTAAGCCCCCCTGTTATCTTGCTCATTTCCCTGCTTATCATTTCATCTGCCTGCCTCATAGCTTCGTTGACAGCGGCAGTAATAAGATCCTGAAGCATTTCAGCGTCGTCGGGATCTATTACTTCAGGTTTTATCGTTATTGATATTATTTCCTTTTTCCCTGAGGCCACTACAGTTACAACCCCTCCTCCGGCACTGGCTTCGACAGTTCTTTGCTCTACTTCCTCCTGAAGCTTTGCCATATCCCTTTGCATCTTCTGTACCTGCTTCATCATATTATTCATATTTCCTCCCATTCCCGGAAACCCACCCTTAGCCATTTGCTATTCCTCCTCTTCCTCAACAATTTCAACTTTATCCTTGCCTGCAAATTCAATAGCAGCTTTTACCATATTGTCCTGCTCTTCCTCTTTCGCTTCACCCTCAATTATACACTTTATTTTAATCGGTATTCCGAAGTATTTTGACGCAGCTTCTTCTACATCTGCCCTATTTGCGGGTAATTCAAGAGCTTCTTTTGAAAAAATTCCTTCCTTATCAAAAGATAATATTATACTGCCTGATTCTGCCTTAATTGACTTTGCTATAGACAGATACGTCCTCAGCCTGATTTTCCCGCGTCCTTTTATTTCCTGAATAAAGCCGGGCCATTTTTGCACAATATCTGCACCGTCAGATACCGGATCTGGTTTTACCTTTACTGCCGGCGGGACTGTTTTTTCTCTCTTTACCTCTGCTTCAGCAGATGCCCCCAAATCATCAGTCTGCAGTTTCCCTCCGGTTTTTGGATAGAAACCTTCCCTTGAAACTAATTCCTCTAACTTTGATATCCTTGCAAGTATGCCCTCCAGACTCTCATCAACCGCTGCCCTGCACATTTTGGCAATTGCAATTTCCAGCAGAATCCTGGGGCTGCTTGACCACCTGACTTCACCCTCCAGTTCCGACAATATGTTAATACACCTGATTATATTGTTTTTGTCATAACTTCCGGACAATTCCTTAAGCCGTAAAATCCCTTCTTCTGACATATCTATTACATCCTCACACCTTACTACAACCTTAGTCATCAGAAGGTTCCTGTAATGCATAACCAAATCTTTAATGAATTGGCTGATATCCTTCCCGCCGGCCGCTACTTCATCAATTACCTTAATGGCCTTGCCGGCATCTTCTTTGAGAACCGCCCCGGAAATATCGAACAGGTACTGGTCGTTTACTATACCCAATACTTCAAGAACATCTCCATTGGTTACAGTCTTCCCGCTATAAACCGAGCATTGATCAAGGATGCTCAATGCATCCCTCATTGCCCCGTCACTGTTCCTTGCAATAAGCTTTATAGCGTCTTCACCGATTTCCAATCCTTCTTCCCTGCATACGATTTTCAGTCTTTCAACAATATCTTCGTTGCTTATTCTTTTAAAGTCAAACCTCTGGCACCTGGACAGTATTGTAGCCGGCAGCTTATGGGGCTCTGTAGTCGCCAGTATGAACAGTACATAATCCGGCGGTTCCTCCAAGGTTTTCAGCAATGCATTGAATGCTTCATTTGTCAGCATGTGAACTTCATCTATTATATATACTTTATACTTACCTAAGGTCGGGGTAAACCTGATGGCCTCCCTAAGATTTCTTATGTCATCTATTCCTCTGTTCGAAGCAGCATCTATCTCATATACATCTATGGAATTCCCTTCATTTATGCTGATGCAGCTTTCGCATTCATTACAAGGATTGAATTCATAGGGGGCTTCGCAGTTTACCGCCTTGGCCAAAAGTTTTGCGGTACTGGTCTTACCTGTACCTCTGGTGCCGCAAAAAAGATATGCATGGGAAATCTTGCCGCCCTCAAGCTCATTCTTTAATGTGACTGTAATATGCTCCTGGCCGCATATGTCTTCAAACCTTTGGGGTCTCCACTTCCTGTACAAAGCTATATACATTACTACCTCCTGATATTCCGGTACCCTTATTATTTCCTTACAATAAATATTAGCATAATACTGTGTTATAGTAAATTAAGATGCAATATAAAAAAATGCTCATATCCGAGCATTTCATTTTTTAATATGGTCGTGCACCTTCCTTCGACGTGCGCCTACAAGCGTTACCCGGGCAGCCAGCTCCAATCAGGCAACCCTGCGGCACATGGAAGTGTTCACTTACCGCTGCTTCCTTCCGGACCTGACGGGGTTCATGAAGTTCCATTGCGCAGGACCCAATCATCGTCACCGCTTACCTGAGGCAGTCCTTACAGGCGAGCGCCTCAGCAAAGGAATTCAATCCTGCTGTTGCGGATTGCAGGTTATAGGGCACCGCAATCTCCCCATCTAGCACGACCAAGATTATGAACTTATCAATAGCTATTTAATTATAGCCTCTGATAAATTTGCTGTCAATGCATTAAAGATTGCCTTTTTCAATATATTGTTACATAATAGAGATTTTTTGATATTTGTATCTGCGCTTAAATTGCCCTTAAATTGCTTTCGAATTCTGATTTTGAAATTTTCCCTTCCAGGTATTTCGAGTTTATCAATGCCATTTTTTCCAGCGCTTTAAACTCATCAGCTTCAAGCTTAAACCCGAAATTGCATTCGGGACAGCTGAAATAGTAAACGGTATCACACTGGGCCAGAGGAATCCCAATAATTCTAAAAGGTCTGAATGACTCGTAAATGCTGTAATATTCGTTTCTGTTGCAATTTTCGCATTTGGAAGCTATTCTTTCCAATATTTGCTTTTCTTTCTTAATCCTGTTTATCTGATCAACATAAACCTGCCCAACGTGCCTTGTTCTTGCAACATCTTTTCCGCACAACCCCATAATAGCAACATACCCCCTCAAATACCCCAACCCGGATAGAATTTATGATATATATTCTACTAATAACCCCCAAACCCTTCCTGAAAAATCCAATACAACATTAAAAATTTCTGCCGAATATTTCATGGAAATTGACAAGGGACAGCTGCCTGTCCCTTATTTATACTAATCGCTGCTTTCTCTCAGCTTTACGGAGATTGTATTATATTTATCCTGTTTATCATATATCTCAACCTGAACAACATCTCCAACCTTGTGCTTTTTAATAGTATCACTCAATTCTTCAACTGTGAGAACCTTCTTGCCATCTAGTTTTGTTATTATATCTCCTGCTCTGATACCTGCTCTTTCGGCACCGCTGAATGGTACCACTTCTCTTATATAAACGCCTTGGGGCAATTCGTACTTCTCTGCTTCTTCCTTGGTTATGGTTTGGCCCACTATCCCAAGATATGGCCTTGATATCTTCTTATTGCTTATCAGGCTCTCTATTATGGGCTTTGCTTCGTTTATCGGTATAGCGAAACCCATTCCTTCAACTTTTGTATCCGCAAACTTTATTGTATTGATGCCGATAACCTGCCCTTCGCTGTTTACCAGTGCCCCGCCGCTGTTGCCTGGGTTAATGGCTGCGTCGGTCTGGATAAGCTTTATAGAATTATCTCCGACGCTTACTTTCCTATTTAGTCCGCTTATTATTCCCGCCGTGACCGAGCCTGCATATTCTGTACCCATGGGACTGCCTATAGCTACTGCAAGTTCTCCCACCTCAAGCTTTGAGGAGTCTCCCAGCTCCGCAGCCATTAGGTTGGCCGGATCGACTTTCAATACCGCAAGATCCGTCTGGGAGTCCCGTCCTACGAGGGTCGCTTCAAGCTCTTTGCCGTCGTTTAGTATGACAACAATATCATTGGCACCGTCCACAACATGGTTATTGGTAACTATATGCCCTTGATTGTCAATAATAATTCCGGAACCTGTCCCCTGCCCTTCATATACTCTTCCGAAAAAGTCTCTTGCCCTTGTTTTAAGGCTGATTGCGACAATTGAAGGGGACACTTTTTTTGCAATGGGTACTACCGGCGATACGGATTTATCAAATACTATTTTGGTATTTTCTACGCCTGCTGCATACACACTGTTAGTATTATTCCCCCGACTGGGGAGAAAATTATCGATACCATATCCAAAAATAGTACCTATTGCAAGCCCTGCAATAAGCACCAGAGCTACAAACCGTCTGGAACTCATCCCGGGCTTCCTTTCAATAACTTCTCTGTAAAAGGAATTATCAATTTCGATGTCATCATTTCTTTCATCAAAAAAATCACTCATATCTTATACCTCCTCGCAGGTGTATTTGATTTATACCTTAAATATAACCCGAAGTTTTGAACAGAATATGAACAAATTGTAAACTTTATGCTTTTTTAACGGTGAAAGCAAATACTACATAGCCTTCTCCGCCGGAAACCCATATTTTTTCATTCAGTTGGCTTATTATTTCCTTGACTATGGATAGGCCCAATCCATATCCGCCTTTGTAAAGGCCTCTTGAAGCATCTCCTTTATAAAATCGTTCCCAAACTTTGGTAAGTTCTTTCGAATTGATTGATTCTCCGGTGTTTTTTATCTCAACTGTTATGCTCCCTTCCTTTGATAATGTTCTTATCTCAATACTGCCCATTTCCGGCGTAAATTTGACGGCATTGTCCAAAAGGTTGGAAAGAACCCTTTCAATCAGCCCCTTATCCGACATTGCCATAATCCTTTCTTCGCATATACTGAAAGTAACGTTGAGTTTTTTCTCCGTTATTCTTTTTTCGTAAGCAATAAACTTCTTTCTTATTGTTTCATTGAGTTCAAAGGCTTCCTCCCTGATTTCCAGCCTTCCTTGCTGAATATTGCTGAGCTCTAAAAGCTCATTGGTTATTTCAATCAGCCTTTTGCTCTCTTCAAGAACTATACTCAAATAATGCTCTCTTCTGTCTTCAGGGATGGTACCGTCAACTATCCCTTCTATGAAGCCTCTGATCGAAGTCATTGGCGATCGCAGATCATGGGATATGTTGGCTATAAGATTTCTCCTGTTCTCTTCAATTTTTTCCAATGACTCGGCCATGTTGTTAAAGCTCCTGCCCAGCTCCTCAATCTCATCTCCTGTTTTTATATCCAGCCTCCTCTGAAACTCCCCCCCTGCAATAACCCTAGCAGCTTCGCTTATTTCTCTTAATGGATCTGAAATCCTTCTGATCTGAATATATAAAATTCCATAGGCAACCGCTACAGAAACCAAAATAGCCCACAAAGTCAGCCTATAGATTTCCCGCAGATTCCCTTGTATCTCCAACAGCGAAGCATGAACCAGAACTCCCCCTGAAAATCTGCCGTTGACAAAAACAGGATAACCCACTGTCAAAGAAGGTTCACTCAGCATCCCTTCAAAGTTACCCCGTGCTTCTATACTCTCCCCCTTTGCAAGAATACACAGCTTCTCCTCAGAGACCCTTCTGCCAAGCAGGCTGTCTTCCCTGGACCCGGACACGGCTATTACTGTTCCCTCACCGTTTACTACCCATATATGCGCATTAAGAAACTTATCTAATACCTGCAAATCGTTTATCAGGCTCTTGGAATCGGGATTCCCCAGGTATAATACAGATGCCGCTTCCCTGGCCACTTTCCTGCCTTGCTCATATAAAAGCTCTTTTCTGTTTTCTATGAAATACCGGTCGAATATCTTAAGGAGCGTAAGGGCCAATATGGCAAACCCGATAATTATCGCTATTCCATAGGTGATGAATAATTTCTTTTGTATGCTGTTTCTCATTACCTCACCTCAAATTTGTAACCTACACCCCAGACAGTTTTTATTTCCCATCTCAAGGTCTCATCGCTGAATTTCTCTCTGAGCCTTTTTACATGGACATCCACAGTCCTGCTATCACCCATGAAGTCGTATCCCCAAAGTCTTTCTAAAAGCTGCTCTCTTGTAAAAACCTGATTTGGGTGACTTGCAAGAAAATAGAACAATTCCAGCTCCTTTGGCGGCAAATCTACCCTTTTTCCCCGGAATGTTATGCTGTAATCGCTTTTGTTGATCACCAGCTGCGGATAAACCACTTCCTCCGCAGCCCCTTCAAAGCTGTTCGCTCTTCTGAGCACCGCTTTTACCCTGGCTATCAATTCTTTGGGTTCAAAGGGCTTTACCAAGTAATCGTCCGCCCCCAGCTCCAGGCCCAGGACTTTATCAAAGGTTTCCCCCCTTGCAGTGAGCATAATAATCGGGATACTGCTTACCTTTCGTATTTGCCTGCAAATATCGTAGCCGTCTATTTCAGGCAGCATAATATCCAATATGACAATATCCGGTGTCCATGAGTAAAATGCATCAAGGGCAGCCTTGCCGGAGTACACGGTATTTACCTCATGTCCTTCTTTTTCCAGATATAGTCTTATCAGCTCCGCTATATTGTAATCATCATCTACAACAAGTACCTTTGCTTTCATAATATGTCACCGCCAATTTTGCATTATTTGTCAACATTATGATACATCAATAACAGTAATATGTGAATCTATTTCTATATCCAAAAGGACTTCTCCGGCATACATTGATTAAAGGAGGTGAATTACTATGTATGATGAACTGCACAACCACAGCTATGAAGGCAGAACCAGCAAGTCAGCCTCACATTCTCATGACTACTCAGGAACAACTACCAAAAATCCTGATTTCGGCGGGCATATCCACTACATGTCGGGTTATACTACCGAAAACAATGATCATGTACACTACTATTCTATAATAACCAGCCCGGATATTGAAGTAGAGGAAGGACATCTGCATTTTTTTCAGTGTATAACTACTTTAGACAGTGGGCATTATCATTTTATATATGGTTACACCAGTGTTCATACTGAATATTAAAATGCCGGAAACCACTATTCCCGGCATTTTTTCATTTCTTATTGCTTTCCTTTGAGATTTCTCTGTGCTGCAAACTTTGCAGCATATTCTATTGCATGAAGCAGACTTTCATGGGAAGCGGTACCCTTTCCGGCTTTGCCGAATGCAGTTCCATGGTCAACCGAGGTGCGTATAATCGGAAGTCCAAGTGTAATATTTACTCCGCTTACTGAGCCCCATTTCTTCTCCTTCTCATCCCAGTTGAATCCCACTACCTTCAAAGGAATATGCCCTTGGTCATGATACATTGCCACCACTATATCATATTGTCCTCCTTTGGCTTTAGAAAAAAGAGTGTCCGGCGGTATTGGCCCCTCAGCGTTAATCCCCATAAAGCGAGCTTCTTCAATAGCCGGTATAATTTCTTTTTCCTCTTCCCAACCAAAAAGCCCCCCTTCACCGGCGTGTGGGTTCAACCCCGCCACGCCAATCCTTGGATTTGCAATTCCAAAATCCCTCATAGCATCAAATGCAAGCTTTATTACTGCCAAAACCCTTTCCTTTTTCACATTATCACAAGCCTGACGGAGCGATACATGGGTAGAGACATGTACAACCCTAAGATTTTTATCAGCCAGCATCATTGTATAATCCTTTGTTCCGGTAAGCTCAGCATATATTTCTGTGTGCCCGGTATAATGAAAACCGGCATCATTCATAGCCTTCTTGTTAATCGGTCCTGTGACGGTTGCATCAATTTCATCTGCCATGGCAAGCTCAATGACTTTCCTCACTGCTTCAAAAGCAGAATTTCCTGCCATTGCAGAAACTTTCCCGTGTATAAGGGAATTCATATCCACATTCTTCAGATCAATAACATCAATTGTACCGTATTTGAATTTTGCATCGGCTGCCTGCTCTATTGGGCGTATCCCAAGCTTAACATTTGCAATCCTGACTGCTTGCTCCATAGCTGAAGCATCCCCTGTCACAAGCGGCCTGCATATCCTATAAACCGATTCCTCTGCTAAGGCCTTTGCGGTTATTTCAGGGCCTATGCCGGCCGGATCTCCCATTGATATTCCTATAATCGGAAGTTGCAGAACCATATTCTCACCATTCCTTATATTTAATCAATTGTATTTTTGTCTTTTTTACCGGACTTAAGACCTAAGAAATCTTCTATTTTAACTAATGTGTCAGCTTTGCCGAAGCCTCCCGATTTACTTATGATATTAATCCTTCCGGTACCGGCTATAGCCTTTGAAAAAACTAAACCGTTGTCTATTTCCCATATGGGCATTAATCCGTTGCAGCCTAAAGCATTTATTGCCGCCCTAAGCGTATCTCCGCCGAATATGACAAATGTCCTTTCTATGCTTCGATCCGCTAAAATCCCGACGAGTCGTCCCATATTGAGAGCTATACGCTCGCGGGTTTCCTCCTGGTCAAGCCCCATCTGCTTTGCCATTCTATCCGTTATCTCCATTGTTTCCCTGCTGCTTGAAGCTTCTATAATAACTCTGCCTTCCTTTTGGTAAATACCTTCAATTTCTCCTGTTAAATCTTTTATATGAGGCAATTCCATCATGTTTTGTGCAAGTTTATCTTCCGGTTTTAGAGTGATGGTTTTAAAACCATGCTGACATGCGTAATCAATCTGTTTCATCGTAATAGGATTAATACTTCCCGAGATTGCTATAAAGCCTCCGAATACATCTGTTTTCCCTTGTTGATCGGCATCAATTCCAAAAAGCCTCGGAAGGTACTCCGCAAACCCGGCACACCCGGCCGCAATACTTAAAGTGCCGGATTCATCCAATTTCCTTGCAATCCTTTCCATATCCTCATCGGTAACCGCATCAAAAATAATAATCCTCCCCTGAATCTCTTCAATATCAAAATCATCAATATCATCAATGGTGACAATGTGAGTTTCTATAGAAGACTGCTCCCTGATAATATCAGCTACATTATCGTTTTTAACCGGATTAAAAGGATCTTTCCCAAAAACCGACCGTGTAACGGGTACCCCATCAATATAATGAATACCCTTTTCAGTGGTCCGTTTTACTTTTGGAAAGGCCGGAATGAAGGGTATGCTTTTTCCGCCGTTAACGTCAACTATGGAAGTTAGTTCACTTCCGATATTGCCCCTAAGACCTGAATCCGTCTTCTTATAAATATTCCCGACCCCGGCCTTCAGAGCCTTTCTGGCAACACTTGCCGCATTTTCATATGCCTTATCGGCATTAAGATGCCTGCTTTCCAGGTCAACAACAAGCACTTGTGCGTCCATGGACGGTTTTGAAAAATCATACTCCTTGTCGGCAGTAACAAATGTGCTTATGCCCTGCTTGGAAAACTGAACACCAGTATCCAAAGCCCCTGTAAAATCATCTGCAAGAATAACTAATTTGTACATAAACAAAGCTCCCTTATAACGTTACTCTTCAAGTGCGCCTCCAGCGTACTTGTGCGCCGATTTCGTGTCTCACGTAGTGAGATAAATTTCCTTACGAAATCGTGTGCATCCGCCGGAGGCTATATCATCAGTGGGGGATTGACAGCGGGGGTCATCTCCACTGATGATATACTACCGTCTTTTATTACGACTTCAGTCTTCTTAGCTATTTTAATTATGCATTAGTAAAAAGACTATCTCAATACTGAATCGTGCATATTTTGTCCTGCTTTGAAGCATATTAATAATATTATATATAAGAAAGGTTTTCAATACGAGACAAAGATAATTACTCTCTGCCTGCGGATTATTGAATGATATAATCACTAATGTAATTCAAACTGTGTTTGAAGAAGAAAACATAAACAAGTCCAATAAGGCTAAGCGGCTTGGTATTAGCCGCAGTGCCCTATGGTTCAGATTTAAGACATAAATTTTTATGAAATCAATGCTTTACAAAATATCCTTCTTGGGAGATGGCCTTCCAAGCAAAAATCCCTGAGCATAAGGTATGCCTAAGAATTCAGCAGTGTTCAGATCCTCTTCCCTCTCTATCCCTTCAATAATTAATTTTGTTGTGTCGGATAACAAATCTACCAGACTTCTTACTGTTTTTTGTTTCTGAAAGCTTACTGAAAGATTATCTGCAAAATATCGATCCAGCTTTACAAAGTCGGGATCCAATTCAATCCATTGTTGAAAAAATGAATACCCTATACCCATATCATCAACTGCAATTTTAACGCCTCTTGCACGAAGCTTCTTTGTTACCTTCTTAAGCGCTTCCCAATCAATAATAGGTTCACTTTCCAGTAACTCAAGCACAACAGGTACTGGGTATGATATATTAATGTCCCACCATGATAAAAAGTCTCCCCCTAAAAGCGTAGATGGAAAAACATTGAGAAATAAATAATTTGTTTCATCTTTAAACGCCTCTATTGCAGTTTTTATTGATATACGGTCAAGGATGCTCCGCTGGCCATTTTTATCTGCCTCTCTAAAAATATCGACAGGTGAAATCTGTGGTTGTGAAGCATCCCGCATTAATGCTTCATACCCTATGATACTGCTATTTTTCAACTGGTAAATAGGCTGAAACCAATGGGATATTGAATACTTAGACTCATTTTTAAAATCCTGATCCATTAATAACTTATCCCCCCAAAAAAATATAATAGGCAACATTTGAGTTGCCTACTTTGTTTGTATTATTTATACGATTTAATTTTAAGGCTCTAAAAATAAAATTGTCTTTTGTACCTTTTTTAGACCTTATTACTGAATAATATACAACAAACTGGCAACCCAACCATCATAGTGTTTTAATACTTTAGACTTGTGGCTTTGCGTCCCCGCCTTTCGACGAGTTTGCCTTTTTCAATTTATTAAGTTCCAGATAATAAAACCAATTCTTAACCGTATAGTGCATATTACCTTTACCATAATGATTTTACCATATATATTTTATAATTCAACAATAAATTACAATTTTTACATTTTTATTTACCCGAAACCACTGATAGATTATCTAAAATCGAATATATTCGGATAATTCATGTAAAAAATTATATCCTGCTAAAAATTTATATATTTTTCATTGTGGTAGGATAATTATGCATGGCTGATACAGGAGGATATTAATATAACCAATGAAAAGAAAGTATATGATGCGCTGAAAATAGCGGGGAAATGAATACAGGATGTGAAAATATGAAGATTGCGCACGTTAGTGCGCAACCTTCTATTACTCCATCAACCTGTTTTCCAATATCTGATCCATGGAGAAATCCTCCACTCCCAGATAATATACAGCCGTATCAATCAAGGCTTCCATGGGAAGCAAGCCGATTATCTCACTGCCGGCTATTGTCACACCGTACCTTGCCGCCTCTATCCTTATAAGCTCAAAGGATCTGTATAAAGCCGTCCTGGTGTAGTCCGTCATATTCATTGAAATCTGGACCATTCCCCTGTCTTTAAGTTCAATTCCTATTGCTTTGCAGTACCTCAGGCCGCCGTTCAGGAACCTGACATTCTTTGCAATCTTATTGGCAATATCCATTCTGTTTGTATTCAGATTCACATTAAAGGCTACAAGGGGCATCCTTGCACCAATAACTGTTGCTCCGGCAGTAGGGTGTATCTCTGCCGGACCGTAGTCGGGCTTCCACTCGGGCAGTTTAATTTTTTCTGTCATACCTTCAAATTCGCCCTTCCGAATATTTGCAAGGTTTTCCCTCTGCGGATCCGAAGCTGCCTTTTCATATAAGAAAACAGGAAGCTTATACATTTCCGAAGCCTGTCTTGCCGTTTCCTTTGCCAGCTCAACAGCCTCTTCCATGGTCACATTTTTTATGGGTATGAAGGGTACCACATCCGCCGCTCCCATTCTCGGGTGCTGTCCCCGATGCCTGGTCATATCAATAAGTTCTATCGCTATGCCCATGGCTTCAAGAACTGTATCCTTTACTGCCTGAGGCTCCCCCACAACAGTAACAACCACCCTGTTATGATCCTCGTCTCTCTTGTAATCCAGAAGTTTGACTCCTTCTCTCCCCCTGAAGGGATTCACAATTTTTTCTATCTTGTCCAAATCTCTTCCTTCGCTGAAATTCGGAACACATTCTATAATTTTTACCGTTCCGTTCATTTGCAGACCTTCCCCCCCTATTTTTCAAAAGCTTTGTCAACTAATCCCTTTATCAGCTCTTCTTCAGGAATGTACGGTATGGTTATATGATCTGTTTTTGAATTCTCTTTGTTATACTCAATACTTGTAGTAATGGAGTTCTCGTTTCTTGCCCATGCCCTTCTTGCAACTCCGCCCATAACATCCCAGGGCATAGCTGATCTCAATATTTCATCTGCCCTTTCGCTGCCGTCCAGCACCATGCCGAAGCCGCCGTTAATTGCCTTGCCTATACCAACTCCTCCGCCGTTGTGAAGCGCAACAAGACTCATTCCTCTCGCAGCATTCCCTGCAAAGCACTGGGTAGCCATATCCGCCATTACATTGCTTCCGTCCTTAATATTTGATGTTTCCCTGAAAGGAGAATCCGTACCGCTTACATCATGATGGTCACGGCCCAGCATAATGGGTCCCACTTCGCCGTTTCTTACCATTTCGTTGAATTTCAATGCTATTCTTGTTCTTCCCATAGCATCCTGATAAAGTATCCTTGCCTGAGTGCCGACAACCAGCTTGTTTTTCCCGGCATCCCTTATCCAGACATAATTGTCCCTGTCCTGCCCCCTCCTGTTTGGATCTATGCATTCCATTGCGGCCCTGTCGGTTTTTTCCAGATCCTCGGGCCTGCCACTCAGGCATACCCATCTGAAAGGTCCATAACCGTAGTCAAAAAGCTCCGGTCCCATAATATCCTCAACATAGGAGGGCCATATAAATCCATCTTTCTCGTCTATTCCATTTTTGGATATTTCACGGACTCCTGAGTCATATACCGACTTCATGAATGAGTTGCCATAGTCGAAGAAGTATGCGCCCCTTGCCACCAATTCCTTTATCATTTCAAAATGCTTCCTCAGGGACTTATCTACCAATTTGCAGAACTGCTCCCTGTCAGACTTAAGCATTTCGGTTCTCTGCTCGAAGGTAAGCCCCTGGGGACAGTATCCTCCTTCATAAACAGCATGGCAGGAGGTCTGGTCTGAAAGAAGCTCAATTTTGATATCATTTTTGACGGCATACTCCAGAAGATCAACTATGTTTCCATGATAAGCTATTGACATAGGCTCCATTTTCTTCATATACTCATGGGCAATTTCAAATACTTCCTTAAGGTCTGAGGATATCCTTTTGACCCAGCCTTGATTGTGCCTCGTCTCTATCCTGGAATAATCCACCTCTGCAATTATGCCTACTCCGTTTGCAATCTCCACTGCCTTTGGCTGAGCTCCGCTCATGCCGCCCAAACCTGAAGTAACGAACAATCTCCCCTTAATATCCCCGTCCTGCGGTATGCCAAGTTTCTTTCTTCCTGCATTCAGGAGAGTATTGAAGGTACCGTGCACTATCCCTTGGGGCCCGATATACATCCAGCCTCCGGCGGTCATCTGTCCGTAATTGGCAACTCCCATCTGCTCTGCAATATCCCAATCCTTGAGATTATCAAACATACCTACCATCAGTGCATTGGTTATAATTACCCTTGGCGCTTCGGGCTTGGATCTGAACAACCCTACGGGATGTCCCGACTCCACTACCAAAGTCTGCTCATTTGTCATTACTTCAAGATACTTGATTATTAGTCTGTACTGCATCCAGTTCTGACATACCGACCCCGTCTCCCCGTAGGTAACCAGCTCATATGGGTACAGGGCTATATCAAAGCTGAGATTGTTGTTTATCATTACCTGAAAAGCCTTGCCCTCAATGCAGTTCCCTTTGTATTCGTTTATTGGCTTCGCCTTCAGGTCTCCTTCAGGCCGGAAGCGATAACCGTATATTCTGCCTCTTGTCAGCAGTTCTTCAAGGAACTCGGGTGCTACTTGCCGGTGAAGCTCTTCCGGTACATATCTGAGAGCATTCTTAAGTGCTGTTTCAGTCTGAATTTTAGTAAGCTTAAACCCCCTATCCGGAGCTCTGCGAATGTTTCCCAGGAATTTTGGATACTCCGGCAGTACATTATCAAGTTTAACAGTCATCGCTTGTGATATTTCCCTGTTGCTAACCATGGTTATCCACTCCCTTAATAAAATTTGGAATTAGTCACGTCTCTGTCTGCTTATTTAAAACAAGCCTGTTATTGTGCCTTTTTCATCAATATCAATCTTTTCTGCTGCAGGCACCTTCGGCAGCCCAGGCATTACCATTATATCCCCTGTCAGGCATACTATAAAACCTGCTCCGGCGGATACCCGCACCTCCTTCACATTAACCTTGAAGCCCTTTGGTGTGCCAAGTAGGCCGGGGTCATCGGACAACGAGTACTGGGTCTTCGCCATGCATATCGGCAAACCGGCCAGGCCGATTTCTTCAAGCTTCTTCATCTCTTTTTGTGCTTTTGCCGAGAATACTACTCCGTCTCCCCCATAGATTTCTTTGACTATTGTCTCTATTTTCCGGTCTATCGGCATTTCCAAATCATATAAATACTTGAAGTCCGAAGCCGAACTTTCCACTAACTTCACAAGAGTCTCGGCCATATGTATTCCGCCCTCTCCGCCTTTTGCCCAAACCTCGTTGAGAGAAACATCCACACCGTATACCTTGCACTTCTTGACAAGAAGGTCTATTTCTGCATTTGTGTCGCTTACGAATTTGTTTACTGCAACCATAACAGGAAGCCCGAATTTACGTACGTTTTCTACCTGTTTTTCAAGGTTGGCAAAACCTTTATCCAGTGCCTCAAGGTTTTCTTTGCCCAACTCGGCCTTAATCACTCCTCCATGCATTTTTAATGCACGGATAGTAGCCACAATCACTACCGCGGAAGGCTTTAATCCTCCATAACGGCATTTGATGTCAAAGAATTTTTCCGCGCCAAGGTCTGCACCGAAGCCCGCTTCCGTAATAAGGTATTCTCCAAGCTTGAGTCCCAGCCTGGTAGCCATTATGCTGTTGCATCCATGGGCTATATTGGCGAAGGGTCCGCCGTGAATAAGGGCCGGTGTGTTCTCAAGAGTCTGTACCAAATTAGGTTTTATTGCATCCTTCATAAGCATTGCCATAGCTCCGTGTACCTTCAGGTCAGCACATGTAACCGGCTTGCCGTCATAATCATATGCTACTACCATTCTCCCGAATCTGTCCTTAAGGTCCATCAGGTCATTTGAAAGACATAAAATAGCCATTATTTCAGACGCAACGGTAATCATAAAGCCATCCTGTCTCAAAAAACCATTGGCTTTGCCGCCCAGGCCTACAACAACTTCCCGAAGCGCCCTGTCATTCATATCCATTACCCTTTTCCAGACTACCTGTCTGGAATCAATATTCAGTGCATTCCCCTGGTTAAAATGATTGTCTATAGCCGCTGACAGCAGGTTGTTGGCAGTTGTTACCGCATGCATGTCACCTGTAAAGTGGAGGTTTATATCCTCCATTGGCACTACCTGGGCATAACCTCCCCCGGCAGCCCCGCCTTTTACACCAAAAACCGGGCCCAAAGATGGTTCCCTCAAGGCAATCACCGTTTTCTTGCCGATTTTATTAAGAGCCTGGCCCAAGCCTACTGTGGTTGTTGATTTTCCTTCTCCGGCAGAAGTTGGAGTAATAGCTGTAACTAATATAAGCTTACCGTCAGGCTTATCCTTCAACCTTTCAAAAATTTTGGGATTGACTTTTGCCTTATACTTTCCATAAAGCTCCAGCTCATCCTCTTCTATACCCCATTCCTTAGCAATTTCCGATACAGGCTTCATTTTTGCCTGCTGGGCAATTTCTATATCGCTGGGTACTTTGTAGTTTTCCATTTCAATCATCCCTTTCGCTAGATTCTTAAGCATATATATTTTACCAGAATTTTGTCAAAAACATAACTAAAAAATTAGAGCAATCTTTCGATAGCTCTATAATTTTTTAGAAATGGTAGGGGATACGGGATTCGAACCTGCGACTTCCACCTTGTGACGATGGCACTCTAACCGGCTGAGTTAATCCCCCGTTTTTAATTCTTAAATATATTATAACTCTACTTTTGGGCATTATCCATAACTTTTTTATGCCCATTCAAACTTTATTGCCCCGCCTCCGCATGTCACTTTACCGAGCTACTCCGGCAAATTTATTAAATTATTTTTGCGAGGCACTCCAAATCCATAATGAAACTATCTAATCCCTGAATAGCCATGGCTATTTCCTGAGATACAGCTGCCAACTACTTCTCCATTTTCATTTTTTATCGGAAAAGCCACCGATTTAAAG
>ERZ795049.1507-NODE-1507-length-30294-cov-7.067463_pt1 | contig 30294 bp, 18 predicted proteins | sample MGYA00375133_ERZ795049 | MGnify/ENA primary metagenome ERZ795049 (study PRJEB30178, sample SAMN05720147) | activated sludge metagenome | isolation source: anaerobic digester from wastewater treatment plant | place: Japan | collected 2015-04-20 ... | reverse complement strand
CGTGGGCGCGGTGATCATGATCGTCTCGCTGGGCGCCGGCCTGCGCCGCTCTACCGAACGACAGATGGAGGCCTGGTCGGGCGGCACCATCGAGGTGCGCCCGGGCGGGCGCTACGGACCGGTGATGGACATGCCGATCCCGGAGGGCATGCCGCCCGAACAGGCCAAGAGGATGATCGAGTCGTCGATGATGTCGCGGCGCTCGAGCTACCTCACGGCGCGCGATGTCGACGCGCTGCACACCCTGGCCACCAGCGCCGTCGCCCTGGCGCCGCAGTTCGAGGCCTATGGCCAGGTCGTTTGCCGCGGCGTGTACATCCCGGGGCAGATCGTGGGCGTGACCCCCGATTTCCCCACCGTCTATCGCCGCGAGGTCAAGTGGGGTCGCTTCCTGACCACCGAGGACGACGAGGCGGCGGCGACGGTCGCCGTGCTCGACGAGAGCCTCGTCACCCAGTATTTTGGCGAAGACGTGAACCCCGTCGGCCAGGTGCTGCACATCACCATGCAGGATGTGACGCAGAACTATCAGGTCGTCGGCGTGCTGCGCAAAAAAGATGGCATGCAGGGCTTTGGCCCGCGGGCGATCCTGGTGCCCTTGAAGACGGCGCAGCTCCGCCTGAACCAGCAGGGGGTCAAGGACTCGCTCAACATCATCGCCGTCCGCGTCGATTCGCGGGTGGCCGCCGAGCGCCGCTACGCCGTGGCCCAGATCAACACCATCCTGCGCGCCCGGCATGGCCTGGCCCCCGGCGCGCCCGAAGATTTCATGGTGCAAGACACGCTCGAGTTCAGCGAAGAGATGACTCGCGTCACCACCACCATCACGGCGGTGCTCTCGCTCATCGCCGGCATCTCGCTGATCGTAGGCTCGATCGGCCTGATGAACATCATGCTCGTCTCGGTCAGCGAGCGCACTTGGGAGATCGGCCTGCGCCGTGCCCTTGGCGGACGGCAGGTCGACGTCTTGAGCCAGTTCCTGGCCGAGGCGGTGCTGCTCTCGCTGTTTGGCGGGCTGGTCGGGCTTGGGCTGGGGGCGGCAGGCTCCTACGCGGTGAGCCTGTTGGTGGAGCAACTCAAGGGCCTGGTGTGGGTCACCGCCGATGTGGTCCTCATCGCCGTGGGCGTCTCCTCGGCGGTGGGCGTCACCGCGGGCATCTACCCGGCCTGGCGCGCCGCGCTGCTCGCGCCGACGAGCGCGTTGCGGCACAGTTGACGTGATGCGTATTACGCATCACGCATCACGCATCACGCCGCACGTTCGCACAAAGGATGATCGCATGACCAACAACTCTCCCCTCATCGAGATGGAGAACGTCAGCCGGGTCTATCAGATGGGCCGGGTGCAGGTGCCGGCGCTGCACGGGGTGAACCTGCGCATCCAGCGCGGCGAGTTCACGGCCATCGTCGGCCCCTCAGGCTCGGGCAAGACGACGCTCTTGAACGTGATCGGCTGCCTCGACCTGCCGACGGAGGGCACCTACCGCCTGCAGGGGCGCGATGTGACCACCCTGAGCGACGCTCAACTCTCGCGCCTGCGCGGCGCGGGGGTCGGCTTTGTCTTTCAGGACTATAGCCTGCTGCGCCGTTTCTCGGCCCTGCGCAATGTGGAGTTGCCCCGCTACTATGCCCGCGGCCGTGGCGACCGCGCCCGCGCGCTGGGGCTCCTCGAGCAGGTGGGGCTGGCGGAGCGCGCCAAGCACCGCCCCACCGAGCTTTCGGGCGGCGAGCAGCAACGGGTGGCCGTGGCTCGCGCCCTGATGAACGAGCCTTTCCTCATCCTGGCCGACGAGCCCACCGGCAACCTCGATAGCGCCTCGGGCCAGGAGTTGATGGCCCTGCTCAGGCGCCTCAACGAGGAACAGGGCCTCACCCTGCTCATCGTCACCCACGACCCCAGCATCAGCGCCCAGGCGCGGCGCATCATCCGCATGCGCGATGGCCAGGTCGTGGCCGATGAGGCGCAGGGATAACGATTCACCGCAAAGGCGCGAAGACGCAAAGACGACGCCAAGGCCATGAGGGCATGCACTCTCCCATGACCTTGGCGTTCCCTTTGCGTCTTCGCGCCTCTGCGGTGAATCGCTCCTTACCCCTGGCTGCGCGGCGCCGAGTTGTTGGTCACGCGGTTGCCATTGGCCTCCAGGTAGAGCTCGCCGGTGGTATCGTCGAAGGCAAAGAGCTCGGCATAGCGGCCCCACCCGATGGCGATCTCTAGCTGCTCTGAGGCATAGTCGCCAAAGTCGCTCGCCAGCACGTCGCGGAAGAAATCCTCCTCCACACGGTGGTCGTCGTCGGCCTGCAGGCACTCGAGGATCCAGCGGATGGTCGGCAGGCGCAGGGCGCGTGCGGCGACGATCTCCTTGCGCGCCAGAATCGAGGCATCGGCGAACGTCTGCCCCAGCGGGGTCAGCACGATATCGCCCGCTGCGACGTGGGCAAAGCCCAGGATCTCGGCCGTCTCCACCACCGGCAGCAGGTCGTCGAGCTCGAAGGCCAGGTCGTCGGCCATACGGTACAGGTCGTGGCGGCCACCCTCCTCCGCGATGCGCTCCACGAACCCGGCCAACGCCTCCATCGAGGCCGGTGGCAGGGGCATCGTCTGCCCGGGCTGGCCGGGCGCCGTGCCCAGGGCGACGGTGGGCGGCTCGGTCTTGCCGGCGACCGCAGCATAGATGCGGTCGACCATGCCCTGAAAGACCACATCCTTGCGGTGGCGTGGATGGCGCAGATGCACCGCCACCTCGGCCACCACACGGCCGGGCTCCTTGTCCATGACGATGATGCGGTCGGCCAGGTAGACGGCCTCTTCGATGTTGTGCGTCACCATCAGGATGGCCTTGGTCGGCATCGACTTGTTCTGCCACAGCTCCAAGAGCTCGCCGCGCAGCGCCTCGGCCGAGAGCACGTCGAGCGCGCTGAAAGGCTCGTCGAGGCAGAGCAGCTCAGGCTCCACGGCCAGCGCGCGGGCAAAGCCCACCTTCTGGCGCATGCCGCCCGAGAGCTCGCGCGGGTACGCGCCCTCAAAGCCGTCGAGGCCCACCATATCGATGAGCTTGAGCGCCCGCAGCTTGCGCTCACGCTCGGGCACGCCGCGCGCCTTGAGCGCCAGCTCCACATTCTGCTGCACCGTCAGCCAAGGATAGAGGGCAAAGGTCTGGAAGACGATGGTGGCGTAGGGGTTCACGCCGCGCAGCTCCTGCCCGCGGTAGAGCACCTTGCCCTCGCTCGCCTGACCCAGCCCGGTGATGATGCGCAAGAGCGTCGACTTGCCGCAACCCGACGGCCCTAGCAGGCAGACGAACTCACCCTCGCGGATCTCCATATTCACATCTTGAAGCGCCACAAAGCGCTGCGTGCCGCGCCCGTAGGTCTTGGTCACGCCGATGACTTGGAGAATGCTGTTGTTGGGCATGGGTACCTCCCGTGAGACGTGAAACGTGAAACGTGATGCGTACTGCGTGTTCCGTCTGCTTCCCTGTTCGGAGGCCGCCTCTTCGGCGGTCAGCGAACGCAATACGCATCACGTATCACGCATCACGTTTCATGCAGTACGTTTCACTCCATCCTGCACCGCTCGGCCGCATACGCGTACAGCCGCCGCCAAAAGACGCGGTTTATGAGCACGACCGTCAACACCAGGCTGAGCGTGGCGCCGAAGAGCAGGGCATAGTCGCCCGCGCTCGTGGCTTCGGCGATGAGCGCGCCCACGCCGAGCGTCTGGTAGTGCTGCCCGCCAAAGGCCACATACTCGGCCACGATGCTCGCGTTCCAGGCCCCGCCGCTCGCCGTGATCATGCCGGTGACCAGGTAGGGCGCCAACGCCGGCAAGATCAGCGTGCGCCAGCGATCGAGCGTGCCCAGGCGCAGGATGCTCGTGGTGTAGCGCAGGTCCTCGGGGATAGCAGCGGCCCCGGCGATGATGTTGAACAGCGCGTACCACTGCGTGCCCATGAGCATCAGGAGCACCGCCGCCAGGTTGAGGCCCCCCGGCAGGCGCAGGAAGGCCAGCAGCACGACGGGGAAGAGCGCCGTGGCCGGGATGGCCGCCACGAGCTGCACGATGGGCTGCAAGAGCGTCGCCAGCCGGCGGTTGGTGCCGATGAGCACGCCTACGGGCAGCGTCCACGCGACGGCGATGGCCAGCGCCACCGTCACGCGCAGCGCCGTGGCCGCCACACTCAGGCCGATGCGTCCCCACACACTGAGCGGCAGGGCCAGCAGCATACCCCCCGCCCGCAGGCCGCCCAGGGCCAACAGTGCCGCGGCGAGCGCCATGCCCAGGTAGCGCCCCGCCCTGGTCGCGCCGCCCGCCGCGGGCGCGGGCGTCACCGGCCGTGCGCCCCGGCGGCCAAACGGCCCGTCGAGCGCCTCGCTCAGCGGATGGAAGACCCGCTCCTGCAGCCAGCTCGCCAGCGCCGAGCGCCCCAGCAGGTCGTAGAACCACGAGGTGGCCGCCTCTTCGGCCTTGACCGTCTCGACCTTGAAGCGCTCACCCCAGGCCAAGAGCGGCCGCCACACAATCTGGTCGAGCAGGACGATCACCACCACCAGTGTCGCCAGCCCCCAGAGCACCGCCCGCGTGTCGCCCTGGTTGGCCGCCTCGTACAGGTACGAACCCAGCCCCGGCAGGCGAAAGTTGCGCGAACCCACGGCAAAGGTCTCGGCGGCCATGAGAAAGAACCAGCCCCCGGCCCAGCTCATCATGCTGTTCCAGATCAGCCCGATGGTGGCGAAGGGCAGCTCCAGCCGGCGGAAGCGCAGCCAGCGCCCCAGGCGGAAGACGTCGGCGGCCTCGAGGAGCTCGCGCGGGATGGTCGTCAGCGACTGGTAGACGCTGAAAGTCATGTTCCATGCCTGGCTGGTCAGGATCAGCACCACCGAAGCCATCTCGGCGGCCCAGGCCTCGGGCAACACCGCCACCAGCCCCAGCAGCACCACCGGCAGGAAAGAGAGGATGGGGATGCTCTGCAGCACATCGAGGATGGGGATGAGCACCTTCTCGGCCGTCTCGTGGCGCGCCGCAGCGTAGCCGTAGCCAAGCGCAAAGAGCAGCGAGAGCACATAGGCTGCAGCCATGCGGGCGACCGAGAACAGGGCATAGCCGGGCAGTGCGGCCGGCGCCAGCGAAATCGTCCGCCCGCTGATCTCGGCGGGGGCGGCGAGCGCCAGGCGCAGGATGCCATAGATTGCTGCCGCAACGCCCACGAGCACGAGGGCGTCGGCAGAGTTGAAGCCGGTGCGCCGGCTCATCGCCGGCTGCGCCATCCGGTTCATGCGCGCCTCCTTCCGCTCGACGACCGGCCCTCGTGCCTGAGGCACGATGAGGGCGGGGGCTGCATTCACCACAGAGTACACAGGGAAGGAATGAGACCCTCCATAGAGGTAGGCCTTCTCGCCTTTCCCTCTGTGTCCTCTGTGGGCTCTGTGGTGAAAGCCCTCGTCCTCGACCGGAGGAGACGCGCGGCCCGAGCAGCCGCGGCCGGGCAACATAAAAGGCCGCAGACGCGCTGCGGCCTCAACTGCTGGCTAGGGGGCAAGCCCCCGGTCCATGCGGTCGCGTTCGTCCTACGGTGGGTCGGTCAGCGGGCTCTGTTGTAGGGGATCGGGGTTCGAACTGTTTGACTCGCTCATATCTCTCTCGAATGAAAAGACGGACACCATCAACTATTATACCCGCTTCGCGAGAAGGCGTCAATTCCCTTAAAGGGGGTTCTGGCGGGTTCACCGGCGCGTCTGGCCGCCCCGCGGGGCGGCCAGACGCGCCGGTGAACCCGCCAGAACCCCAAAAGGCCCGGTACCGGGCTAGCGCGGAGCGATGTGCTGTATCATCACACTTGATAATTGCCATAGGTGGTGTAGAATGGATAGTGGAGAGCGACATCCTTGCACATTTGCCTCCTCCCCAAGGCTGGGGTATAGTCAAAGCACGGCCTTGGTTTTGGTACGATGGGAAGAGAGCATGGCACGCCTTTTCGCGATGAATGAGCGCAGGCTATCGGTCGTCGTCCTTGCGCTGTTCTCTGCCTGGCTGCTGGCCTTCCCCTTCGAAGGGCAGATCCTGCACGCGCTCGCCGGCAGTGTCGGGGCTGAAGCGAACCAACTCGCTCTGGCAGCGATTGCCGCCAATGGCGCAGGGTTGCTCTCCAGCGGGTTTCTCGTCAAGAGCCACAGGGCAGCGCGGCGGCTGATGCTCTGTGCCATCGCCTGTGGCCTTGCGGCCAGCGCCGTGTTTTTCTTTCCCCTGTCTTTCCTCTGGGTGGTGGCGCTGTTGGTGAGCTCTTGCTCGATGGGCGCCTGCCTGGCCGCATGGGGCTATTACTTCCAAAGTGGCACGCCGCCCAACGAGCGTATCAACACCGCCGCCGACGGCATTGTCTGGGCCAACATCCTCATGATCGGCCTCAACATGGCCGCCATCCACCTTTCGCCCTATGCGGGGCTGGGCCTGTCGATGTCGATGCTGGCTGCCGCGTTCCTCTTGGCGCTGCGGCTGCCGGCGCACGACAGTGTGGCCCCCCCATCCTCGCCCATGCGGGCGCAAGCTCCGCTCAGCGTGGCCAGGCCCCTGGCCTTCCTGTGCCTGTTTGTGCTGATCATCACCGTCGACTCGGGGCTGATGTATCAGGTGCTGAACCCCGCCTATGCCCACCATGCCTGGCTGACGAGCTGGTATTGGGCCGTGCCTTATATCGTCGCCATTCTCGTGATGAAGGGCCTGCCCCGGCAGACCAACAGGGCCTATATCCTCTACGTGGCCCTGGCCATGATCGGGTTCTCTTTCATTGCCTTCATGATCCTCGACCGCTCGGCGGCCAGCTACCTGCTGGTGAACACCCTGATGCTGGGCGCCTGCGGCGTGTACGACCTGTTCTGGTGGAGCATCCTCGGCGAGATGCTGGAGCTGGGCAAGAACCCGGCCCGCATCTTTGGCATTGGCCTGGCCGCCAACGTGCTCGGCGTGTTGTTGGGCAGCGTGCTCGGCAGGGCCATGGCCTCGGCCGGTGCGCCAGGCCCGCAGCCGACACTGCTGGCGCTGGCGGTGGTGTGCGTCTCCCTTGTCCTCCTGCCGCCTCTGCACAGGCATCTGGCCGCCTTGCTCAAGGACCATGCCTTTCTGACGGTGCTCGCCAGTCTGCCGCCGGCGCAGCACAGCACCATCGCCGGCCGTCTCGCGCAGTTCGAGAGCCTTTCGGAGCGCGAGCGACAGGTGGCCACCTTGCTGCTACAAGGAAAGACCTACAGAGCGATCGCCGGCCAACTGCATATCAGCGAAAACACGGTGAAGACCCACACCAAGAACATCTACTCCAAGCTCTACATCCAAAGCCGGGCCGAGCTCATCGAACTGGCCATGAGGGAGGATAGCGGCTCGAGCTAGTGGTTCGCCGCAATGATTTTGATGGGCGTAGCCTAGCAAGCTATCGGAGAACCGTCCCGCTGCCCTCAGCATCCTGGTAGCAGCCGGGCCATGTGCGTTGCCGCCACCCCTTGGGTGCAGATAAGCCTGTGCAGGCACATTCCCTCGTGCGCCCGGCTCTACGCCAGGAGGGGTTTTTGCGGGTTGGTTGGCCCCGCTGGCTGCCCCTGGCGCCCCCGCGGGGGCGCCAGGGGCAGCCAGCGGGGCCAACCAACCCGCAAAAACCCCCCAATTTGAGCCCCTCACCCGAAAAGGTGAGGGGCTTTTTGCGTAGAATCACCCGTTTCGGGTGATGACCTGGCAGGCAGGATCTGCTACGATATGTATAGGCCGAGAGAAAGGCGATGATGATTGAAGGCGATCAGACGACAGGCATGGTCCTTTGCTCTCGCAGCCGGCCTATGCGTGGTGGCTTTGGTCTGGGTGTGCTTCCAGGCCGCGAGCGTGCAGGCGCCATACGCCAGGCTGCTGTTGCCGGCACTCATAGCGGCCGCCGCCGCCCTGGCCACGCTCGCAGCACGGGCGCACAAGAGCCTGCGGGCGGCGGAGCTGATCATCGAAAACCAAATCCTGCAGATACGGCCCGTGCTGACCGATACGGAAGGCTGTGGCCAGGCCGCCGAGCCTCCTGCAGGCATGCAGGTCTTCATCTCGTGCTTTGGCATCCTTGTGGGTTCGGAAATCATCACCTTCAATCAGGGCGGCGCACAGCTCAAGGCCGTGGAGATTGGCTGCGACTCCATCTCTTTCGTCTATGGGATGGGTGAGAGAATTCAGAAAACGCATCTCCTGCGCCCGGCCATCGACAGCGAAGAGCTGGCAGGCATCGTGGAGCGGTTCCGCTACGAAACCGGCGTGATCCCCACGATCATCACCGGTTGACGGTGGAACAGGACTGGACGCCAAAGCAGACTGTGGAGGAGTATGGGCCTACTGGTTCGTCGCATTGATTCCGATGGGCGTAGCCTAGCCCCTTGTGGGCGATTGAGCATGTGAGGAGGTACACCATGAAGAAGCTTGTCTGTCTGCTCATGGGATCACTCGTCCTGGGGCTGCTCATAGGCTGCACCCTAGGGCCAAAGACCTCGACCAAGCCGGCAAGTGGCGGGCCAAAAGACAACTCGCCCCAGACCAATACCTCAACTGCTGCCGCCAGCTCCAGTCAAACCGGCAATGCAACAACCGTGCCCGAAATGGCCGGTTGGCACCTGGTCGAGACCAAGTATTTCGTTCCCGACATAGACGTTGATGTGAATGGTGGGCCAGTCAAGAGTACGCAATCAGGCACAGGCGCGACGCTTCTCGACTACTACCAGGACTCTGGGGACATCGGCAATATCACTTTGGCGGTCAAAAGGACAGGCGAAGGCGGGCAGGTATTTGCCAGTATGCAATGGCAGATAATCTGGAGCGCACCGCCGAGCACCCTGCCCGATGGCCTGCCTGCATCCTTTGATGTAGAGCACAAGGTCCTCGAAGCGGTGACCTGGAACCCGCCGGTATTGAAGGCTACCTTTGACCAGCCAGACATGAAGCCTGGCTACTCGTCATCGTCGCCGAATACATTCTGGCAGCCGAATGGCAGCAAGGGGCAGTACAAGGACACACGGGAAGAAGTGTACAATATGCAAGTTACCATGACGACCAAGAATCCGATTGCCAAAGGCAAGGCCGGAGACAGGAAGGCGATCTACATCAACTTCGGTGAAGGTTACGGTATGCGCTACACGTATGAGTGGCGCTAAGCCCAGATTCCACAGCCAGCAGAGGCGGCATGGGAGCCGCCCCTGCTGACCGCGGAAAACAGGCCAAGTAACGAGAGGAGTCCCATGTATTGCCAGCATTGTGGCAGTGCTCTGCCGGACGGCACCAGGTTCTGCACCGCTTGCGGGAGCGCGCAGCAGCACCCGCCACAGAGCGTAGCGTACGGCAGCCCGCAGCCGCTTGTCGGCTTTTCGACGAGAATCAGCGACCCGGCCTTTGCCCGCTACACTCGCCGTTCCAACTGGTGGGCGGTGATCTTTGCCACCGTGCTCGCCATCGTCGCTGTCGCCGGCTTTGCCATCGCCGGAGAGCGGGGCGTGGAGGGCATGAGCAATCCCCAGGCGCTGTACATTGGGCTGGGCGTAGGCGGCATGTTCCTGGCCATCGCGTTCTTCCAGGTCCTCGGCCGGGCCAGGAGCACAACCTGGGACGGCACGGTGATCGACAAGACCATCACCAAGAGACGCCACGAGGTCGGCAGCGGCGATGACTCTCGCTGGGAGGATTATCTGGAATACGCGGTTATCATCAGGGCCGATAGCGGCAAAACCCAGCGTCTGACCGCCAAGAACGACGATACCGTATACAACTACTACCGCATCGGCGATCGGGTGCGGCATCACGCCGGGCTCAACTCGTATGAAAAGTACGACAAGAGGGGAGACACGATCGTCTTCTGCCTGGCCTGCGGCAGCCTCAACGATATCCAAGGCGATGTCTGCGCCCGCTGCAAGTGCCCGCTGCCCAAGTAGAAAGGAGAATGTGCAATGACAGCAAAAGGACGATTCGGATTGAGCTTGGCCGCCGTGGCAGTGATCGGCTTCGGCTTTGGCATGCTGCGGCAGCCGCTGGCGGTGCTGTTGGTCTGTGGCTTTGCGCTGCTGGCCGAAAAGGAGGAATGGCTGAACAGACAGGCCATGCAAGCGCTGCTGCTGACCATAGCCTACCATCTGATTGTGCTGGTGACGGGGTGGGCGTTCGGGGCATTGGCCTGGCTTGTGGGGCTGGTCAAGCTCTACAGCGTCAGCAACGTGGTGCACGGCATCCATGGGTTCGTCGACGGTGTGGTCTACCTCGCGCTTGTCGCGCTCTCATTGCTGGCCATCCTGCGCGTGCTGCGCGGCCAGGAAGCCAACCTGCCCCTGCTGGCCAAGCTGGCGCAAGGGGATCTGGCCGCCCCGCCTGAAAAGGCCCCTCCCGTGCCCTATACACCGTCGCAACCTGCCGCGCCGGCCCCCGCAGCGCCCGTACCGCCTGCGCCGCAGCCGGCCCCCGCAGCGCCCGTACCGCCTGCGCCGGAGCCGGTCCCCGCAGCGCCCGTACCGCCCGAGCCTGGCGTTCCTGCCGTCAAAAAGTGCCCCTCCTGCTTGGCTCCCTTGAAGGAAGGCACCACATTCTGCACCGAGTGCGGCGCAAGAATAGCATAATAGTGGAAAGACAGAGGTAAAGGCCATGTTCTGCGCAAAATGTGGGAATAACCTGGCGGACGGCGCCAAGTTCTGCGGGGCCTGCGGCACCGTCGTCGAAGCGCAGCCCCCCGCTCCGCCCCCTGCAGCGATGCCGTACCAGCAACCGCTGTATGCCCAGCCCGTCCAGACGCCGCCGCCGGTGTATGCGCCATCGCCGGCCTATGCCCCGCCCATGCAGATGGCGCCGCTGGGCTATGCGCCGCCGCTCAGCATGGGGCAATACCTGGTGACGTTCCTGCTCATGGGCATTCCCCTGCTGAACGTCATCCTGCTGTTCGTGTGGGGCTTTGGCAGCTCGACCAATCCGAACAAAAAGAACCTCGCCCGGGCCATTTTGCTTATGAGCGTGATCGGGTTCGCCATCTGGGCCATCGTGGGGGGTCTCGGTATCTTTAGCGGGGTACTGAGCGGAGTGCTGGAAGGTATGGGCAGCTATTAGGAGCGTAGCGATGAGCGCGGCTCAACGGTTCTGTGAGAGTTGCGGTGCCGGGCTGACGCCCGGCACCCGTTTCTGCGTGCGCTGCGGCCGGCCGCTGGCGCGCCCCGCAGCGCATGCCCCTGCAGAAGGGCACTCACTCCCCGCTTCGGGGCCGGTGCCACCGGTCAAAGCATCCCGGCGCAGCTTTGCCTGGCCCGGCCTGGCCGCCGGCTGCGGGATGGTCGTGCTGCTGGCCGTGGCGCTCGGCGTGGCGCTGGTGGCGGGCTTGCGGCCGCCCGAGGTGCTGGCGAGGCTGCTGGCTCGCCAGCAGCCCACCCAGCCCTACGTCTGGGCTGTTGCGCCCAACCCCCACGCCGATTACGAATCCCCCACGCTGGAGGCCGAGCCTCTGCCTGGCGTGCACATCACCGCCCCGGCCGGCGCGCTGGACCAGCCGCGCGAGTTCAAGGTGCGCACCCTCTCCGAGCGCGAGGCCAAGCCGGTTGTGGAGCGGCTGGCCAAGCAGGACACGTTGGTGGTCGCAGCCCTGCAGGTCAACGCCAGCATGGAGCCCTTCGAGCGCTTCCGCCGCCCGGTCACGCTGACCTTCGACCTCAAACAACTGGGGGTGGACGCCGACCTCTGGCCCTACACCCAGGTGGTGGCGCTGGATGAAGAGGACCGGCCGAGCGCTATGGCTTCACAGGCAGAGGGCGCCAGGCTATCCTGGAACACCACCCACAACGGGCCGGTCTTTATTGTCGTCGGCCTGTCTACCATCGCCGGTCTGATCAAGCACGGACTCGTCGAGCCCGACCGCCAGGCCGAGACCGAGGGCAAGGAGTGGGTCGGCATCCCAAGCAAAAGCAGAGAGGGGCATTTCAACGTACTGTGGCCCGCCGATCGGCACCAGCCCACGCCCCAGGCCAGCGCAGCCTTGGCCGAACTGCAGCGCCTGTGGAAAGAGTACGCCTTTGCCCGCGCGGTGCCGGCGCCGCCGGCGCCCGGCGTCCCGGCGCAGTACCGCAGCCTCGAGGAGTACAAGGCGGCCCTGATGCCACAGATCAAGGCCCTGGAGGCCCAGGTCAACGACCGCCAATGGCAAGAGCAGCACTGGGCGCACCCGGCGGCGCCTCCTGTGGCCGAGGCCCTCGAGTTTGCCTATGACTATCTCAAGGGACGGGGCTTTAACCCGCCGGGCCATGTGGTCAACGTCTACCTGCGCTCACCCTGGCCCTTGAGCAAGGAGATCAGGGGCCTGGCTGAGAACCGCAAGACACGCGCCCCCTATATCAGCACCAACCTGGATGCCATCCCCATCAGGGCGCGCGGCGACGCGCTGACCGGCAAGGAGGGCATCGATGTGCAGGTGACCCTGGTCCACGAGCTGTTCCACGTCTTCCAGAGCCAGTACGGCTCCAGCGAATACTGGGATCGCAACGTCTTCTGGGTTGGCGAAGCCACGGCCCTGACCCTGGAGCGCGAGCTCTGGGATCACTACCAGGCCCGGCTCGGCGATAAGAGCCTCTATGAGCAGGCCCTCACCGTGCGCAACCAGTACTGGTACGCCTATCGCCTGCCAATGGAGCCCCTGAGCCTGATCAGCGACAACACCGGGCTGCAGCACCACGGCTACGGCATGTCCTTCTTCTTTGAGTACCTGAAGGAGAAAGCCTTTGCCGGCCAAGAGGATACCTTCCTGCCGGTCTTTTACAGCGCCTTCAACCAGCAGGGCAGCGCGGCGGGCGCCCTACAGGTGCTGGCCAAGGCCTGGGGCCACAAGGATCTGGCGGCGTTCTATGCCGAGTTCGTCTCGGCCCACGCCGATGACATCGCCATCCATTCCGGTGACCCCAAGCGCGAGGAGATCGCCATCCTGCCCAGGGCGCGGAGCAGAGAGTGGGCCCAGGCCGATGCGCCGCCACTGAGCTCGCAGATCTATCGCATCGCCATCGGTGAGGGCGCGAGGGGCTACGACAAGGCCGTGGCCGTCATCGAGACCGACGCACTGCCGCCCGAGATCAAGCTGCGTACCCGTGGGCTCACCAAGAGCCCCTGGGTGGAGGTCACCTCACCCACCACAGCGATCACCCCCACCCTGTTGCGGACAATGAAGGGAACCACCGATAACGGCTTCCTCCTGCAGGCCATCGGCGCCTACGCGCCTATGGACGAGCTCGCTAGCGGCGGGGGCTGGTCGGTCACCTTCCTGCTGCCGCCTCCTACGCCCAAGCTGCCCCAGGGCCCGCACATCGACTTTGAGCGCGCCGGCAAGCTGGAAGAGCTGGATATCCGCTGGAATGCGTCGCCCCTGGCCGGGCGCGAGGATTTCCGCTACCTGATCACGGCCAAGACCCTGCAGGATGGCCAGCCGCTGGGCGAAAAGACCCTGCTCGTCGAGCCTGCCAAGACCCAGGCGGCCATCGCCTTTGCCAAGCTGCTGCCCGCCCTGGGCGAGGCCGAGGACGTGCGCTACGAGATCCGGGTGACCGTCAGCGAGGTGCTCAAGCTCGCTGGCCGGCAGATCGAGGGCGCACCTAGCGAGGAGGCCATCATCGCCATCGACGCCTCGCGCGAGCTCAAGACCTACAAGGGCAAGTCCAGCGTGAGCGGCGCCACCATCCAGGAAGAGTTCACCTACTATGATGTGCATAAGGGGATGCCCGCAACCTGGGTGCCCGGTTTCACCGTACCGGCGCGGCGGGCCTGGAACGGCAACGCCAGCGCCTGGCGTTGGCTGGTCGAGTTCAACGAGGGGGCGCATCCGCGCAAGGTGCTCCACGGCAAGTACGTCATGCGCTACGGCAACGGCCAGCTCTGCGCTGAAGCCGAGTACCGTTATGGCGTGCTCGACGGGGCCGTGCGCTTTTACCATGAGGATGGCGCGTTGGGCGGCACGGGCCAGTACGCCAACGGCCTAATGGAAGGCGAATGGATTGCCTACTGGCACGATGGCTCGATAACCCATCACGAGGTGTATGCTAAGGACAAGTTTGTCGAGCGGAAACAGTAGGCGGCTGCATCACGGCTATTCCATGGGCGGCCACGGCTGACACGGCAAGCCGCTGGGACTCTGGGCCTATCGGAAAAGTCACATGCAGTTGCCCGCTGCCCAGATGGCGCGGATGAACGACGTGTCGATCTTGCGGGACAGGGCGAGAATTCAACATTGTTGCTAAAACTCACCTTTTATGCTATCCTCTGTGGGTGGGGCTTTTGCCCAGGAGGTGCATCATGCCGCAGGCTCTTGTCCTCAAGTCGGTCGACGGCCCGCAGCCGGGCCTGGTCTTGGCGCTCGACCGGCCTTCGCTCGTGCTGGGCAGCGCGCCGGGTTGCGATATCCAGTTGGCCGGCCTGGCGCCGCGCCATGCGACCGTCTACTGGCATGGCGGCCGCCCATGCATCAGCGACCTGGGCAGCCCGCCAGGCACGCTGGTCAACGGCGCGCGCCTCGCCGGCACGGCATACCTCAACCCCGGCGACGCCCTGGTGCTGGGCCCCTGGACCTTTCAGTTGCAGCCGGTTGCGGCGCAGCCCGCCTACACGCCGCCGCCAGCGCCGCCGCAGCCTGTCTATGGTCCACCGCCGGCCTACGCCCCGCCGCCGCCTGCGTATCCTCCCGCGCCGCGCAAGGGTGGCTTGAGCTGCCTGGGCTGCCTCGGCATCGCCGCGGGCGTGCTGGCGCTCCTCGTAGGGGCCATCGCGGCCTTTGTGCTCCTCTACCGGCCGCTGAGCCACAACCTCACCCTCGGGGGGCGCCAGGGGGCGGGCTCGGGCAGCGTGCCAGCCTCGGGCGGCAGCTACACCGTGGCGGACCCCAAGAGCCCGATCCACGGCCTCACCATCGAGGTGCCGGCGGGGGCCTACCCCAAGGGCACGAAATTCAGCATCTCCACCCAGCCCATCGAAGAGCACACGCTGGGGCCGCTCTTCAACCCCGTCACGCCGCTGATCAGCATCGACAACGGCCACGCCTTCGCCGCCGAGCCGCTGGCCGTGACCATCCCCATCACACTGGCCGACGACGAGTTCGCGCTCGCCTTCTACCATGACCGCTACTCGGGCAGACTGGAGGGCATCCCGCTGGCGGCCTTGAGCAACGACGCCATCACCATCGTCACCTCGCACTTTTCCGACCTGGCCGTCTCCAAGGTCAAAAAGGCCGAGCTGGCCAAGATCTCGGTCGATACCGGCTTTGCCCCCGGCGTCGACGACTGGCAGTTCCACAACGACGGCACCTATATCTCGCCGGGCGGCCAGTGCGCCGGCCAAGCCATCTCGGCCATGTGGTACTATTTTGAGAAGCGGCTGCAGGGCAAAGAGCGCGGGCTGTACGGCCGCTATGACAACAACAACCATGGCTACGGCACCATCGATTTCGAAGAGGACGACTCCTGGGGCTACCGCCTGGCCTCGGTGGTGCAGAACAGCGTCGACTGGGATGCACGCTCATGGCGCCTGGCCAAATTGGCGGGGGGCCTCGGCGATAGCCTGACCTGGGACGCCTTTGTCTACGCCATGGCCCTGACCAAGGAGCCGCAGTACGTCTCCATCGGGCGCTACTATACGGATGCCGAGGGCAAGCAGCGGCGCGGCGGGCACGCCATCGTGGCCTACAAGATCGAGGGCGATCGCCTCTACGTGGCCGACCCCAACTACCCTGGCGTGGGCGGCCGCTACATCGTCTTCGACGGCGGCACGCTGCAGCCCTACGCTTCAGGCGCCAACGCCGTCGACATCAAAGCTCACGGCGTGCGCGTCTACACCGAGATCCGCTATGCGGCCAAGTCGGGCATGGTCGACTGGGATCTCATGGGCATACTCTACGAGCAGATGCTCAAGGGCGAGGTGGGCAAGGGCGATTACCCCGCCTACACCATCGAGTACGCGGCGGGCATCGACAAGGTGACCGGTGAGGTCGATTGGCGCCCCCTGCCCGATACCCTCGAGCTCGACGAGGAGGCCACCGCCTTCGACGAAGCGTACCGCGGCAAACTGGTCATCGTCGCCGACATGCCGAACAACGTGAAGGTGACCGCCTTCCGCGGCACGGAGCCGCTCCACAACGCCGGCGGGCCTGACGCCATCGGCTTTGTGGCGCCACTCAAGAAGGGTGTCAACGACCTTGGCTTCTACATCCACGGCACGGCTGAGGGCATGGACAGCGCCATCGACTTTAAGCGCGTCAAGGTCATCTATGGAGTAGAGGATTGGAGCGGCACCTGGCAGGGCACGATGGACATCCAGAACATCGGCGGCGCCCGCCAGGCCATCGAAGATATGCTGACGCGCATGCTGGTGATGTTCGGCGTGGATGAGCAGGAGGCGCGCGACGCCGCCCGGTCGAGCATCGTCGAGAACCCCAACCGCAAAGGCGAGCTGACCCTCGTGCTGCAGCCGGTGCCAGAGAGCAAGGGGGCGCGCTATAGCGTCCAGGTCGCAGTCGTCAACTCGGAGGGCGAAGCCAGCCAATACAAGACCACCGCCACCGTCAAGGAAGGCAAGATCACCTTCAGCTTCCCCGACCCGACTTCGGGCAGCAACCTCCACTTCGAGGGCCAACTGGTCGACGGCAAGCGCATCGTCGGCACCTTCTCGGGCGATCTGTGGGTGGTGGTCAAGGATGCCATCAGCGGGCCGTGGGAGGTCACCCGGCAGGGGCCGTAGCCCGTGTAGCGAGATGGTCACCCCCAACCGGGTCTCATGCTCCGCGCTATCCCGGTATGGATCCTTATGATGGTTTTGGGGTGGGCTGGCCGGTCGGCGTCTCCGGCTGCCCCGCGGGCAGCCGGAGACGCCGACCGGCCAGCCCACCCCAAAACCATCCTGACGAACCCGAAGGGAGGCTCGAGATGGGCAAGTTCCTGGTCGCGGTCATCGTCATCCTGCTGATCGTCGGCGTGGTGGTGTTGGGCCTGGGCTACCTGGGCCTGGTGCCGGGGGTGGCGGGGCTCTTTGGCTCCGACAGGCCGCGCGACCTGGGGGTGCGCTACACCGCCGCCGACCTCGCCAGTGGCAACGCCAAGAGCGGCACCAAGACCACGGCGTTGCCCGCGGGCTCGGCGCCGCAGGCGAGCTACCAATCCGGCGGCAGCATCCCGGTGCAGGCGGCCTTTACCGACGAAGAGCTGACGGCCATCATCGCCGAGCGCGCCAAGCAGTGGGCCTACTTCCCGGTGTCGGACGCCCAAATCAAGATCGGCGACGACGGCACGGTGCAGGCGGCCGGCGTGCTGCGCGTGGACCGGGCCTACGGCTGCGCCACGGCGCTGGGCTTCTCCACACAGGCCGTCGACACGGCGTTGAGCACCCTCAAGGTGCTCAACGGCAACGTCCCGGTCTATGTCCGTGGCACGGGCTCGGTGAGCAACGGTCAGGTGATCGCTGACCTGCAGCAGGTCGAGGTCGGCCGGCTCACGGTGCCCGCCGGCCTGCTCGGCGACAAGGCCCTCATCGCCACGACCATCGAGCAGGTGATCGAGGCCAGCGGAGTTAGCGCCAATTCGGTGACCTTTGCCAACGGCGAGCTGCGTTTCGACGGCAGCAAGCCCGAGACGCGTGGACTCAGCGCAGCACAGTAGTCGTTCTTGAGGGGGTTGTAGTTGGCCGGCGCCGCCTGCCGCCCGCGGGCGGCAGGCGGCGCCGGCCAACTACAACCCCCTCAAGAGTTCCGTACCGAGCACGCGCGAAGCATGAAACCCGGTCGCCCGGGATCGCAGTCCGGTGAAAGGTCCTTGTACTACGAGTGCAGGGTCTCCCTCAGCTGCAGCAGCGCCTCCCGATCACCAGGCGACAGCCGGCCCGAGGCCAGCGCCTGCTCGACGGCCTGCTGCTGGCTGCCGCGGATCATCTCCTGCATCTGCGGGCTCGAGAAGTCGAGGCTTGCGGCCTGCTGCGACGCGGTGAGCTTGCGGCCGTCGAGCAGGGCGTTGATCATCACTTCGTAGCCGCGTGAGGGGCTCAGGTCCTTGCCTGCGGTGAGCTGGCCGCCGTACTTGAGCCCGGTATCCACCAGGCCGATGGCCGGGTTCTTGGTCACAAAGTACTGCACGCCGGTCTGCAGGAGCGCGCGGCCGGCTGCCTGGGTGCGGCTGAGGTCCTGCTGGCGGTAGCCCTGGTAGTACTGCAGCGCCTTGTCGGCGTTGGCCACCCAACCTACGGCGCCGGGCAGCTTCTGGTACCTGGGCGACAGGGGCACCTTCTTGATCTCGGTGTAGGTGGCCAGGCCGCCGGTCACGTCGCGGCTCAGGTCGCGAGCGTCCTGCAGTGGGGTGCTGCGGCGCTCCTCCATCTCGGCATAGCGCTCCCAGTAGCTCAGGTGGGGCTGGTTGGTGCGCTCGAGCTCCTGGCCCAGGGCCTGGCGGATCTGCTCCACGTTCCCCACGCGCGCGCCGCTCTGCGCCTGCACGGTCATCCGCTCCACCAGCGTGAGCATGTCGCCAGTGACCTGCGCGCTCGGCGCGTGCTTGAGCACCCACAGCTTGAGCTGCGCCATGTCGAGCGCAGTGACGTGGCCCTGCTGCGCCAGGCGCTGTTCCTCCTCGATCTGCGCCCGCAGGCGAGTGGCGCGGGCCTGCGCCTGCGGGGTGGCCGTGTACTGGGCACGCTGCGCAGCCCGCTGGCGCTCGTACTGCGCCAGGTCGGCGGGCATCTGCCAGCCATAGGTGTCGGACCAGACACGGCCCTCGGCCTGCATGCGCTGCACGAACTCGTAGGCCTTCCGGTCCATCCAGAAGGGGCCGGCCTTCTCCCAGGGCGGCTGGAACCAGACCTTGCCGCCCTGCTCTGGGGGGGCGGCTGGGGCCGCGGCGCGAGTCCAGGGATAGGCGCCCTGGTTGAGTATGAGGAGGATGGCCAGCAGCGTGGTAAGGATCCCTGCCGCGGCAGCGGCCGCCGCCTGCCGGCCCGCCGCCGCGCCGCTGCCGGGCCGCGTGATGCTTGTGGCAGCGGTGCCGGGCGTGCACTGCCAGCCCGAGTCGCTGGCCGGCATCCTGGCTGCGATTTCGCGCGCCAGCTCCAGCACGAGAGCTTCGCCGTCGGGCTCCACGTCGCCGGGCGGGATCCATTTGCTGATGTCGATCTCAGTCGCGGGGAAGCCCGAGCCTACACCGGGCACATACGGAGTGTGCTGGGTGGCGGCCTGAGAGCCGTAGACGAGGCTGACGACGTAGCCACCCTTGAAGAAGATCAGCCGATTGTCGTGCGGCTGGTTCACGAACCATTGGGCGCAGTTCTCGCCGGCACCGAGCTCGAAAGGCGTGCCCGGGGTGCGTTGGAGGTAAAGCTCTTCGGCGGCGGCGGAGCGTGGCTGGATGCCAATGGTCAACCCGCGCAGGGCCATGAGTGTGCCATTCTCGATCTGGATGGTCCGCACCCATTTGGCCGCAGGCCACGTCCCGCCGTCCAGCCCGGTGTGGGTCGTGTAGCCCTGCTCGCGCAGCATGCTCCCAGGCAGCTCCGCGTAGGCGGGCAGCCATCCGGCGAGCTTTTGGAATTCGGCGCTGCCCTCCTGGCCCATGGGCGCGCCCAGGGCCGCCCACGGCAGGGCCAGGCCGAGCAGGAGGACCAGCGCCAGGATGGCGATCGTCCTCCTTTTCATCGTGCCCCCTCCGCCGCCCGCAGGCCTCTACCGGCCAGCACCGCGTTGTAGGTCACCGTCAGCGCCGTGCTCAAGGCGAGCAGGTAGATGGGCGGCGCTGGCGCCCCACCCGCCACCAGGTTGGCCGCCTGCGAGACGACGAGCGTCGCCGCCCACAGGAGCAAGCTCAGGGTCGTGCCCTGGCTCACCACGCGCCCCTGCTCGCGCCGCACCATCGTGGCGCCGCCCCAGGCCAGGCCGGCCACGGCCCCCAGAGCGAAGGCGCCCGCGCCCACGAGCAGATTGGCTGCGGCGCCCAGGAGCGCGAGGTAGACGGCCATGGTCGCCAAGCTGATCGCCGCCGTCAGCATGAGCGACGAGGGCTTGAGCGCCCGCGCCTTCTTGAAGGTGATGGCGGTCAGTGCGACCGAGATCACAAAGAGGCCGATGAAGGCCACCGAGATGAGCTTGAGCGCCACGTCCATCTCACAGCCCCAATCCCTGCAGCGCCCCCGCTTCCGAGAGCGCGACCAGCATCGCCAGCAGCCCGGCCACGCCGAGCGTGAGCAAGAGCAGCCCTGCGCCCCGCTTGTAGGCGCGGCGCACAAAGAGCGCCACCGCCAGCCCCAGGTTGGCCAGGAAGATGACCAGCTTGCACTGAATGGGCAGCAACAGGCCCAGCAGCAGGGCGCCGAGCCCGGCGGCACAGAGCGCCCAGTTGAGCCCTTCGCCGTCCGTCGCCGGCTGCAGCGCGGGGGCGCGCGGCGCCGGCTGGTAGCTCGCCGGCGGCGGAGGACCGGGCACGCGTGCCGGCGCCGCAGGGCCCGTGGCCTGGGCGCCGCAGCCGCCACAGAAGCGGCTGCCCGGCGCCACAGGCCGGCCGCACTGTGGGCAGAAGCGCCGGGGCTCCGGGGCCGGTTGGGGTGCAGGTGCCGGGGATGCCAGGACGCCGTCCAGTTCGGCCAGGGCCTGGGCCACCGCGGCACCGCCCCAGAGCCAGTCGAGCAACTCCTGCAGTTGGCCGCGGCTCAACGTCCACAGGGCAACGGGGCCGTCTGCCGTGGCGCTGCGCAGGAGGGCGCTCCGGCCCTCGCGCTGCACGACAAAGGCCTCACGCCTGAGCTCGTGCCCGTCGACGGCATCCGTCGCCACGATCGAGATAGTCTGCTCCGGATCGGCCAGGAAGGCGGCGGGCTCGCGGCCCAGTGGGGTGAGCATGGCGAGGGCGTCGGCCCCTTCTGCGCCCAGGAGGCTGATGAGCCCTTTCTCCCTCAGGCCGGCCAGCGCCTGGTCCACGGCCGTGCAGCCGGCCAGGCGCGCCATAGCCTCATGCGCCTCGGCCTGCAGCAGCCGGCCCATAGGCGTAATGTGCAGGCCCTGGGCGAGATAGTGCGCCAGGTCGCCGCGGGTGCAAAAGGCGGTCGGCGGGCTGGCCTGCAGCAGCGGCCAGGTGAGCTGGGCCACGGCACGCAGCAGGAGCGCTTCGGCGAGGGTGAGCTCGACCAGGCCCCCAGGTGCGTCGGCTGTGCCCTGCAGCAGGACCCTGGCCACAAGCGCGTGGGCATCATGCGCGGTGATGGGGATGCGATCGGCCGCTCCGCCGGGCTCGCGGATCCAGAAGGCCCCCGCGGTGGCCTCCTGGTAGAGGCTGGCTTCGGTCGCGTCTCCGCTATTGACGAGGAGGCTGACGGCTTTGGGCATAGGCTGCGCTCGCTGTGAGGTGAAGGGGCTGCCGGGCCAGCTTGAGTGTCACGTGTGCACTATACAAGATTGGCACAGAGTCGTCAACTCCGTCACATCGGCACGACCACGGCCATCCTGTCGAACAGGTCCCAGTGCTGGATCTCGGGCACAAAGCTCGTGCCCTCGCGGCCGCTGTCGGGCCGGGCGCTCCAGGGGTCATGGACCAGAAAGCTGCCGTCTGTGCCGAGGCCGACGACCACCTGCACGTGCTGGCCGGCCACCAGGCGGTAGCCGTCGGCCTCGATGATCTCTGGCTCGGGCCGGCGGGTCATCCACACAATGACCACCATGCCCTCCGTGACGGTGCGGCGCAGCTCGTCGTCGCTCATGCCAAAGACGGCCCGCGCGGGCACGCCAAAGGACTCGATGGTGCGCGCAATGACCTCGGCGTAGGTGCCATAGTCGGGCATGCCGGGGGTGAAGAAGGGGCCGTCGACGTTGCCCCGGTAGCCCACATGCGGGTTGGGGTCGTTGCCCAGGCGCGCGATGATCGCCGCCTCGCTCACCACGAGGCCGCGGCCAGCCAGCACCATGCGCGCCGTGGCCGCTTCACAGCTCAGGTTGCGCTCTTGGGGCAGCGCCGGCACCTGCTCGAGCAGCACCGAGCACTGGTCGCGGTAGGCCCGCACAAAGTCGAACGCGCCGGGCGGCAAGGGCACCGCCGTGGGCCGCCACGACGGGACGGGCGGGGGCGTGCGGGTCGGAGGCGGCGTGGTGGGTTCGCCCGGCGGCGGCTGAGCGACGACCTGCAGCGGCCCTTGGCGGGCTGCAGGTGAGCGCTGCGCTGTGGCCGCAGCCGGCACAGGCGCCGGCCTGGGCGTCAGGGTGAGGACCGCGCACATGGTGTAGGCCAGGGCCACGGCGACGAGCAGGAGTGACTTGGGCATCGGCGTCTCCGGGAGGGGTCCAGCCAAGGAAGAAACACCTGCACACATGATACAGGAACTTGGCACAATTGGCAACAATGCAGGCCAAGGGCATACCCCAGAAGCGCCGGGGCCATGTATGGCGGAGACACCTGACAGGTCTCCGGAGACCTGTCAGGTGTCTCCGCCGCACTGCGAACGGGGCTGATTTGACAGACCCTGCGGTGGATGGCATAATATATCCGCTGTGATAGCCGCTCGCGGCTGCGAGACGTGCCTGAAGGGGAGTAGTTCCCACGCCGGTGGTGGTGTCGTCAAGACGGCCCTCCGGGGCCCGGTGCCGCCAGCTGCCGTTCCGGGGCAGTGAACAAGACCTTCGGCGATTCCGGACGCGCCAGTCCGATCGTCGAAGGTTTTTCTTTGCCCGGCAGTGGCGTGGCGACCGAGAGCCTATCCAACAAAGGTGCCCGTCTGGCCTCGCTGTGGCGCCGAATGTGCCCGCGGCCATGCCCACAAGGGGCCAGGCTACGACTGTTCGGATGGGCTCCTGTGGTGACGCGACAGAGGAGAAGGCCATGAGTTCCCAGCAGGATGCGAGACAGGACGCTGTTGCTGCGCGCCTATGGCATCAGATGCCTGTGCAAGGCGTGCTCGAGGAGCTGGCCACGCGCGGCGAGCAGGGCCTGACCAGCCAGCAGGTTGGCGAGCGCCTGGCCCGCCACGGCCTCAATGCGCTGCGTGAGGCGCCGCCGCCTTCGTTCCTGCAGTTGCTCTGGGGTCAGTTCAACAACTTTCTCGTCCTCATCCTCATTGCCGCCAGCGTACTCTCGCTCGTGCTCGGCGATATGCTGGAGGCGGTGGCCATCATGGCCATCGTGCTCCTCAACGCCGCCATCGGCGTGGTGCAAGAGAGCCGGGCCGAAGGGGCGCTGCGCGCCCTGCGCAAGCTGGCCGCGCCGCGGGCCGATGTAATCCGCGACGGCCAGCCGCAGTCTATCCCCACCGAGGAGCTCGTGCCCGGCGACGTCGTGCTGCTGCAGACCGGCAACCGTGTGCCGGCCGACGTGCGCCTGGTCGAGACCTACAACCTGCGCGTCGACGAGGCCTCGCTGACCGGCGAGTCGCAGGCAGTGACCAAGCGCGCCGAGCGCCTGGTGGATGGCGATGCGCCCCTGGGCGACCGCGTGAACCTGGCCTTCATGGGCACCACGGTGGCCTATGGCCGCGGCAAGGGTGTGGTGGTGGCCACGGGGATGCACACGCAGATCGGCCTCATCGCCACCATGCTCGAATCCTACTCCGCCGAGCCCACGCCGCTGCAGCGCCGCCTCGACGACCTCGGGCGTATCCTGGGCTGGATCGCTCTGGGCGTCTGCGGGCTGGTCTTCCTGGCGGGCTGGTGGCATGGCCAGCCGCTCTTGGAGATGTTGATTACGGCCGTCAGCCTGGCCATCGCCGCCGTGCCCGAGGGCCTGGCCGCAGTGGTGACGGTGTGCCTGGCCCTGGGCATGCAGCGCATGATCCGGCGCCACGCCCTGTTGCGGCGGCTGCCGGCGGTGGAGGCGCTGGGCTCGGCTACGGTGATCTGTTCCGACAAGACCGGCACGCTGACGCAAAACGCCATGACGGTGACGCGGCTGTACGTCGACGGCGACGAGATCGAGGTCAGCGGCAGCGGCTATGAGCCGGTCGGCGAATTCAGCCACGGCGGGCAGCGCCTCGAGCCCGGCCGCTCGCCCGACCTCTTTGAGCTCTTGCGCATCGGCGCTTGCTGCAACGATGCCCGCCTGACCAAGGGCGGCGAGGAGGGGGACCAGGTCCTCTGGCGCATGGCCGGCGACCCGACCGAGGGCGCCCTGCTGACGGTCGCCGCCAAGGCCGGCATCGACCTCGAAGGCTTGGCGTGCGAATGTCCGCGTCAGGCCGAGGTGCCGTTCACCGCCGAGCGCAAGCGCATGACCACCATCCACGCCATCGGCAACTCGCTGCGTGCCCTGGTCAAGGGTGCCCCTGAGGGGGTGCTCGCGCTCTGCGACCGCGTGCTCGACGACGGCAGCGTGCGTCCGCTCACCGCGGCCGACCGTGAGCGCATCCTGGCGGCCAACCAGGCCATGGCGGCGTGCGCCCTGCGCGTCTTGGGCATGGCCTATCGCGAGCTGGACGCGCTGCCTGCGGAGGCCGACGAGGCAATTGAACAGGGCCTCATCTTTGTGGGCCTGCAGGGCATGATCGACCCCCCGCGGCCCGAGGTGGCAGCGGCGATCGCCGTGGCCCAGCGCGCCGGCATCCGCACCGTGATGATCACCGGCGATTATCAGCAGACGGCGCTGGCCGTGGGGCGCGAGATTGGCCTGGTGAACGGCGGACGCGTGCTCACCGGCGCCGAGCTCGATCGCATGAGCGACGACGAGCTCCTGGCCGCCGTGCCCTCAACCGACATCTATGCCCGCACCTCGCCCGAGCACAAGCTGCGCATCGTCGATGCGCTCAAGCGCCTGGGGCACGTGGTGGCCATGACCGGCGATGGGGTGAACGACGCCCCCGCGCTCAAGCGCGCCGACATCGGCGTGGCCATGGGCATCACCGGCACCGACGTGGCCAAGGAAACCGCGGCCATGATCCTGACCGACGACAACTATGCCTCGATCGTCTCGGCGGTGGAAGAGGGCCGCACCATCTACAGTAACATCCGCAAGTTCGTCTATTACCTGCTCTCGTGCAACGTCGGCGAGATCCTGACTGTCTTCCTGGCCACGCTCTTGAGCTGGCCGCTGCCGCTGACGGCCATTCAGCTCTTGGTGCTCAACCTGGTGACCGACGGCGCGCCGGCGCTGGCCCTGGGCCTCGAAGCGACCGAGCCGGGCATCATGCTGCGCCCGCCGCGCTCGCCCCAAGAGCCGGTGATCGACCGCGGCATGACCCGCGGCATCATCCTGCAGAGCATCGCCATCACTGCGGCGACCCTAGGCGCCTTCCGCCTGGGCCTCTGGTGGTACCCGCAGCCCGAGAACCTGCACGTGGCCCAGACGATGGCCTTTGTCACCCTCTCGATTGCAGAGCTGCTGCGCGCCTACACCGCCCGCTCCGAGCGCTACCCGCTCCTCAAGCTGGGCGCCTTTTCCAACCGCGCCATGCAGTGGGCGGTGCTGAGCTCGCTGGCCATCATCATGGCCATCATCTACGTGCCGGCGCTCGACCCGATCTTCAACACCGCCTTCGTCGGCCTGCGCGAGTGGGCCGCCATGCTGCCCCTCATCCTCCTGCCCAGCGTCGTCGCCGAGCTGGCCAAGCTCTGGCCCGGGCGGCGAACCGCGCGCAAGGGCGTGCCCAAGGCGGTGTAGGCGCGAAAGAACGCAAAAGCACACGAAAGAGGCGCGAAAAGGAGGAGTCCTTTTCGCGCCTCTTTCGTGCCCTTTCGCGCCTCAGACCCGCGCCATTGCCGGCGCCGGCTCGAGCGCGGTGCTCTCACGTTCCAGCGGGTCAATGGCCACGTCGACGACCGCCGGCCGCCGTGCGGTCAGGGCCTGCTGCAGCGCCTCGGCCAACCCCGATGGGTCCTCCACACGCAGCCCGTGGGCGCCGCAGGCCTCGGCCACGCGCCCCCAGTTGGTCGGCGGCAGCTCGGTAAAGAAGGGAGCCATGTTCAGGCGCTCCTGTTCCGAGTCCATCATCCCCAGCCGCGCGTTGTTGAAGCAGACCACGGTGATGGGCAGGGCCTGCGCCACCGCCGTAACCAGCTCGCCTACGGTCGTCGCCAGGCTGCCGTCGCCTACCACGGCCACAGCCGGACGCTCGGGGAAGGCCAGGGCCGAGGCGATGGCCGCTGGCAGGCCGAAGCCGGTGCTCCCCAGGTGGTACGACATCACAAACTGCTCGCCCTTGGGCTCGTACTGCTGGCACATGAAAAAGGCGTGGTTGCCGGCATCGAGGGCGATGACGGCCTCGGCGGGCAGCGCCTGCTGCAGCGTGCGCACGACGAACTGGGGCTTGATCGGGCGCGACTGTGGCATCGCCTTGCGGTTCACCTGCTCGCGCAGGTCGCGCCGGCGGCCCTCCAGGTCGCCCCAGGCCGTATGCACGGCGCCCTCGGGCAAGGAGGAGAGGAGCTTGCGCAGCGTGGGGCCGGCGTCGCCCCACAGGCCCACCTCGACGGGAAAGATGCGGCCGATGCGGCCCGGGTCGATGTCGATCTGTACCATCTGCTGCTGCGGGCGGATCAGTTGCCAATCGCCGGTCGTCCTCTGCGACAGGCTGCAGCCGACGACCAGGATGGTGTCGGCCTCGCGCAGCAGGCTATCGGCCAGCGGCGTGCCGCTGCGGCCGGGCGTGCCCATGCTCAGGGGCTCGCTCGCGGCCACCAGCCCCTTGCTGCGGCAGGTGGTCAGCAGCGGCGCCTGCAGCCGGCGGGCCACGTGCAGCAGCAGCTCCTGTGCGCCGCGCGCCCCCGCCCCGGCGAGGATCAGGGGCCTCGAGGCGCCGTGCAGCAGGCGCGCCGCCTGGCGTACCGCCTCGTCGCTCGCCACGGCCAGCGACCAGTTCAGGTGGCCCTGCGGGCGGATGGGCTCGACGTCGGCCTCCATGGTCTGGATGTCCATCGGCACCGACAGGTGGGCGACGTCGCGCTGGCTCAGCGCTGCCTGCAGCGCCCCTGCCAGCAGCAGCGGCACCTGGGCCGGTGTCTCGGTGGCAGTGTTGTAGACGCTCGCCGTCTCAAAGAGCGCGTGATCGTCGATCTCTTGCCAGGCCTCCTCGTGTTGCCAGGCACGGCGCACCTGGCCGGTGATCGCCAGCATGGGCACACGGTCGCTGTGGGCGTCGTAGACGCCGGTCATCAGTCCGGTCGTGCCTGGGCCGCCCGTCGCGATGCAGGCGGCCAGCCGGCCGGTCAGCTTGCCATAGGCCGAGGCGGCAAAGGCCGCGGCCTGCTCCGTCTGCATGGCCACAAAGCGCACCCGCTCCTGGCTCCGTATGGCGCTCAAGAGCCCCAGGATCGTCTCGCCCACAACGCCAAAGACCTGGCGCACCCCCCAATCGCCCAATTGCTCGACAAAGACCTGGGAAACTTGGCGTGGCATGCCGTCTCCTTCTGTGAGGAAGGGTTTCACCGCAGAGGCGCAGAGGTTGGGTTGGCGAGGAGACCTTGCCCCTACTTTGCGCCTCTGCGGTGAGCATTTCTGCCGTTCTCCATGGCGCAGCAGGAAGCATGCCAGTGCAGGCACAAATTGTCATTGCGCGTACCCCAGGGTTCGGCGAACCCTGTGCCAAGCACAGAACCTTGGCCCGTCATTGCGAGGAGGCGGCTGCGGCCTCCTCGCAATGACAGTCGCAGTTTCTGTGCTTGCACAGGCTGCACCGCGGCCTGGGATACTCGCAATGACAGTGCCCAAGTCTCTGAGCAGCCGCCGACGAAGCAATCTCCAATGCCCGACGTGGAGATTGCTTCGCTCCGCTCGCAATGACAACTTGCGACCAGGGCGCAGACTGGCGTTGACAACACTCGGCAGATGCTTATCCTGAGCGCAGGCGCTGCGGAGGTTGGCGAGAGACGATGGGCTATGCACAGTCGGGGGCATCATCGCCAGTGGCCGAGCGAGACCTGGAGGCGTTGGCTCGCCAGGCCGAGGAACGGGCCGCCCAGTTGCAGGCCGTGCTGGCGGCCATCTCGGATATCGTCTTGGTGTACGACGCCGGCGGCGACCTCGTCTTCATCAACGAGGTCGCGGCCCGGCTGACGGGAGTCGCGGCCACGTCCGAGGCGGCGGCCCGGCTGGGCGCCGAGATGCGGGTGATGGAGCTGTATTGGCCCGACGGACGGCCCGTCAGCGATGAGGAGCGGCCGCTGCCCAGGGCGCTGCGTGGCGAGGTCATTGTCGGCCACGAGTTCATGTACCGGCTGCGGCCTGGCGCACCCCTGCGCTGGGCGCGGGCCTCCGCGGCGCCGGTGCACGGCCGCGAGGGTCAGATCACCGGCGCCGTCGTCACGGGGGCCGATATCACGGCCCAGAAGGAAGCCCAGGCCGAGCGCGACCGCCTGTTTGAACAAGTCGAGGCGGCCCGCGAGAACCTGCGCACTATCTTCGACCGGCTGCCCGAGGGCATTCTCGTGGTCGACACGGCGCAGCGGGTGGTCATGAGCAACAGCACCACCCGGCGCTACGTGGGCTACGATGTGACCGGCCTCACTCTTGCCGAGCTGCGGCGCGTGCACGAGTTCGTCATGCCCGACGGCCGGCCCTTCCCGCCGGGCCAGGCGCCCATCGACCGCGCGCTGCGCGGCGAGATGGTGACGGGTGTCGAGGCGCGCATAATGCGCCTCAACGGCCACGTTGTCGAGACCCTCGAGAGCATCGCCCCCCTGTACGATGCCCACGGGCGCCTCACCGGGGCCGTGGTGGCGCTCACCGACGTCACAGCCAAGCGCCAGGCCCAGGCCGAGCGCGAGCGCCTGCTGGCCCAGGCGCAGAGCGCCCGGCAGCGCCTGCAGACGATCCTCAACCGCCTGCCCGACGGCGTCGTCGTGATCGACGCCACCCTGCGCGTCACGTTGGCCAACGAGGCCTCACGTGAGCTCCTGGGCCGCGATATCACCGGCCTGTCGCTGTCCGAGATCGACGGCGAACTGCGCATGCTCAGGCCAACCGGAGAACTCGTGCCACCGGAGGAACGGCCGGTACAGCGCATGCAGCGCGGCGAGCAGGCCAGGTGTATGGAAGTGCGCATCCAGCGGCCCGACGGCAGCGTGGTGGACCTCCTGGTCGGCATGGCGCCGCTCCTGGACCATGAGCCCACCACCTTCATCGTCACCATGACCGACATCACCGCGCGCAGGGAGGCCGAGACTGGGCGTGAGCGGCTGCTCGTCGAGATCCAGCGGGCGCGGGCCGATCTCTACACGGTCATCGACCGCCTGCCCGATTGGGTGCTGGTGCTCGACATGGATCTGCGCGTGCGGTTGGGCAACGCGGCCACCCGGCGCGATGCCGGCCGCGATCTGGTCGGCCTGACAGCGGCAGACCTGCGCCGCATCTATGGGCTGGTGCAGGCCGATGGCCGGCCCTTCGCGCCCGGCCACAGCCCGGGCGAGCGGGCGCTGCGCGGCGAGGTGGTGACCAATGTGGAAGAGCGCGCGCACCTGCCCGACGGCACCACCTATTACGCCCTGGAGAGCGCCGCGCCGCTCTACGACTCGGAGGGCCAGCGCTATGGTGTGGTCGTCATTCTGAGTGATATCACAGCGCTCAAGCAGGCTCAGGCCGAACGCGAGCGCCTGTTGCTCGAAGTGCAGGCGGCGCGCGAGAACCTGCAGGCCGTCCTCCGCAGCCTGCCCACCGGCGTGCTCGTCACCGATACGGCGCTGCGCATCGTGCTGGCCAACGACGTGGCAGAGCAGTATATGGGCGCTGGCCTCGTCGGCCAGACGGTCGACGAGGCGGTCCGGGGGAGGCTGTACGAGACCCCGGATGGCCGGATTATCCCACCAGATGAGATGCCGCTGCAGCGGGCGCTGCGCAGCGAAGTGGTCTCGGCGATGGAGCTGCGCGTGCACCTGCCCGACGGAGGCCTTGTCGACACGCTCTCGAACGCCGTGGCGCTGCGCGATGCCGAGGGCCGCATCACGGGCGCCGTCCTGGTGGTGACCGACATCACCCCGCAGATGCAGGCGCAGGCCGAGCGCGAGCGGCTGCTGGCCGACGTCCAGGCTGCCCGCGAGAGCCTGCACACTATCGTCAACCGCCTGCCCGACGGGGTGTTGGTGATCGACCCCACGCTGCGCATCACCCTATGCAACCGGGCGGTCCAATCCCGTATCGGACGCGACGTGACCGGCGAGTCTGTCGTGTGCCTGTGGCGCGAGCTCCACTTTGCCGCTGCGAATCGCCGCCCCTTCGCGCCCGGCCAGACGCCGGTGGAGCGGGCCCTGCGCGGCGAGACAGTGGTCGGCGTCGAGGTGAGCTTTGAGCTGCCGGGTGGGCAGCACATCGATGCGCTTGACAGCGCCGCGACCATCTACAACCCCGATGGCACGGTGCGCGAGG
>ERZ795049.1505-NODE-1505-length-30378-cov-6.170003_pt1 | contig 30378 bp, 28 predicted proteins | sample MGYA00375133_ERZ795049 | MGnify/ENA primary metagenome ERZ795049 (study PRJEB30178, sample SAMN05720147) | activated sludge metagenome | isolation source: anaerobic digester from wastewater treatment plant | place: Japan | collected 2015-04-20 ... | reverse complement strand
GGATACCAGCATTATGTTCATAACTCCAAGGCCGCCGACCACCAGTGATATGCCCGCAATCGCTCCAATTACCATTGTGAAGATGTTTATTACATTATTGAGCATATCCAGCTGTTTAAATCCTTCCTCCGCCGCATATTTCCCTTCGTTCCGATGAGTCTGTTCTAAGAGATGCACTATTCTGGTCGCCACTTCTTTGGAATTATCCATGTTGTCAAGCAAAACGGAAAAAAACGTTATCTTTACACCCGGCATGACCCTCTCGCTTATTGTAATCGGAATATAGCCGAAACCCGGATAATTATCCCCGAACATAGTGGCCATGCTTCCGCCTTGAGCCTCGGACACCCCTATGACTGTAAGGTTGCTGTTATTGTTGTCTATTGTTACTTTGACCTTCTGGCCTATTGCTTTTTCGGGACTCTTAAAGAGCTTTTTTGCTGTTATTTCATCTATTACTATTACGTTTTTTGCGGACATTACATCCCTTTCGTTAAGGAATCTGCCGGCCAGCATTTCTGTTTTCATAAGCTTGTTGAATTCGTGGGTTATGCAGTCTATTTCGGAGAACTTGCTATCCTTTTCTGTCTTTATCTGCCCCATGTAGCCTGCGGCTGGTACTACCGTGGTAACTTCGGGGATTTTTGCTTTGATCAGTTCTGCGTCCTTAAGGGTGAGATAATCTCTGTCGTCTATATCGTTGTTCATTGACTTGAGGTTTACATTTATTACGTTGGTTCCTAAATCATCGAATTCCCCCATTATTGCCTGTTTGCCTCCCTGCCCTATCGACACGATTGCTATGACAGAGGAGATACCTATTATTATGCCAAGCATTGTTAGGAAGGAGCGCATTTTATTAGACCTTATGCTTTGCAGTGCTGATAAGAAGCTTTCAATCAGGTTCATGCAATCACCCCTTTGCGTATTAATCTGTTTTCTACGGGGGCATCGGAGATTATTTCACCGTCCCTGAATACTACCGCCCTTTTGGTATGCTGTGCAATATCCTTTTCATGGGTAACCATGACGATTGTTACTCCTTCGTTGTTAAGGCCCTCAAAAATATCCATTATTTCTTCACTGGACTTTGTATCAAGGTTTCCTGTAGGTTCATCGGCTAAGATAATCGCAGGGTTATTGACCAGGGCTCTCGCTATGGCAACCCTCTGCTTCTGGCCACCGGAAAGCTCATTGGGCCTATGGTGCACCCTGTCGGACAGGCCAACCTTATTAAGGGCAATTTTAGCTTTTTCTGTTCTTTCCGAGTAGGACATCCCCGAATAAACCATGGGAAGCTCTACATTGCCCAAGGCGGACAGTCTCGGAAGAAGGTTAAAGGCCTGAAATACAAAGCCTACCTTTTTGTTTCTTATCGCTGCCAGTTGGTTATCATCAAGAGTGGATACATCCACACCATCAAGCATGTACTTGCCTTCCGTCAGTCTGTCAAGACATCCCAATATATTCATCAGGGTAGATTTACCTGAGCCGGAGGCTCCCATTATTGCCACATATTCTTTCTTTTCTATTTCTAAGTTGACATTCCTTAAGGCTTCCACCTGTATTTTCCCCGTGTCGTATACTTTACTCAGGTTTTCAACTTTTATTATCACTTTTCTTACCCCCAAGCTGTTTCACCGGATCCCCATCCTTCAGGGTTGAAGGCGGGTTCTTGATATATTGCTCACCCGTCTTCAGGCCTTCAAGCACTTGTATGTCAAAATCCGTCTCCAGACCCGTCTTGACAAACCTTTTTACTGCTTTATTGTTAACTACCGTAAAAACGTATCGTTTTCCTTCCTCATCTTCCAGAACAGATTCAAAGCCTACTGCTGCCGTGTTCAGCCTCTCTTCCAAAGTAATATCGATATCCGCCTCAAAGCCTGCTTTTATTCTATTGTCGGGATTGTCAAGGGTTATTTCAATTTTAACTTTGGGCTCTTTGTTTGAGCCTTCCACGGTAATGATTGCCGCGTCGCTTATAGCCGTAACCGTACCATTGTATTCCTTATCTATGCCCTTTACCTTCACTGTTGATCTTTGGCCCAGATTTATGCTTACCGCATCATATTGGCTCACCTGTATATTCACCTTATATTTCGAAAGATCATATATCACTACGGTGTTGTTTTCCATTGCAGGATACTGGTTCGGCTTAACTCCAAGCTGTACTATTTTGCCGTTGATGCTTGGTTTTATTGTGCATTTTTCAATTTTGTCCTTTATATTGGCTATGTCTGCCTTGGAGCTTTCCACCTGGTTCCTCTGGTCTTTTATCTGATCATTTCTGTTTGCATCAAAATCATTAAGGGAATTAAGTGCATTGCCCAGCTGAATTACGGATAATTCAACCTGGTTTTTAAAGTCATTCATCGCTTTAAGGGCGGTTTCGTATTCTTCCTTTGAAGCCGCACCGCTGCCATAAAGCGCATTTATCTGGTTGAACCTTCTTTTGGCTTCATTATAGTTTGCTTCGGAGCCTTCCAGGGCTATCTCCGCCTGCTTTACCGCATTCTCCAAAGTTTTTTTGTCATTTCTCCTGCCCATGTCCAGAAGCCTTTCAAGGTTTGAGTTTGCAAGGCTGAGCCCAAGCTCATACTTCCTTAGCTGGTATTCATAGTCGGTTGAATCTATTTGCAGTATAGGTTCTCCGGCCTGGACTTCCTGCCCTTCAACGGCAAAAACCTTTATAACCTTCTGCTGCATAGGCAGCTCAATTTCTTCTCTATTGTTGGCATCAATATTGCCGGTTACAGAAATAACCTGAAAAAGGTTTTTTGTCTCAACCTTTCCTATTTCCACTTCTTTGACCTTGCTCCGGCTGGAGGTTATTATTCTTACTGCGCCTATAATCACTGCAATCAATATTATAGACGCTATAATAATTATCCTTTTCTTATTTTTCATCGATTTACCCCCTTAAGAATCTTTGGATACACACATAATATATACGCGAAAAAAGCAAAAAAGTTTTCTTATCCTGATATTTTCTTTATAATAGTTTCATGCAACAAATTAATTATATATGTAACTGCCTAATTGGGCAAGTTGTGTTATGTAAATGAATTGCGGGTTTAGTGGTTTTGTAATAGAATATATACAGGGGCTGACATTGTTCGCCCGTACAATTGGGTTGTTCATATGGGGGGTAAGGATTTGTCCAAGCTTAATTTTGAAAAAGCGCTGATAATAGTATTGATATTAATTTTATTTGTTTCCATGGCTAATATTTTCAGCCAATACATCAGTATGATTTTCAACCACAAGGAACATAATCAGGCGGACATGAGCCTGACAACAAATATAAGCTTTCCCGCGAGCCTCCTGAAAGCTGATCAGCTTTTCAAACAGGAGCAATACGATAAAGCCCAGAGCGAGTACCTGAAGCTTACAAGCATGCCGAATATTAGCTCTCAGCAGAAGGCTGCGGTTTATTTCAAGCTGGGGATATGCAATTACAGGCTGAAGAAATATGACCTGGCCAGGGACAGCTTTCTGAAATCTGCCGAATTTTTTACTAATGATCCTGTGGCATATAATAACGCCGCGGTATGCTCCTTTTATATGGGGGAATTTGAAAAGGCTGAAGAGCTTCAGAAGCGGGCTATTGCAAATCTTCCGGTCATTGAATACCATTACAACCTGGCAAGGATTTATGAAGCCTGGGGAAGGTACGGGGACTCCGCCATATATTACATGGCAGTTGCCAAAGCGGAAGAGAATATTACCATGGAGGACAGTATTGACCCGGTTCGAATCAAAAATAAATTGATGAGGCTTATGACGCGCTACGGCAGCATTGAGGGAATAACCAACGAGCTGATGATTGCTCTCAGGCTCAAGGATGTCAGGGAAGTATTTATAATAAATGATGTCGATATGGATATAAAGGACAAAAATTTCAAATGGAGCATTTCCAAAGAAAATGACACCAATAGGCTTTATTGCTCTTACGACAGGGAAAAGTCCGACCCTTACGGTCTTATTGATTCACTCAAGTGGACTGTAATGAGGGACGGGAAGATCGTATATACAGTCGCGAAGGACAAATTCTCACTTCCTATTATTGAGAAAAATGACTACACAGTACACCTGGATATCGGATACAACACGAATATGACGGCAAGCAGTTATGCGAATGTATTTAAAAGCAGCGGCACATATGCCGGCAATGCACTGCCGAATATAAATCAAAGCCCGGCGGAACAAAAATGCAAATATTATGAGTATGCAGTATATGAACAGGTTTTTGAAAAAGGTTTCAGTATCAGTGAAAAGGGTTATATTGACAGGTTTAACGCCGTTTGGGGCAAGGACGATTTGATTGCTATGATTCATAACAAGGATTTTATAGATGCACAAGGGTCAATATATATAAAGAACACTACCAATAAAAGAGCCGGAATATGGGCGGATCTGTCATCGCTGATAAACGACAAGAAACTGAAAGGCAGAACCATAGGAATCAGATTTTATGCCAAAAAGGATTCTGAGGAGGCTATTCTGCATGCCAATATAAAGACCAAGGCTGGAAAGACATATAGTAATGAGGTGAAAAGATATCAGCTTAATGACAAGTGGCAGCAATTCGTCATCAAACTGCCGATACCCGAAAATGCGGACGGATTGACCATAAGCTTCAAGACAGGAGCCGGAGAAGAAGTGAAAATTGACAGTTTTATAATCACTAAATAAAAAAAGGATGGGCGTGTTTGCCCATCCTTTTGCAATGCTTGTCCTTCTTATTTTGCAAGGTTTGTACCGTCAAAGTAGAATGAGTCGTCATCTTCGTTTGCAATGCCTACGAAATCTCTGAATGATCCTTTCTTTACTGTCAATTCATATTCGTATCTTGCTTCCATTGGCTTTCCAACCTTGATTCTTATTACATTGTCACCATCGTTGTCGCTTATTGCGTTATCATCATCCATAGATACTGAAATACCGCTGTCCAGATCGTAGTTTTTGAGGTTAAGTCCGTTTATGAAAGCTGTCTTTGCCGCTGCATCCATAACAGGGATATCTTCGCTGAATGTTATTTCAATAGTTTCTCTGTTTTTTGCAACAACTGATTCAATTTCCGGTGCTTCTGTGTCGGTATATTCACCTGTAAGGATTGTCAAATCGTCATCATCTGCGTTCTCAACAGGGTTACCGTGCTTGTCCGCCAAGAAATCCGCGAAGTTGAATTCGTAGTCTGTATCTTCAATGATTTTGCCATCGTTCTTTACGAATGTTACTACATTCTTGTCTATCGATACTGTAAATCCTTCAACATCTGATGCATCGGCGCCAGTGAAGTCAACGTACTTGGACATTGTTACTTCAAAGGTTTTTCCGTTAACCTGTTCGTAGGAATCTACTTCAGTTAAATCCAATTCTTCATCAGTGCCTTCAAATGTGAAGTCGCCGAATCTGATTGAGGATTTCAGTACTCTGTTGCCGATAAGGTCTTTTACGCCGCCGTCAGTTGCAGGATCACCATATACTATTGATACTACTGTGTAATCCTTGCCGTTTTCTAATGTTGTGGCTGATGAGAATTCTATTACTTTGTTTTCTTCGGCATAACCTTTTGCAGTGAGTTTTACATTTGTCCCTTCGTCATCAACACCGTTTACTGCCAGTACCAATTTTGCACCTGTTTCAAATTCTACTCTCTCGTCGAAGGAGAGTGCTACAACCTTGCTGCTTACTACATCTGCGTCTTCAAGCTTTGGAGCTGTTAAATCCCATTTTACAGATACAGTATCAACCTTCATCTTGTAGTACAATTCATTGCCTGCAAGGTCTTCAACACCGTCAACAATTATGTCGTATTCGCCATAGCCGTTTATGATATCGTTGACTTCCAGTTTAACTGTTACTCCGTCAGCTTCCAATGTTGCTTTTGTCGGTGCGCCGACTTCTTCATCTATGGTGTAGTTGGCAATGTTTTCAGCTGTTTTTTCGTCAACTTCCTTTGTGAACTTCAGTTCGATTGCATTCTTGCCTGTAGCTTTTGCCGTATCAAGTTTTGAGGCAGCAAGGCTGCTTGATACTGCTTTAGCGGGTTTAGTTGTTTCTGCCATAGAGTTGCCGAATTCGTCAAGTATATCAACGATTGTCAGGTCATAAGTCTTGCCTGTTTCCATCTCTTCTACTGTAAGAATGGCTCTGAATACTTTCCATTCATTCTTTATTGTCCTTATTGATTCTATATCAAGGCCTTCCAATTCATAGTTGCTGAGGTCTGTTGCACTTTCTTCATTGATCTTACTTCCATCGCTGAATTCTACCAATATTGTAGTAGGTGAAAGCACTGTAAGCGTTTCCCACTTAGGAGCTTTGTCATCCTCTGCTATAGCTTTATAAACCTTGGTTGCAGGCCTTGTCATTACGTTGGCAGCCTTTCTCTGGTCAGCTATATTGTTTACTGTAAGCTTGTAATCTTCCCTTTTTTCCATTGGTTCTGTTACGATTTCCACGTTGTTCTGATCGTCAGAATCGGAATCCCAGGTAATTGACAATATGTCAAGCTCTGAACCGTTTGTCTTATCTTCTTTGATACTGTAGTTGGCAAGGTTTTCTGCACTCTCTTTTGTAACTTTTTCGTTGAACTTGACAACTATTCTTTCGTTAGTCTGTACTTCTATTTCTCCTTCAATTTTTGGAGCGTTTGTATCAAATCTTACTGTGAAGGTTTCGGTGTTGGATCTCTTTGCTACGCCGTCAACTGATTTGATGTTTGTTGCCTTCACTGTGTATTTTGTCTTATTTTTAAGCCCTTCTGTAGTTAATGTTACTTCGTCACCATCAACTTCAGCTTTTACTATTTCTACTCCGGCTATAGAGTAGTTGGCAACATCTGTACCTGTGGCATAGTCGATGTTCTTGTTGAAGTCTATAACAACTTCTTCAACGTCTTCACTTATAACGCTGTCTATTTCAGGACCGCCTGATACTTTTGCAATACCTGTGAATTGAACAGTTTTTTCACCGACTGTCAGCTTGTATAGCTTACCTGATGTCATAGCCGCTGTTTCAAGTCTTACTGTATCTTCGCCTGTAACTGCTGCTGAATTAATCTTAAGGCCTTCGATAGCATAGTTGTCTGCATTTGCTGCTGCAGAATTAACATCAGCTTCAAATACAACTTCAACTACTGAGTTACCAAGAGCCTTTGCTGATTTTACCGCTGCCTGGATCTCTTCTTCATACAGTCCGGCTGCTACCGCAGCTTTTTTGTTGATCATTTCTGCTTCTACCAGTGCGGCTGCAAGTGTTTTGTCGCTGTTTTTCATGTTGGTTTTCAAACCTTCGATTGTAGCAACTGCCAAATCGTTGTTTGTGAATTTTGCAACATCAGCAACTTTTACAAGTCCTTTTGAAGCTGCGAATTCCATAACTTCCGGCCATGTAAAGTCTCCGACTACTTCAGCAGTTGTCTGCTTGTAGCCTAATGCTTCCAGCATTACCTTGTAGTACTGCTGAGCTGTGATTGTTTCAAAAGGATTGAATTTTCCTGCATCTGCACCAATCCAGCCGAGCTGCGGGTTAGCTTTAAGGTATGCCATTATAGCCTTACCTTCGGGCCATGTCATTGTGTTTGCATCTGAGAAGTTAGCTGTTCCTGTGTATGCCATTGCTTCATCTTCAAGGCCCTTAAGTCTCAGATACATTATAGCTGCCTGCATTCTTGTTGTTTCTTTTGCCAGATATTCAGGTGTGACTCCTTCAGAGGTATCTCCCTTAAGCACACCGATGGTTTTCAGCGCATTTGCATCAGCGCCGATTTCTGCTGTTCCTTCAGCGAATGCAACGGTCATTGTTGAAAATACCATGGCAAATGCTAAAAGAAGAGCAAGTATCTTCTTATTCATACGTGTTATTTCCTCCTTAGAAATATTTTTGGTTGTGTTTAGTTTTTTTGTGCATTCAATTTTTTGTCCTATGCTATGCACCCCCTTTCCAGGCTGTAGTAAAATTGATAAACTTTCTTATGGTTAACATAATTCTATACGAATTTCACTTTTCCTTCTTGTGTTACAGTATTGTAATGAAGTGTAATGTAAGCGTAACAGAAAATGTTATGAAATTAAATCATAGAATTATGTACGAAATTTATGTTAACCATTAAGCTTAAAAAAATATAGCTGTTTTGTCTCGCTCTGTCAAGTTTTGCTTGTACATATATATATATGACGCAGGCGGTGTTTGTAATGTTTCATTACAATTTTGTAACAAAGGCTGCAGTGCATATTTTTTAGGCAATTTCCCCAATAAAGCAGGATTTATGCAACTTCCACAGAATATATTTCTGTAAGAAAGAATATAATAGGAGGATACAGATGAAAAAATATAAATTTTTCAAAGCAGCAGTAATTATGTTCACAATACTATACGCATTTACCGGCGTTCTTTACGCTGACAACAATACTTCAAAGTTTATCGATATAGATAATAACTGGGCAAAGCAGCATATCATGAACGTATATGACAAAGGCCTGATGGGAGGTTTTTCAGAAACCGAATTCAAGCCCGGTGAATACGTTAAGAACTATGACGCCTTAGTAAGTATATCACGGATGATTAATCAGGAAAAGAATATAAATCTGGAACAACTGGAGAAAACATACCAGAAGAGTGTTCTGGATAAGTTTAATGTGCCTGTATATGCAAGAGGAGCTATCGCACTGTGCCTTGAAGAGGGAATAGTTACAGACGCTGATATAAGTAAATTCGGCCAAATTCCTTATGCTACGAAGAACAGCATTATAGAATATCTCGGAAAGGCTTTCGGCATAGTCTATGATGAAAAAGCTCCTCCTGTTGCCCTTGAATTCTTAGATGTATATGATATACCTACCCGATCTAAGCCTTGCGTTAAGTTTCTGCTTGACAACGGCATCTTAAGTCCCTACAGCGAAACAAATACAAAATTATACCCCAAAAGCAATGTGGATAGAGCCGTTTTTGCAAAAATGATGGATATCTCAAGTGATGTATATAATAAGAAGGTGCCAGTATTGGATACGGCCGGTTCAGGCAGCGGCACGGAAGCCCCATGGGCAGGAGAGATAGAATGGGCCGGCGGCATTGGCCCGGGGACTGTCGAAGCAGCAGGGAATGCAGAGCAGGCGGATGTGATTGCCGATGTGGGTGGCGTGCAGGCAGATGTGGTTGCCTACGTGGACCAGGTGATCCCTGAGTACGGGAATCTGGCGGTGTTTGTCGGAACAGAGAGAAGGGTGTACAAAATCGCAGAAAATGCTGAATGTACTATAGACGATATTCCAAGCGGGTTCTGGAAGCTCAGTAAAAGTGACAGAGTCAAGCTTTTTATTGAAAAAGACAAGGTAGTCAGAATCATGGGTGAAAGCAAAATAAGGAAGACGGTTGGAACCCTTATAAGCATAGAATCAAATGACAAAAGCATACTGAAAATGAAAACCGCCTCCGGTGACATAAGGAATTATACTATTATGGCAAGAACAATAGTGATTAAGGACGGAAAAAGTGCATTGTGGCAAGAACTGAAGGAAGGTAACAGCCTGGTGGTCACTACTTCCTATGATGAGCTGATTGAAATAAACGCCGACGGGGTCAAAAGCTCGGATAAGGGTATTATTGAATCGCTGACATACAGCAGGATTGCTCCACCCAAGATTGTTATAACAGCCCTGGATGGGAGGCAGAATACATACTATGCCAATGATAAGATAGAAATAGCCGGAGCGGGCAATGATGTGCATTCCTTAAGGCCGGGTATGCAGGCAGAGGTAAGCCTGATAGACGATGAAATAAAAAAGATAACAATTATGAATGAAAACGCATTAATTGTAATAGAGCTGAAGGGTGTAATAAAGAGCATAAACCTTGAATCCAGGCTTATGGTTATAGAAGTATATGACAACAGTACAAATAAGTATATTGAAAAAAAGGTATATATTACTGAAGAAACCAAGATGCAGGATGCAGATTTTAATCCCATCGGGTTAAACAGCCTGAAGATTAATCAGATAGTTACCGTAAGGGGCACCGGAATGCCGGATGGCGTATCTGCAAAAACAATACAGGTGGCAAATTAATTGGAGGGACATTGTTCGCCCGCGTACTGATTTACCCTTTGCGTATACTGGTTTCCCGTGGAGGTTTTTATGGATTACCGTGACAAATACAATAAATGGATCACTGACGCCGCTTTTGATGATGAGATAAAAAAAGAGCTTATTGCAATAAAAAATGATGAAAAGGATATTGAGGACAGGTTTTACAAGGATCTGGTGTTTGGAACCGGCGGGCTTAGGGGCATAATCGGAGCCGGCACCAACAGAATGAACAGGTATACGGTAGGCAGGGCGACTCAGGGCCTTGCAAACTATATTATTAAAAAAGAGGTGGAAAATCCCGGCGTCGTTATAGCCTATGACTCCAGACGGTTTTCCTATGAGTTTGCAATGGAGTCGGCAAAGGTTTTGAATTCCAATGGGATTATCGCTTATGTATTCAGTCACCCAAGACCTACCCCTGAGCTTTCCTTTGCTGTAAGGGAGCTTAACGCTGCGGCGGGGATAGTTATTACTGCCAGTCACAATCCGCCGCAATATAACGGCTACAAGGTATACTGGAGCGACGGGGCTCAGGTGGTTTCACCGATTGCAGATGAGCTTATTGCAGAAGCGAATTCCATACAGGATTTTTCGGAAATAAAACATACTGAAGAAGTTGATTTCATAGAAAAAGGTATGTTGAAGTTCTTGGGCGCAGAAATAGATGACAGATATATCGGAAAAGTCAGGGAACTATCTTTGAACCCTGATGCAGCAAAGGAAATGGGAGAGGATTTCAGAATTGTATACACCCCTTTGCATGGAACCGGAAATATCCCTGTCACCCGGGTATTGAAGGGAATCGGCTTCAAGAATGTAACGGTTGTAGCGGAGCAGGAACATCCGGACGGAAGCTTCCCTACGGTAAAACTTCCGAATCCGGAGGATCACGAAGCTTTTACATTGGCCATTGAGCTTGCAGGGAAGCAGTCTGCCGATATTATTATCGGAACAGATCCCGACTGCGACAGGATGGGTGCCGTGGTAAAGAATACCCTGGGGGAATATGTAGTTCTTACGGGGAATCAAACAGGAGCGCTGCTGGTGGATTATATTCTGGGCTCAATGAAAGAGAAGGGAAGATTAAATGAAAGAAGCACCATAATCAACACCATAGTCACGGGAAAGCTTGGGGAAAAGATAGCGGGAAGCTTTAATGCAGACACAATATCGGTGCTTACGGGCTTCAAATATATAGCGGAGAAGATACGGGAATTTGAGAGCAGCGGACAGGAATTTGTATTCGGATATGAAGAAAGCTACGGATACCTTGCAGGAACTTTTGTGAGGGATAAAGACGCGGTCATTGCATCCATGCTTATTTGTGAGATGGCCGCGTACTGCAAGAAAAAAGGGATGACATTATACGGGAGGTTAATGGAGCTTTACCGCAAATACGGATATTACATGGAAAGCCTTTCTTCCATTGCATTTGAAGGCAAGGGGGGAATGGAGGAAATGCTAAAACTCATGAATACTCTAAGAAATAATCCTCCCGGAGAAATTAACGGCATCAAGGTTAAAGAAATAAGAGACTATATGGATTACAACGGACCAATCAGACTTCCCAGGGAAAATGTGCTTCAGTTTATATTGGAGGACAAATCCTGGTTTTGCATAAGGCCTTCAGGAACCGAACCGAAGCTGAAAATTTATTTTTCCGTAACAGGCAGCAGCTGCGAGGATGCTGAAGCTGCAATGGCGGGACTTAAAGCGGCAGTCGGATTATGTCTGAAAGTAAAATAAACAAAAAAAGAGGAAATACCAGGTAAGTATAGAATATATAGTACTGCATTGCACAAAGACTTGTTTTGCAATTAGAAATTCCTTATTGCGGCCCCCTTTGCATAAATAGCAGGATAGGGTAAAAGCTCGTAGGATTTCTTATAAAAACATTTCTGCAAATAGTAGGTAAATTGTGAGGGGGCAAGCACAGTGACAATTAAAAAGCTTCTTGTAGTTGACGACCAGCAGGGCGTCAGATTTCTTATCGGCGAAATATTCCGTGGGGAAGGTTTTAATGTTGCTGAAGCGAGCAACTATGAGGGGGCAATAAGTGCTGCAATAGATTTTGTGCCCGATATTGCTCTGATTGATATGAAATTAGGAAATAACAACGTTCACGACGGAGGGGATATTGTTAAGGAGCTTAAACAGTATATCCCCAAGCTTGTACCTATAGTTGTATCCGCCCAGAGCGAGCCGGACAAGCTGGACAAAGCAATCAGGAACGGTGCGGTATACTGCCTGGAAAAGCCTTTTGATATGGAGAGGATTATCAACGTGGTCAATGAGCAGTTGTTGAAATATTCCTAACAAATACTGATTCATAGGAGGAATTAAATGAGTAAAGTAACTATCAGACTGAGGATGAGTGCTCACGATGCACATTACGGCGGGAATTTAGTGGACGGGGCCAGAATGCTTGGACTTTTCGGGGATGTGGCGACAGAGCTTCTTATAAGGAACGATGGAGATGAAGGATTGTTCTGTGCTTATGATAGCGTAGAATTTCTTGCGCCGGTATTTGCGGGAGATTATATTGAAGCGGTCGGTGAAATCGTCAAGATAGGGAATACATCCAGGAAAATGATATTTGAAGCCAGGAAGGTAATACAGTCAAGGCCGGATATCAATGATTCGGCGGCAGAAGTGCTGGATTCGCCGGTAGTTGTATGCAAAGCAAGCGGCACCTGCGTAGTGCCGAAGGACAAGCAAAGGGGGAATTTGCATGGATAAGCTGATTATAACAGCATGTCTTACAGGGGCGGAGGTAACAAGGGAGCAACAGCCCAATCTTCCAATAAGCCCTGACGAGATAGCCGAAGCAGCGTACCAGGCATGGAAAGCCGGTGCGTCAATAGTTCATGTTCATGCCAGAAAGCCCGATGGAACTCCGACTCAGGATTTGGAAGTGTATAGGGAGATCAAAGAAAAGACTGCAAAGAAATGTGATATTATATTTCAGCCTTCAACAGGCGGAGCGGTGTGGCATTCCAAGGAAGAAAGAATACAACCGGTATTCCTTAAGCCGGAAATGGCTTCACTGACTGCAGGAACATGCAATTTCGGCCCGGATGTATTTATGAATACTGAAGAATATATGGAAACCTTTGCAAGGGCTATGCAGGAAAATGGCGTAAAACCTGAAATAGAAGTATTCGAAAAAGGCATGATCAACAACGCCATGAAGCTGGTCAAGAAAGGGCTTCTTACAATGCCGATCCATTTTGACTTTGTTATGGGAGTTCCGGGAGCAATCCCCGGGGAGCCCAGAGATTTGATGTATCTGGTGGGAAGCATTCCGGAGGGCTGCACCTGGACGGTAGCAGGTATTGGAAGGGCAGAGCTGCCCCTGGGTGTAATGGCTGTAGTGATGGGGGGCCACGTAAGAGTGGGCTTTGAGGATAACATATTCTATTCAAAGGGTGTAGTTGCAGAGTCAAATGCCCAGCTGGTCGAAAGAATCGTCAGGATAGCCGGGGAATGCGGCAGGGAAGTGGCAACCCCTGATGAAGCAAGAAAGATACTGGGTATAAAATCATCTAACATATTGTAGAGGATTTTGCGATTTAATGTAGAATAATATTAATACGCAGCTTAGTGTCAAACTAAGCGTTATTATTCATCCGGGGGGGTGTTGGATCGTGCTTTTTGATACCAATATTGGTGTTGCGGTAAGATGTACTAATTGCGGCAAGCTTGCAATCAGGAATATATCCCTTTTCAATCTGCCAAAAGACGGCTTTAACGAGGAAAGGTGCGGATGCGGCAGAGTTTTATTCAAAATTAAAAGCGGCGATTCAAAGTCCTTCCGTGTACACATCAATTGCATTGCATGCGGCAAGGAACATCTTTACACCTTCAGCTCAAAGCTGATTTTGAGCGGGAAATTAAAAATACTGAATTGCCCAAGCAGCAGATTGGATATCTCATTTGTCGGAAACAGGGAGTTAGTAAGGAATGTGGCGATAAAACATCAAAAGGACTTGCAAGAGCTTATTAAGGTACTTGAAGTATGATATAGGCACGGGTATTTATTCCCGTGTCTAATGTTTTAGCGGCATAAACGAATTTTCCTAAAAAAAATGGAAATAATTTTATAGAGGTGATGACAAGGTTGGACGAACTAATGCAAAAAAGCTTAATCGAACTCAGGGAGCTTGCAAAATCATTGGATATAAAGAACAACTACAAGCTCAGGAAAGATGAGCTGGTACAAGAAATATTGAAGAGAATCGAAGAGGCAAAAATAGCTCAGGGAATAATTAAGCCCCCTCCCAAAGAAGAGAATAAACAGAGAGAAGTCACAGCAGAAAATGAGATAGAAAGCCCTGCAAAAAGGGAAATTGAAAAGCCTTTAAACGAGGAAGAAAAGAAGTTCCTGGAAAGCAAGGATATTGACAAGGGCGGCAGAGCTGACGGAATACTTGAGATACTGCCTGACGGGTTTGGATTCCTGAGATCGGATAATTACCAGTCGGGGGATAGGGATACTTATATATCTCCATCTCAGATAAGGCGATTCAACTTAAGGACCGGCGACAGGATAACAGGAATAACCAGAGCCCCCAAAGAGGGGGAGAAATTTCCGGCGCTTTTGTATGTGCAGGGGGTAAATGGAGACAATCCCGAAAGTGTAATCAGGAGACCATATTTTGAAGACCTTACCCCAATATATCCGGATAAGAAAATCGTTTTAGAAAGCAACCCAAAGGACCTGTCCACAAGGATTATCGACCTCCTTGCACCTATGGGAATGGGACAGAGGGGTATGATTGTATCACCTCCAAAAGCAGGAAAAACAATTCTTTTGAAAAAAATCGCAAACAGTATCACTAAGAATTATCCCCAGATGGAATTAATAGTATTGTTAATAGATGAGAGGCCTGAAGAAGTAACAGATATGAAAAGGTCCATAAAAGGTGATGTTATTTACTCCACCTTTGACGAAATGCCCGAAAACCACTGCAAAGTTGCAGAGATGGTGCTGGAAAGGGCCAAGCGCCTTGTAGAGCAGAAGAAGGATGTTATAATTCTTTTGGACAGTATTACAAGACTGGCAAGGGCTTACAACCTTACAATTTCACCTACCGGGAGAACGCTCTCCGGAGGACTCGATCCGGGAGCACTTTATAAACCAAAAAAGTTTTTTGGCGCAGCCAGAAATATTGAAGAGGGCGGAAGCCTGACCATCCTTGCTACAGCCTTGGTGGATACGGGCAGCAGAATGGATGATGTCATATATGAAGAGTTCAAGGGAACGGGAAATATGGAGGTGCACCTGGACAGAAAACTCTCGGAAAAGAGGATATTCCCTGCAATAGACATGAATCGTTCCGGTACAAGAAGAGAAGAAATGCTTCTGAATTCAAAAGAATACGAGACGATAATGTCCATAAGGAAAGCTTTCAGCAGCGGACCCAGTTCGGAAGTTACGGAATTCCTGATAAACAAGCTTGTCCACACCATGAGCAATGAGGAATTCATTGAAGCGATAAAATTCAGCAACTTCAGGGATTAACACAATATTTCCCTTTTATGATTTAATTTCATCAAAACTAAGAATAAATACCCATAAAAAATATTTGCCAAGTATGAAATTCTATGCTAAAATGTATACTTGTCGATGGGATTTATGCTCATAATGTGTATAATTGTTCTGTACGTTTACATTCTATAAAGAAAGAGGTGAACAGAATGAAAGAGGGAATCCATCCAAAGTATGATACAGCTGTTGTCAGATGCGCTTGCGGAGAGACCTTTGAAACAGGCTCGGTAAAAAAAGAAATAAAAGTTGAAATTTGTTCCAAGTGTCATCCTTTCTTTACGGGAAAGCAAAAGCTTGTAGATACAGGCGGACGTGTTGAAAGATTTAAAAAGAGATTCAGCCTGGATAAAGAAGAAAGTAAAGAAGAATAATCCATAAAGGCGACATGGGGGCGTCTCGCAGAGACGTCCCCATGTCGCTTGACTAATTTTAGGGGGTTGGTTTATGTACGGACCGAAGAACCATGGATGGATTGAGGTTATCGTAGGACCAATGTTCAGCGGTAAAAGCGAAGAGTTGATCAGAAGAATTAACAGGGCAAAAATCGCAAGGCAAAAAATACAGGTTTTCAAGCACAGTATTGATGACCGTTATACCACCGATCATGTGGTGTCTCATAACGGTATAAAAATAGAAGCCCTAAGAGTTGCAAATTCTGAGGATATTATGGGATACATAGAAAAAGATACTATAGTTGTAGCGATAGATGAGGTACAGTTTTTTGATATGGGTCTGACGGATGTATGTACTAAGCTGGCCGATGAAGGGAAACGCGTTATATTGGCGGGCCTTGACCAGAATTTCAGAGGAGAGCCCTTTGGTCCTACCCCCGAATTGATGTCTGCTGCGGAGTTTGTAGATAAGATACAGGCCATATGCATAAAATGCGGCAACCCGGCAACAAGGACTCAGAGGCTGATAAACGGAGAACCTGCCTCCTATGACGATCCTATAATATTGGTAGGAGCAAAGGAAAGCTATGAAGCCAGATGCAGGAAATGCCACGAGGTGCCGGGGAAAAAATAGAGATAGATAAATGTTGAGAGGCAGATATTGATGATTACACGTACTTCGGAAAATAGGATAAAACCAAAAGCCGTAGGGGGTCAGGCCGTTATAGAGGGCGTAATGATGAAGGGCGTCGAAGATGTTGCCATTGCAGTGCGCAAACCTGACGGCGAAATTGTGGTCAGCAGGGAAAAGCTCAAAGGAAAAAGAAAAGTTATTTCAAAGATACCGATTCTCAGGGGAATGTATGCCTTTGTGGACTCAATGGTATTGGGAGTCAGGGCCTTGATGTACTCTGCCGAATTTATCGAGGATGAAGAGGAGAAAGAAAAAGAAAAAAAGCCTTCTAAGTTTGATGAATTAGTGGAGAAGAATATCGTCTGGATTTCTGTAGTAATATCGGTGCTGTTTTCCGTGGGGCTGTTCATATTGCTCCCTACCGTAATTGTCGGTGCTTTCAGGAATTTTATCAGCAGCAACCTGATGCTTAACGGAGTTGAGGGCATAGTAAGAATAATGATTTTTCTGGGATATTTGCTTGCCATATCTAATATGAAGGATATTAAAAGAGTTTTTGAGTATCATGGAGCAGAGCATAAGGCCATATTCTGTTATGAATATGGTGAAGAGCTGACTGCCGAAAACGTCAGGAAGCATGGAAGGCTGCACCCCAGATGCGGTACCAGCTTTCTTTTCATTGTTATGATAGTCAGTATACTTCTTTTTTCACTTTTCACCTGGTCCAATATTTTCATCAGATTGGTTATCAGGATACTGCTTATTCCGGTTGTGGCGGGCATATCCTATGAGATAATAAAATGGGCCGGTAAGAGCCGAAGCAAGCTTTCGTGCATAATTTCAACTCCCGGAATGTGGCTGCAAAAAATTACAACAAGGGAACCCGATGACAAACAGATTGAAGTGGCTGTTGAAGCTCTCAAAAATGTCCTTACGGCCGATCCGGAGGCAGATAACTGGTAATGTATAATGTCAATGAATTGTTGAAAAAGGCAGTCGGCATACTGAGAGAAAGCGATACCGATACTCCGGTACTTGACGCCGAATTGATACTGCTGCACGTTATGGATACAGCCGGACAGAAGACAGACAGACTGAAGCTTGTCACCAGGCCTGATATGGCCGTTGGTGAAAGAATTGAAGCGAAGTATTTTGAATTGGTAAATGAACGGAGCAAAGGAAAGCCCGTACAATATATAACCGGAAGACAAGAATTTATGGGCTTTGAGATGTATATTTCCGAAGGAGTGCTGATACCCCGCCCTGATACGGAGACAGTGGCCGAAAGGGCAATTGAGCTGGCAAAAGAAATGGAGAAGCCCGTTATTATTGATATGTGTACGGGAAGCGGGGGAATAGCAATAAGCCTTGCAGCCGCTATACCCGGCTCAAAAGTATGGGCTGTGGATTTTTCAGACAGCGCATTGGAATGCTGCAGAATCAATGTTAATCGTTTTAAATTGGAGAATAATATAAGAGTGACAAAGAGCGATCTTTTTGCAGGTATTATGGATGAAGAACTTATTGAAAATACTGATATTATAGTATCCAACCCTCCATATATAGAAAGCGGGTCCATACCCGAGCTGAGTATAAATGTCCGTGGCTATGAGCCCCATTCGGCTTTGGACGGCGGCAAAGACGGACTTGAATTTTATAGAAGGATAACAAGGGACAGTGTTGGATTCCTTAAAACAAACGGAATACTGATGTTTGAGACAGGGTATGATCAGGGGACCAAGGTAAGGAATATTATGGAGGGTGACGGTTGCTATCATGAAATAAATATAGAAAAAGATCTTGCAGGTTATGATAGATGTATATGGGGGCGCAAAGCGCGAATTTGAAGCGGGGAGTGATAGGATGCTCGACAAATTGGAGTTTATAGAAGAAAAATATGAGGATTTAAGCCATAAGATAAGCGACCCGGAAACAATCTCGGATCAGGAAGTATGGCGGAAGCTTATGAAAGAGCATGCAAACCTGGAGCCTGTTGTTGAAAAATTCAGGGAATACAAGTCTGTACTGAAGGGAATCGAGGATTCAAATGAAATGCTGACCGATAAGCCCGACAAAGAATTTGAAGAGATGATAAAGCTTGAGCTTGCGGAGCTTCATGATAAAAAGGAAATACTGGAGGAGGAACTGAAAATACTCCTGCTTCCGAAGGATCCCAATGATGAAAAAAATGTAATAGTGGAGATAAGGGGCGCGGCAGGGGGAGAAGAAGCTGCACTTTTTGCCGGAGACCTTCTGAGGATGTATACGAGATATGCTGAAAGGGTTGGCTGGCAGATTGATATCTTGAGTTCCAATGCTACGGATATAGGGGGCTATAAGGAAGTTATTTTTGAAATACAGGGCAAGGGTGCATATAGCAGGCTTAAATACGAAAGCGGCGCCCACAGGGTTCAAAGAATCCCGACTACTGAGGCAGGCGGAAGGATTCATACCTCAACTTCGACTGTTGCAGTGCTTCCCGAAGCTGAGGACGTAGATGTGGAAATAAACATGAACGATTTGAGGATAGACGTATTCCGCTCCAGCGGCCACGGAGGGCAAAGCGTAAATACGACGGACAGCGCAGTGAGGGTGACACATCTGCCCACAGGCTTTGTTGTATCCTGTCAGGATGAAAAGTCGCAGCTTAAAAATAAGGAAAAAGCTATTAAAATATTGAAGTCAAGGCTTTTGGAGCTGGAGACGGAAAAGCATAATGCAGAGATTGCCAGCGACAGAAAGAGCAAGGTGGGAACCGGTGACAGAAGCGAGAGAATCAGGACCTACAACTTCCCCCAGGGCAGGGTTACGGACCATAGGATAGGACTCACCCTATATCAGCTGGATACCTTCATGGACGGCGACCTTGATGAAATGATAGATACACTTGTAACAAATGCACAGGCCGAAAAGCTGAAAAGCGCGGAGTAATCTGCGCTAATGCTTAATAATACATGCCATTCTGCATCTGCATAAACTGCGGCAAGGTTGCCTCTGTTCTATAAATCTCTCTTTTGAATATAGATATACAGAGTATTCGGAAGTGGGGGAAATAGAGTGAATAGGCTTTTTGCTGTTACCTGCATAGGTTTTTTATGCGGAACAATTGGTACCGGTCTGGGAGGCATATTGACAATAATACTTGGGAATCCTACAAAAAGGTTTATGGCTGTCCTTTTAGGATTCACAAGTGGAATTATGATATCGGTGGTATGCTTTGACCTGCTCCCGGAAGCCTTTAACATAGGCGGGCTTTTTATAAGTCTTGCAGGTATAGTGCTGGGGGTAGGGATAATACTGATTATAGAGCAGTTTATTCCGGAAGGCACAAGCCGAAAGCCCGGCGAAGACCTTGATTTTATAAGAAGCGGGATACTGCTTGGCATAGGTATCGCCATACATAACTTTCCCGAAGGACTGGCGGTTGGCTCTGGATTTGCTGCCAGCAACAATTTAGGATTGGGCCTTGCCGCAATAATAGGCATCCATGATATGCCGGAGGGTATTGCAATGGCGGTTCCCCTCAGGATAGGCGGCACCAACAGAATAAGAATATTGCTGTATACGGTTTTGGCAGGAATACCCATGGGCCTGGGGGCATTTGTGGGAGAACTGCTTGGACAGATATCCCCTGAATTTATCTGCCTGTGCTTAAGCTTTGCAGGGGGGGCGATGCTCTATATAACCTGCGGAGAGCTTATACCGAAGACCCATAATGTCTATAAGGGAAGGATTTCTGCAATAGGCATGATTGCCGGTATACTGTGCGGAATAATAATGTCCAATGTAATTTAAAATGTGTATCCGAAAGTTGTATATGGTATTTTACCGTGGTATTATGTATTTAGCATAAAGTCACGGTTTTTTTGCGAATATAATACATAAGTTATTATCGATGGAGGAGTTGCATTGACTACCGAGATATACTTCCTGGATGAAAACAATATTGATTTTAATATAGTCGATAGGGCTGCAAAGGTAATAAGAAATAAAGGTACTGTCATATTTCCTACGGAAACGGTATATGGCCTGGGAGCCAGCGCACTTTCCGGGGAGGCAGCCGGCAAAATATTCACCGCAAAGGGAAGACCCGGAGACAACCCGCTGATTGCGCACGTTTCATCCATGAATATGCTTCTGTATCTTATAGGAAGTCCCTTAAGCGACAGTGCCGTGAAGCTTATTGACAAATACTGGCCCGGGCCTTTGACGCTGATTTTTAAAAAATCCCGGAAGGTGCCCTATGAATTGACTGCGGGATTGGATACTGTCGCGGTAAGGATGCCTGACAACAAAATTGCATTGGAGCTTATCAGCAGGAGTGAGCTGCCTATTGCGGCACCCAGTGCGAATATTTCAGGAAAACCAAGTCCCACTCTGCCTGAACATGTGATTGCCGACATGAATGGCAAGGTGGACATGATATTATGCGGCAGCAAAAGCCGGGTAGGGGTGGAATCCACAATTCTGGATCTGACCGGGGACGTGCCTGTGGTTCTGCGGCCCGGCGGAGTGACATTGGAGGAGCTTAAGAACGTACTCGGATCCGTGAAGGTTGACAGGGGAATAGTAGGAGGATCGGAAACGCCGAAAGCCCCCGGAATGAAATACACACACTATGCCCCTGATGCCGATATGGTCATTGTAAAAGGTGAATTGGAGAATATCAAAAAAAAGATACAGGAACTGGTCGGCGATAGCATAGAAAAAGGTCTGAAGGCAGGAGTGCTTGCTTCCGATGAGACAGTTGAATACTACAGAAATTGCAGGGTAATCTCCCTGGGAAGCAGAACCAATTCAAAGACTATTGCGTCAAATATATTTGAGAAGCTTAGGGAATTTGACAGCATGGGAGTTGACATTATTTTTGCAGAGGCCTTTGACGAAAGCCATATGGGCATGGCCGTCATGAACAGGATGAATAAAGCTGCGGGTTTCAATATTATTGAGGTGTAATGGGATATGAAAAGAATATTATTCGTTTGTACCGGGAATACATGCAGAAGCAGTATGGCCGAAGCGCTTTTGCGGCATTCACTGCTTAATTCAGGGCTGGCGGGAGAGTATTTTGTAAGCTCCGCAGGCACAGGGGCTTATCCGGGGATGCCTGCATCCCATAATGCCATACAGGCCCTCGGAGAATTGGGCATTGATTTGAAACAGCATTCTTCCAGTATTATAGATAATTATCTGATCGATGACGCACACCTTATACTTACAATGACTGCCTCCCATAAGAATTATTTGCTGCAGCTGAGGCCCGATGCCGTTTCCAAGACATACACACTGGCTGAATACTGCGAATCGGAAGGGAAAGCAGATATTGACGATCCTTTTGGATGGGATATTGATGTATACATAAATTGCCGCGACAAAATCAGAATATATATAGATGCACTGATAGAAAAACTTAAGGAGAAAGGGGAGCGCTAAATGAAAATTGCAATTGGAAGTGATCATGGAGGTTTTTTGCTGAAGGCTGAAATTATGAAGCATCTGAGAGATAAGGATATTGAATTCTTCGATTTTGGTTGTTATACTGCTGAATCCGTAGATTATCCGGATATTGGACAGGCAGTCGGAGAAGCAGTTGCCAAAGGTGAATATGACAGAGGGATAGTCTGCTGCGGAACGGGTATAGGCATTTCAATATCAGCAAACAAGATTCCGGGTATCAGGGCTGCACTCTGCGGGGACTGTTTTTCAGCCAAAGCTTCCAGGGAGCATAATGACGCCAATGTGCTTGCCCTTGGGGAAAGGGTCATTGGGGCCGGGCTGGCAAAAATGATAGTTGATATATGGCTGGATACGGAATTCCAAGGGGGAAGACACGGGAGAAGGGTAGAAAAAATTGCAAAAATTGAGGAAAAGTACGGGAGGCGCTGAAGTGGATAAATATAAAAATGTTACGGTTATGGAGCACCCGCTCATTCAGCATAAGCTTACAATACTGAGGGATAAGAACACAGGAGTGAAGGAATTCAGGGAACTGGTTGAAGAACTGGCTATGCTTATGGGATACGAAGTTACCAGAAATCTCACGGTAGAGGAAACGGAAGTAGAGACACCCATATGCAAAACCAGGTCCAAGATTATTGCAGGCAAGAAGCTTGGCATAGTACCGATTCTAAGGGCCGGATTAGGCATGGCGGACGGGATGCTGCGTCTGATTCCTACTGCAAAGGTCGGGCATATAGGTTTATACCGGAATCCGGATACCCTGATGCCTGTTGAATACTATTGCAAGCTTCCTGTCGATGCTGCAGAAAGGGATATTATTGTTCTTGACCCTATGCTGGCCACCGGAGGCTCTGCTTCAGCTGCGATAAGCTTCCTTAAGGATAGAGGAGTGAAGAGTATCAAGCTTGTCAACATTATTGCAGCTCCGGAAGGTATAAGGACCGTAACGGAAGCTCATCCGGATGTGGAGATATTTGTAGCGGCAATAGACAAAAAGCTAAATGGCCATGGATATATAGTTCCCGGGTTAGGCGACGCGGGAGACAGGCTTTACGGGACAAAATAATTGCGAGGGGTGAATGTATGGAAAGAAGGGACAAATTCAACTACTATCTGGATATTGCAGAAACTGTTTTAGAAAGAGGCACATGCATCAGAAGGAATTTCGGGGCCATTATAGTAAAAAACGATGAAATAATATCTACCGGTTACAGCGGAGCACCGAGAGGCAGAGCAAACTGCAATGATTTGGGCTATTGCATCAGACAAAAACTAAACATACCCAGGGGACAGAACTATGAAAAATGCAGAAGCGTACATGCGGAAGCCAATTGCATAATATCGGCAAGCAGGAGAGATATGATAGGGTCTATATTATACCTTGTCGGAAAAGAAATGGACTCAGGGGATTATGTTAAGGATGCAAGTTCCTGCGCAATGTGCAAAAGAATGATACTAAACGCCGGAATAGAAAGGGTCATTATCAGGGATTCTGCGGATAAATACAGAGCCATTGAGGTAAACAGATGGGTCGAGGATGATGATTCATTAGGTGAAATTTTGGGATATTAAAAAATTCATTTTTTAATTTTAATTTTATGGGGAAAATAATATTATACTGCAAAACACATTGAGAGTGTTGAATTGACAATAATTTTCCCTTGAAGTAAAATTATCATTGAATGGAGCTTTTTTGATACTTTAATCGCGGTTATTCTATATTATCCTCCTTACAGTTGATATTGTGAAGGATACGAAAGAAATTGGATTACTTGGGAGTGATAAAATGATAAAAAACATTATAGCATTTATTATTGCCGTGTTTGTTGCTTATGGAGTCACACCGCTGATGATAAGGCTTGCAAAGCTTATAGGCGCAATGGATGTGCCGGGGGATGACAGAAGGGTGCATAAAACTCCTACTCCACGATTGGGAGGACCTGCAATATTTATCGGCTTTATGGCGGCGCTTTTTTATAAATACGGTTTAAAGCCTGAGTTGTCAGGAATTTTAACGGGCGCTTCAATAATTATGGTTTTGGGATTATTTGATGACATAAGACCGCTTTCAGCCAAATTTAAACTGGTTGTTCAGTTTATTGCGGCTGCTATAGTAATGCACAGCGGCATCAGGATAACTTCAGTTGCTAATCCCCTGTATTTTCTTTTCCCGGAGAGTCCATACATTATTTTTGGAAACTGGTCATACCCGCTGACTTTGATATGGATAGTGGGAGTGACAAACGCAATCAACCTGGTAGATGGGCTGGATGGGCTGGCAGCGGGAATATCTGCTATTTCATCAATCACTTTGATGGTTGCTGCAGTCAGCACCGAGCAGACAGTTGCCGCTTTTATGGCAGCGATACTGGCAGCCTCAACCTTGGGCTTTTTGCCCTACAACTTCAATCCGGCAAAGATATTTATGGGTGATGCAGGGGCCTTGTTCCTGGGGTTTATGTTATCCGTGATTTCTGTTATGGGTGCATTAAAGGGAGCTGCTGCTTTATCCATACTGATACCGATTTTTGCTATCGGGCTTCCGATATTTGATACTTTTTTTGCTATGCTTAGAAGAACGCTAAGCGGGAAATCCATGATTGAGGCGGATAAAGGGCATTTGCACCATAAGCTTCTGGATGCGGGGATGAGTCAGAAACAGGCCGTGCTTACATTGTACAGCATAAGCGCAATATTGGGCTTTAGTGCGGTTGCACTGGTAGAGGTGACTTTGAAGGTTGCATTTATACTGGTATTTGCGGTTTTTCTCTTAGCTTCTATGGGAGCAAAATACTTGGGGCTGGTGGAGGGAAGACACGGAAGCAATAAGGCGGATTTATAAAAGATTGCGAAGCAATCTTTTATTATTGTATAGGAAAGTATAACTTTCCTATACAATAATAAAACTTTGATTTGAGTGCCCGCGCCATTATTTCCTCATTGCATTCGGAAAAGGCGCATGGGCGGCAAATGCGGCGAAGCCGCCTTTGTTCTTACAGATTGATTAGCGGGGAGTTGAGGTATTGATAAAAATACTATCCATATTTGGGACAAGGCCCGAGGCGATTAAGATGGCGCCTCTGATAAAAGCCTTAAAGGCCGACAGCCGGTTTGATACATATGTCTGTGTTACCGCACAGCACAGGGAAATGCTCGATCAGGTGCTGAAAATATTTGATATCCGGCCTGACTTTGACCTGGATATAATGAAGGACAGGCAGACCTTGACCGATATTACAGTTAATGCTCTTATCGGCCTTGAAAGAATAATAAAGAAGCTGCACCCCGATATTATACTTGTCCATGGGGATACTACCACAACCTTTGCAGGTTCATTGGCGGCTTTTTATAATAAGGTCCGGGTCGGGCATGTGGAAGCAGGCTTAAGGACCTATGACAAATACTCTCCCTATCCCGAAGAAATGAACAGGAAACTTACCGGTGCGATGGCTGATATACATTTTTCGCCAACGGATACGTCCAGGGCAAATCTTTTAAGAGAAGGGGTGCCTGAAGGAAATATATATGTCACGGGCAACACGGTTATTGATGCGTTAAAAACCACGATAAATAAAGATTTTAAGTTTTATACGGAAGAACTGAAGAAGCTGGATTATGATGGCAAGAAAGTTTTAATGGTGACAGCTCACAGGCGGGAGAACTTGGGGAAACCCCTGGAGAATATCTGCAGAGCTTTGAAGAAAATTGCCGAAAACCATAAAAATGTTGAGATAATATATGCAGTGCATAAGAATCCGGCCGTAAGGGCGACTGTTTTTGGGATGCTGGGCAATGTGCCGGGGGTAAAGCTTTTGGATCCCCTGGATGTAGACGAAATGCACAATCTTATGGATAAATGCTTTATGGTGCTTACAGACTCGGGAGGGCTTCAAGAGGAAGCGCCTTCACTGGGCAAGCCGGTTCTGGTACTCCGGAGCGAGACTGAAAGGCCTGAAGCTATTAAGTTTGGGACAGTGAAGCTTGCAGGAGCGGATGAAAAGAGAATATTTGAAATGGCGAATACTTTATTGACAGATGAAAAAGAATACCTCAGAATGGCGAATGCGGTGAACCCATACGGCGATGGCCGCGCGTCCGAGAGGATAATCGACAGTCTTCTTTATTACTTTGGAGTTTCCGGGACAAGACCGGAGGATTTTCGTCCACCCACCAATCAATAGTATAATTAATTGCCGGATAATCGGCAATTGATAATATGGTTTAAATATATACAATGCCGGAATTTTGGCTGTATTGAGAATATTCTTTATACACGATAATATAAAAGAACGCTTATCAAACAAGCAGCTAATGTATACATATGCGTGGCTATACATTAGCTTATTTAGGTGTTTTTAATTTTATTATCGTTTTTTTTGACAGTTGGCATATAACTTGCTCATATCAAATTATATGACGAAATCGTTCATTATTATAGAGCATTAATATCGGATTTTTAATACTTGGAGGTGGAGTTGTGAACAAAATCAAGACTATCGATGAAGCGGTCAGTTACATAAAAGACGGTATGACGGTTGCCGTTGGAGGATTCATTGCCGCAGGGACTCCCGAAAAGCTTGTAGATGCCGTAATCGCGAAGGGCATAAAGAATCTTACGCTGATTTGCAACGATACGGCCTTTCCTGATAAAGGAGTGGGCAAGTGGGTGGTTAACAGGGTCGTGAGCAAGGTAATAGTGTCCCATGTAGGAACAAATCCCGAAACGGGCAGGCAGATGAATGCAGGTGAACTTGAGGTAGATTTGGTGCCTCAGGGAACCCTTGCAGAGAGGATCAGGGCTGCAGGGGCGGGACTTGGCGGGATACTGACTCATACAGGGGTTGGCACGGTTGTAGAAGAGGGCAAACAAAAAATCACTGTCGACGGCAGGGAATATCTGCTGGAGCTTCCATTGAAGGCCGATGTAGCATTGCTTAAAGGCAGTATAGTAGATAAAAAGGGTAATATATTTTACAGCAAGTCTTCAAGAAATTTCAATCCCATTATGGCAACAGCGGCAGATGTGGTTATTGTAGAAGCCGAGAAAATAGTGGAAGTAGGAGAATTGGATGCTTCCCAGGTAATAACCCCGTCAGTTTTTGTGGATGTAATTACGCAATAGCTGCGCTATTGCGCAAGACACGAGATGCGAGATGCGAGATACAAGATACGAGACCCAGGCGGGGTCTTAGAAGCCTGACAAACGTATACCCTATAGCAAAATGTAAAGGAGTGAATTATGTGATTCAGGATAAGGATAGAAAAAGAGAAGTGATAGTCAAGAGGGTCGCCCAGGAACTGAAAGACGGGGACCTTGTCAACCTGGGCATTGGAATGCCTACATTGGTAGCTAATTACATTCCTGAGGGGATTGATATACTGCTTCATTCTGAAAATGGCTTTGTAGGACTGGGACCAAACCCTGAACCTGGGAATGAAGACCCCGATATTGTAAATGCAGGCGGATTGCCGTCAAGTGTCGTGCCGGGGGGAGCATTTTTTGACAGTGCTATGTCCTTTACGATAATAAGAGGCGGACACCTTGACGTGACTGTACTTGGCGCCCTTCAGGTAGATCAGGAGGGAAACCTGGCCAACTGGATGATACCCGGCAAGATGGTGCCTGGAATGGGCGGAGCCATGGACCTGGTTGCAGGGGCTAAAAAGGTTATTATAGCAATGGAGCATACTGCAAAAGGAAGCCCGAAAATATTGAAACAATGCAATCTTCCTCTGACGGCAAAAGGAGAAGTAGATCTTATTGTTACTGAAATGGGAGTTATTGAAGTGACAAAGGAAGGATTGCTTCTGACTGAATTGGCGCCTGAGACTACTGTAGAGGAAGTAATGGACGCCACTGAGGCGGAACTTATCATTTCAGAGAATCTTAAAGTTATGGATGTATAGGCAGAAATTAATATAAACAATGAAAAATGACGGCACATCATTGCCGTCATTTTTCATTGTTTATAAATTGAATATTAATCCTCCTATGAGGCAATAATTTAAAGGGATAGGAGGCATCAATATGAAGAAAAGAGTATTTTTGATTCTGATATGTGCTTTGCTTGCTGCGGGAAGCTTTGGCGCAGCTGCATATCCGGATGCAAATGCTGCTGAAGAGGAAGCACTGGTTAGTTCCTTTGAGAGTACCGGGGCAGATGTGCTGGAAAGCACTATAAGCTGCTGGACAAAGCTTAATTGCAGATTTCTCAGCATGAAGGAAATTGAAGATAAGATGACCGAAATTACAAGGCGAATCAATCCGGACAGGGCAGTGACAGTAAGAAGTGCTGAAGACGATGGACAGTTAAATAGAGTGGTTCTATACGGTTTTAAAAATAACAAGGTTTATAATGTGTCAATAGAATCGGCGAAAAAAGAAGAGGCAGGGGAGACCCATGTTATTGTTGATATTTCCATCGACAAAAGCTATCGGGACTTGTTGACCGAAAAGCAAAACATAATTAACGCAGTGCAGACGGATGAAAGCTCAATAAATTTCAGCAGCTGCATAATAGGTACATATAAAGGCAGGCTTACGGTTGAAGAATCGGATAAAAAGGCGGAAATTGCACTGCAATCCATAAATGCCAAAAAAATTGAAAGCATATCTGCATTCAGCACCGGCGCAGAAGGCTATATGATGTCTGACCGGAACAGGGTAAATATCCAATTGGCAATAAGGTACAGCCCCTATGAGGACAAAACATACATTTGGATAGGTACACCGCCTATTCCCGTGGAATATAGGGAAATAATCCATTAAGCAGATACAACTTTGGGAGGAAGAGTTTTGACAAAATTGGTAATTGAAGACAGATGCGTGCTTAAAGGTGATGTAAAGGTACATTGTGCGAAGAACGCCATACTTCCGGTAATAGCTGCGTCCATGCTTACATCCGGGGCCTGTGTGCTGGAGGAAGTGCCTCACCTTGACGATGTCGGGATAATGGAAGAGGTCGTAAGGTCGATAGGTGCGGAGGTAAAACGTGAAGAAAATCGCTTGTTTATTAAAGGGTCGAACATAAACAGCTATGAGGCGACATACGAATTAATACGCAAAATGAGGGCGTCCTTTTTAATAATGGGCCCCATGCTGGCAAGGATAGGAAAGGTGAAAATTTCACTTCCTGGAGGCTGTGCTATAGGTACAAGGCCGATAGACCTGCACCTTAAAGGGTTTTCTCTGATGGGGGCAAGTATAACCCTGGGACATGGCTATATTGAGGCATTTGCCGAAAAGCTGAAAGGTGAAACCATATACCTGGATTTTCCCAGTGTAGGGGCAACGGAGAATCTGATGATGGCCGGCTGCCTGGCAGAGGGTACGACTGTCATTGAGAATGCGGCAGAGGAACCGGAGATAGTAGATTTGGCAAGTTTCCTGAGTAAGATGGGAGCTGTGATAAAAGGTGCCGGTACAGATACAATAAGAATCGAAGGGGTAAAGGAATTGAAAGGCACTGCCCATATTGCCATACCGGACAGGATAGAGGCGGGTACCTTTATGGTTGCAGCTGCAGCTACAGGGGGTGACGTAACAGTGGAGGGAATTGTGACTGAACATCTGAAGCCGGTGACAGCAAAGCTTAAGGAGATGGGCGCCGAGGTGTATGAATATGAGAAGTCAATTAGGGTAAAGGCACCGGAAAGACTGAATTCAGTGGATATAAAGACAATGCCATACCCGGGATTTCCCACGGATATGCAGTCCCAGATGATGACTGCCATGTGTCTTTCAAAGGGAACAAGCATAGCTACCGAAACGGTTTTTGAAAATAGATTCATGCATATCAGCGAGTTGAAACTAATGGGAGCAAATATTAAAGTAGATGGGCGGAGCGCAATAATTGAGGGCTGCGAAAAGTTTAGCGGGGCAAAGGTCAGGGCAACTGACCTGAGGGCAGGAGCTGCTTTGATAATAGCAGGTCTATGTGCGGATGGAAGAACAGAAATATCTGACATATATCATATTAACAGGGGATATATAAATATAGAGGAAAAATTAAAGAAGCTTGGTGCTGATATAAAAAGAATTGAGGAATAATAATTCCCGGTGCATGACACCGGGTTTTTTCATTCATAAATACACCCTTTCCAAAATAAGATAGTAAAGGAGATTGCAGTCTCGAAGCAATAGGGACGGTTCTTTCTGCTTTTCACATAATTGCGTATTTGGAGAAAAATGCGACACAGTTTGTGAATTACTCCGGCTGTAGGGGAAGTATGTTCTCCTCACCTTCC